>LSQX01285844.1_pt1 | contig 43088 bp, 36 predicted proteins | sample 654561 | NCBI WGS metagenome assembly LSQX01 (sample SAMN04489861, study PRJNA283612) | anaerobic digester metagenome | isolation source: 4 biogas reactors fed with cattle manure at either 37C or 55C with and... | place: Denmark: Kongens Lyngby | collected 2014 | reverse complement strand
TTGATTACGAATCAACTGCTCTACCGGCTGAGCTACATTAGCGCAAATGTTTACATTATGTGTGCTGTGTGGTATAATATATTCGCTTTAAAATCGACAGGATATAATATATCACATTTAGTCGGTTTTGTCAAGGCAAATTTCGCAAATTATCAGGTTGGTATAGTAAATGACAGACTTTGGTGCGCCGCGTTTGACCGATATATCGTATGTCAAGCATCTGATGGCCAGGCACGGGCTTCATTTTGACAAACGCTTTGGCCAAAATTTTCTCATAAATCACGCCATACCCCCGAGGATAGCCGAAGAATGCGGCGCGCCGCCCGAGTGCGGTATCCTTGAAATCGGGCCGGGGATAGGCACGCTTACAGTCGAGCTTGCAAAGCGCTATGCAAAAGTAACGGCGGTGGAGCTCGATCGGGGGCTTTTGCCCATTTTAGCCGAAACTCTTGCGCCGTATCCCAACACCGAGGTGGTTTGCGCCGACTTTTTGTCGCTTGATCTGCATGCGTTTATAGAGGAGCATTTTCCGGGCATGGAGGTCGCGGTTTGTGCCAACCTGCCCTATTATATCACAACTCCGATTATAATGAAGCTGCTCGAATCGGACTTACGTTTTCACTCGATAACGGTTATGGTACAGCGAGAGGTGGCGGCGCGCCTGTGCGCAAAGCCTGCCACACCCGAATATGGCGCCATCACCGCCGAAGTTGCGTGGTATTGCAGCGTTAAAAAGCTCTTCGGTGTGTCGGCCGGAAGCTTTATCCCCGCGCCGAAGGTAGAGTCGGCGGTTGTCAGGCTCCAGCCGCATGACCCGCCCTCGGACGAGGTCACCCGCGAAGAATATCGCAAAACCGTAACCGCCGCATTTCTCCAGCGGCGCAAAAAGCTCGGCAACGCGCTTGCAGTGGGACGTGACAAAAAAGAAGTTGCACAGCGCCTTCTTTCCGCAGGAATCGATCCGGAGCGGCGGGGAGAAACGCTGTCGCCTGCTGAGTTTGCGGCAGCGGCGCTTGCTCTGCGAGGCTTATAGGGCTGCACGGCATAAACCATACCGCAAACCGCTGCCCGAAAGTCAAATTTATAAAATCTCACATCGCCCGCCGCGCCGCACAGCATGAGACGCTAACACACTGGAGCGCGGTTAAATGCGCCGACCGGAACCAAAAAGCGCACCCACAATACAGTGAGTGCGCTCTCTTTTTTGGTCTGGCGGAGAGGAAGGGATTCGAACCCTTGGTACCCTCGCGGGTATCGCCGGTTTTCAAGACCGGTTCCTTAAACCACTCGGACACCTCTCCACATTGGCGGAAAGGCTGTTTGCCCGCCGGCTATTAATTTTATCACAGTCTTTGCGCCATGTCAAGCGCAAGTTTCGCCGTACCGCAAAATTTCTGCGAAAAAATAAAAAACATCTTGCATTTTCATAAAGTGTATGCTACAATATAGTAGCTTTGGCTTGCCTTTAAAAAAACCGATGCGCACAGAGTTGCAACAAGCCGGTTTTTCAATTTAACTACTCTTTTTTGATATTATTTACGCTTTCGGAGGATTTTAATGGAACCTATTCAAATAGTATTCGGTATAATACTACTTATATTTGCTGTATTTTTGATTGTTGCGGTGCTTTTGCAGTCCGGCAAGTCGCACAGTCTCGGCACCATTGCCGGCAGTGCTGAAACCTTTTTCGGCAAAACAAAGGGAAAAACACTTGACAAGATGCTCAGCAAACTCACATCTATTGTCGCAGTTTGTTTTGTATTGCTTGTTATTATCGTTTTCGTCATCCAGGACGACAACGACCTTGCCGCGCTGTATGAAGATTACCTGAATTCTCTGAACACCGAAACGTCGGAAACCGCTGATGCCTCCGAAACCACAACTGCCGACCAAGCGCTTACCGACGCCGGCGTAGACACCTCCGCTGCGGACGAGACAGCCGCAGAGGATACTGCCGCAGAGGAAGGTTAATGACCCCGCGCGGTTAATAAAGCTACCGTAACCTATTTGGGGGTTGTGTTCATACAACCCCCGATTTTTATTCCTAAACTGGTATACAGAAAGGAAAATCAAGCATGATTAAACTGCATGACGGAGGAGTTTTCATTCGCGGCGGAAGAGAAATTGCCGCAAGATGCGATATAAGTCCCGACGAGGCACGTCGCGCCACAATAACCTACAAGATTCTTTCCGAGCACGACACACCCGGCGGCGACGGCAAGAAACTTCGCCTGAAATTTGATGCTTTGGCATCGCACGACATCACTTATGTGGGAATAATCCAGTCGGCGCGCGTGCGCGAACTTGAAAAGTTCCCAATGCCCTATGTGCTTACAAACTGCCACAACAGCCTGTGCGCGGTCGGCGGCACAATAAACGAAGACGACCACATGTTCGGGCTGTCCGCCGTTAAAAAATACGGCGGGATATTTGTACCGCCCCATCAGGCTGTTATACATTCATACATGCGCGAGCAGTTTGCCGCCTGCGGTCGCATGATACTCGGCTCCGACAGCCACACGCGCTATGGTGCGCTCGGCACGCTCGCCATAGGCGAGGGCGGGCCAGAGCTTGTAAAACAGCTTGTCGGCGAAACCTATGACATCGACATGCCACAGGTCGTCGCCGTTATGCTGCGCGGCTCTCCGCGACCGGGCGTCGGCCCGCATGACGTCGCGCTTGCCATTATCGGCGCGGTTTTCGACAAAAGATACGTCACAAACAAAGTGATGGAATTCATCGGCGACGGCATCGCAAACCTGCCTATCGAGTATCGCAACGGCATCGACGTGATGACCACCGAAACGACCTGTCTTTCTTCGATTTGGATGACCGATGCCGAAACCGAGCGCTATTTCCGCATCCACGGGCGTCCGCAGGATTATGCGCCGCTTGCGCCCGGTGAGATTGCCTATTACGACGGGCTTATTGAGGTAGACCTGTCGGCTATCGAGCCTATGATTGCCCTGCCCTGCCATCCGAGCAAGGCATATAAGCTGTCCGACGTGATTGCAAACCCCTATGACATTCTCAAAAACAGCGACATAGACTTGACAAGCAAAATAACACCGGACGGCAAAATCCGCGTCGACCAGGGCATCATAGCGGGCTGTGCCGGCGGCACATTCGACAATATCTGCGCCGCAGCTGACATTATCGGCGACAGCGGCGTCGGCAGTGACGCATTTTCAATGTCTGTTTACCCCGGCAGCCAGCCTGTCATGTCCGCTATTTTAAAGAACGGCGTTGCCTCCACACTTATAGGTGCAGGCGTAACACTGCGCACCGCTTTCTGCGGCCCTTGCTTTGGCGCCGGCGACGTGCCTGCACACGGCAGCCTTTCGATTCGCCATACCACGCGCAATTTCCCGCACCGTGAGGGCTCCAAATCAAGCGAAGGCCAAATTGCTGCGGTTGCACTCATGGACGCTCGTTCAATAGCAGCAACCGCAAAAAACGGCGGTATCCTGACTTCTGCCCTGTCGCTTGATGTTGACTATAAAGATTACGATTACACATTTGACGACAAGTCATATCGTGCCCGCGTCTATAACGGCTGGGGCAACCCGAAACCCGAGACCGAGCTTGTCTATGGCCCCAACATCACCGACTGGCCGGACTTCGAGCCGCTGGAAGAGCACCTGCTGCTCGCCGTTTGCTCGGTTATCGACGACCCTGTAACCACCACCGACGAGCTTATTCCCTCGGGCGAAACGTCGTCATACCGCTCGAACCCCATACGGCTTGCCGACTTTACACTCTCGCGCAAAGACCCCGGCTATGTCGAGCGCGCGAAAGCGGCTGTAAGGAACGCGCCGCCCGCAGAAGTGCTCGCTACAGCAAAAGAGCTGACAGGTTCGGACAAGCCGCAAATCGCCAGCACAATTTACGCCGTCAAACCGGGCGACGGCTCCGCGCGTGAACAGGCGGCATCCTGCCAGCGCGTGCTTGGCGGCGCAGCTAATATAGCGAGAGAATACGCCACAAAACGCTATCGCAGCAACCTAATTAACTGGGGTATGCTTCCCTTTATACTTGACATAGACGTACACAGCCTGCCTTTCGGCGTGGGTGACTATATCCTCGTCAGAAATGTGCGCGACGCGGTCGAAGGCGGTGCCACCGAGTTTGACGCATTTGTCATAAAGCCGGACGGTGCATATTCGCCGCTGACGCTTACTGTAGATCCGCTCACAGACGAGGAGCGTCAGATTTTGCTCGCCGGCTGTCTAATGAACACAAGACGCAAATAAAACCCAAAAAATCAGTGCCTTCGGACGGATTAAATCCGCTCGAGGGCACTTTTTTGTGGAAACTTTGCAAAAGCCAATAAAACACAGCATTGTCATGCTCCCATTTACGCCTTTCCATGACCGCTGCCGGTTGCCGGATTAATTTAATTAAAATAAAAAACGTCGTTTGGAGGGCTCCAAACGACGCTCTTTAATTGATTATTACTTATATTTGCGCTTTCTTGCCGCTTCGGACTTTTTCTTGCGCTTTACGCTGGGCTTTTCATAATGCTCCCTTTTGCGAAGCTCCGAGAGCACGCCGGCCCTGGCGCACTGACGCTTGAATCTGCGAAGAGCCATATCAAGTGTTTCATTTTCCTTGATTCTGACCTCAGCCACTTATCATCCCTCCCTCCGCAGCGGCAGATTGCCGCATCCGATTCACGCGCCTTGACGCGCTGTTGTTACGACAAACCACGATTTATCACATTCTCTGGTTTAAAGTACAGAAAATATTATACATCAACAGGTGCGGATTGTCAAGTAAAATTTTGATGTTCGGTCGAATTTCAGGCGTATTATACGTCTTATTTGACAACAATGTTGAGAAGTTTGTTCGGAACGTATATTTCTTTAACGGTTGTTTTACCCTCGATCATCGCGGCAAATTTCTCGTCGGCACGCACCGCGGCAATAACTTCGTCGCGCTCCGCTCCGGTCGGTATCATGAAGGTGCCGCGCAGCTTGCCGTTTATCTGAACCGCTATTTCCACCTGCTCGTCGACAGTTTTGGACTCGTCCCATTCGGGCCACTTCGCCAGCGAAAGCAGGCCATCGCCACCCACGACGGTGTGATAAAGCTCCTCGCACAAGTGGGGTGCAAACGGGCAAAGCAATGTAATGAAGGTGACGAACTCGTCGCGCGTCAGCTTGCCGAGGTCGTAAACCTTATTGATAAGCGTCATCATCGCGGCAATCGCGGTGTTAAACTTCATGTTGTCAATATCAAGCGTGACTTTCTTTATTGTCTTATGGAAGTCGCTCTCAAGCTCCGGTGTCACGCCTTCGCCCGATATAAGGTCGGGCAGAGCGGCAACACGCTCAAGGAATCTGCGGCAGCCGCGAATCGATGCCGTCGACCACGGGGCCGATTTTTCAAAGTCGCCGATAAACATCTCATAAAGGCGAAGCGTATCGGCACCGTATTCCTCGACAATGTCATCGGGGTTTATAACGTTGCCTTTTGACTTTGACATTTTCTCGCCGTTTTCGCCGAGTATCATGCCGTGTGCCGTGCGTTTAAGATAAGGCTCGGGGCAAGAAATCACGCCTATGTCATACAAAAACTGCGCCCAGAAACGCGAGTAAAGCAGGTGGAGCGTCACATGCTCCATGCCGCCGTTATACCAGTCGACCGGCATCCAGTAATCGAGCGCTTCCTTCGACGCAAGCCCATGGCTGTTGTCCGGGTCGCAGTAGCGTATGAAATACCACGAGCTGCCTGCCCAGTTGGGCATGACGTCTGTCTCGCGCTTGCCCGGGCCGCCGCACTGCGGGCAGGTAGTATTTACCCAGTCCTCGCATTTGGAAAGCGGCGACTCACCTTCATCGGTCGGCTCGAATTCGTCAATATCCGGCAGCATCAGCGGGAGCTGGTCTTCCGGCAGCGGCACCCAGTCGCATTTTTCGCACCAAACCATGGGAACAGGCTCGCCCCAGTAGCGCTGGCGAGAGAATATCCAGTCGCGCAGCTTGTAGTTTACCTTGGGTTCGGCCACACCCTTTTCGGCAAGCACTTCAACTATCTTCTTTTTCGCATCCTCGACATCGAGGCCGCTTATATAATCGGAGTTGACTATCACGCCGGTTTCAGTATCGGTAAAAGGAGCCTTGCTCAAATCAACCTCGGCGCCAGTCTTATCGGCGACAACCTGAACTATCGGCAGGCCGAATTTTTGGGCAAACTCCCAGTCGCGCGTATCGTGGCCGGGAACAGCCATAATCGCACCTGTGCCGTAGGTCGCAAGCACATAGTCGGAAATGAAAATAGGTATGTTCTCGCCATTTGCGGGGTTGATTGCCATTATGCCGTCAAGGCACACACCGGTCTTATCTTTAGCCAGCTCGGTTCTCTCGAAATCGGATTTTCTGGCCGCTTGAGCCTGATATGCCGCAACCTCATCGGCATTTTTGATAATTTTGGCATCTACCCATTTTTCAACCAGCGTATGTTCGGGTGCCATTACCATATATGTCGCACCGAAAAGTGTGTCCGGGCGCGTGGTAAACACCGCTATCGTATCGCCCGCAGTTGTGCCAAACTTGATTTCGGCGCCGTCGGAGCGGCCTATCCAGTTAATCTGCTGGGTCTTTACACGCTCGATAAAATCGAGGCCTTCCAGCCCGTCGATAAGGCGCTGCGCATACTCCGTAATCTTGAGCAGCCACTGGCTTTTGACCTTGCGCACCACCTCGCCGCCGCAGCGCTCGCAGGCGCCGCCGACAACCTCTTCGTTTGCAAGCACGACTTTGCAGGATGTGCAGAAGTTGACGGCTATCTCCTTCTTATAAGCCAAACCGTGCTTGAAAAGCTGGATGAATATCCACTGCGTCCACTTGTAATACGACGGGTCGGCGGTGTTGATTTCGCGCGACCAGTCGAACGAAAGACCAAGCGATTTTATCTGCCGCTTAAATGTGGCTATGTTGCGTTCGGTTACAATTTGCGGCTTGATTTTGTTTTTGATTGCATAGTTTTCGGTCGGAAGGCCGAAAGAGTCCCATCCTATGGGGAAAAGCACATTATAGCCCTGCATCCTCTTTTTACGCGCGATAATGTCCATCGCCGTATAGGGGCGGGGATGCCCGATGTGCAGGCCCTGCCCGGAAGGATACGGGAATTCTATCAGTGCATAGTATTTTGGCAAACTGTAATCGTTTTTTGCTACAAAAGCCGAGCGTCTGTCCCACTCGTCCTGCCATTTCTTTTCGATTGCCTTGTGGTCGTACTTCATTTCTCTACCCTATTCGACAACAATGTATTTTGAAATATCAATATCGGCTCCGTCTGCCCAGAGCTTTTCAAGATTGTAAAAACGTCTTGTTTCACTGTTGAAGATGTGCACAATCACCGAGCCGTAGTCGAGCAGCACCCATGCCGCCTCGTCAAGCCCCTCGATGTGAGAAGGATAAACGTTCATCTCGCCCATCTTAACCTCGAGGGTATTGGAAATTGCCCTTATCTGCGTATTGGAGGTGCCGGTGCAGATTACAAAATAATCGGCTATGATTGTTTGGTCGCTTACGTGTAACATTTTGATATTATCGGCTCGGGTTTTTGAAAGCTCGCCTATGATAGCGCCTGCAAGCTCCAGCGGAGTCGCATTCTGCAAGTTTCTTTTGGATGTGCTTTCCTCCATGCTATTGCTCCTCTGTATCATTTTAACGCTATTTTAATGCCGTCTTTTTCAATTTCATCAGCATTATATGTGACGACGGTGCCGTCGCCCGACATATAGAGATTATAAATTTCGGTTCCGGGGTCGGCGGTGAAAATCCGGTCGACATCGAAATACGCGTCCGGTATGCTTTTTGTGTAAACATTCAGGTATTCGTTTACGATATTCAGCATAGCCTTGCGCTGCATAATGTAAAGCGTGCCTTTTGAGTTGCCCACGCCGGGCATTGTCATCATCGTGATGTTTGAAAGGTCTACGCCGAGGGCCGCTTTCGCAAAATATATGCAGTCGGAAAGCTGCATATTGGTTGTGAGATTGGGCAGCACGTCTTTCGCCACGCCCGCAACCATCGGGATGCTTATCGAGGATTTCACCTTTGATATAAATGCGGAAATGAACATTTTTTGTGCGTCTCCGCGCGCGATGTCGGCCATTATATAGCCGGAACGATACCGCACAAACCCTTCCGCGTCATCACCCATGAGCGTCTGCTGTCCCTTATTTATATGGATATAAAGGTCCTGTTCGGGATCCTCGTAATGCATATCATAGGGGACATACATATCCACGCCGCCGATGCGGTCGACAACCGCTTTAAATCCCTTGAGATTTATCAGCACATAGAAGTCAATGGGTATGTTAAAACTCTTGCTGAACATATCGGCAAAACTTTCAAGAGCAGCTTTGGTCGGGTCGGCGCTTTTCGCACGGACTGCGGCAGCTCTAAACGACTTATACGCGGTGTTTATTTTGCCGTAAGTGCCGTTGAACTCGGCATAGGTGTCTCGCGGAATCTGGCACATGGCAATTTTGCCGTTATTACAGTCAAACGACGCTATTATTATCACGTCGGTATTGACTGCAACCTCGTCAATCCCGAGCAGCAAAAAGTTATATACATTGTCACGGCGTTTGTAGCTGTCGGCTTCGCTGTCCGATGTATTCGGATTGCTCCCGGTTTCCACCAACGTGTCGGCGGGCTGGTCACCCGTTCCGGTGTAAAGCGTATGAGAGTCGGTTTTGCCTGTTTGCGGTTTTATAAGCAGGCTCCGCAGCAGATATCCTCCGGTGAACACAGTTGCAACTATAAAAACCGACAGCACAACAATAAGTACCAGCTGCCAGCTTGCAGTCTTTCGCTTGTTAGGTTTGCGTGTTTTGGTATTGTTCATTTCACTTTTTGTCCTTGTTGATTTGCAGTAAATAGTAATTGCGGGCTGCAACTATATCGACGTGCACCAGACTACGTTCGCAAAGCAGCGACGAAAGCGTGTACCCGAACGACACAACAAGCGCTTCGCTCAGCGCATCGTATTTGTCCTTTTCCTCGAGCAGCGCATAGAACTGCGAGCGCAGTTTTACGCAGTCTTCAAAATCGCGCTCGGGCTCGATGTAGTCGGCAAGATATAGCAGCGCCGTCAAAGGTTCCATTGCGGGCTTTGCTGTCGTATGGTAATAAATCGCCTCGTATATTCCGTCGTCGACAAGCCCGGGGAAAAGTTTCCTTGCAAAATGCGCACCGGTGCGAGAGTGAAGTATCTTTGGGATGTGCGTTTCTTCATCAGTGAAAGCTATATTGTGTTCGGTGCAGTATGCAAGCTGCTCGGCGCCAGACATCTTTTTGGTGATGTCATGCAGCAGCGCGGCCGCACGCAGCCGCATGGTGTCTTGCTCTGAAAAATCGTATATTTTTGCAAGCGCCGCACATTCTCTTTCTACAGAAAGCGTGTGCGCCAGCCTTTTCGGTGTGTAATATTGCGGTATAACACTGCGTATGGTGTCAAGATCGGACTCTGTTATATTCGCCTTGGTTTTATTTATTTGCATTTTTTCAGCTATTAATTATTGTTTATATAATCGGTTTTCGATAATATATTTATTCACCTTGTCGGGCACAAGCCCGTCTATGCTTTTGTTTGCGCGCACAGCGGCGCGCAGCTCGGTTGACGATATATCTATCACAGGCAGCGGAAGCTCGACTATGCGCGCGCCGTAAGTTTGCTCAAAATGCCGGCGCCGCTCAGAAATTTTCTCTGAATATTCCGGCCCGCCCTCGGTCCGGCGCGCAAAGGCTATTCTGCACAGCCTGAAAATATCGGGCGCTCTGTACCATTCCTCAAGCGTCAAAAACATGTCGCTGCCGCATAAAAATGTCAGTTCCGTATCGGGTGCCGAAAAATGCTCCAGCGTCAGCACCGTATAGCTCGGCGCGGCGCGGTTTATTTCATAATCACTTATTTCTATGCGACTGTCAAGTCCTTCGAAAGCGAGCCTTACCATTTCCAGCCGGGATTCGGGACTGTCGCCTTCGTCAATCCGTTTGTGAGGCGGGATATATGTCGGTATTATGATAAGTTTATCCGGATTTTCAAGCCGCAGGTAACCCAAAGCGAACGCAACGTGTCCGTTATGCACCGGAGCGAATGTCCCGCCGTAAATGGCAAGCCGCTTCATATAATTTTACCGCTCCTCACAAAAAAGCTTGGAATGCAGGGGTATGAAAACAATGCAGCCATACCCTCATTTTATTATTTTCATTTCTTTAAGCTCTGTTAAAGCCCGCGCCCTGTGGCTGACCTCGTTTTTCTCGTCGGCGGTCAGCTCGGCAAACGTTTTGCCCGCCGGCTCGTAGTAAAACAGCGGGTCATAGCCGAATCCTTCGGTGCCGCGCGGCGCCTCAAGAATAATTCCGGGACACTCGCCGCGCACCGTAATCGGGTCGGCTTTGCCCAGCGGCGGACAGACGGCAATCACGCAAACGAACTTTGCCGTGCGCTGCTCCAGCGGCACGTCTTTCAGCTTTTGGAGCAGCAGCATGTTGTTGTTACCGTCGGCGCTCAGCCCCGCGTCAAAATTGTTTATCGACGCATAGCGCGCCGACCATATTCCCGGCTCTCCGTCAAGCGCATCGACGCACAGTCCCGAGTCGTCGGCAATGCCCCAATACCCTCTCGAGGCGGGTACCGACGCTTTTATTATAGCGTTTTCTTCAAATGTTGCGCCGCCTTCAGCAATTTCTTCGGTGACACCGATGTCTTCGAGCGAAAGCAGCCTGAATTTGGTTTGGTCCGGTGCAAAAGTGCGCAGTATCGCCTCAAGCTCGGCTATTTTGCGTCGGTTGTGCGACGCGAGCACAAAGTCCATCAAAATCCCTCTCGTTTAGTTTTCTTCAAACAGCGCGGTGATAAATTGGCCGGCGTCGAAACGCTCGAGGTCGTCCGCTCCTTCGCCGACGCAGATGAATTTCAAAGGTATGTCCAGCTCGCGGCGTATCGAAAACACTATGCCGCCTTTTGCCGTACCGTCCAGCTTTGTAAGCACTATTCCCGTGATGTCGGCCGCATTTTTAAACTCTTTTGCCTGATTTACCGCATTCTGACCTGTTGTGGCGTCAAGCACCAGCAGCGTTTCGCGGTCGGCATCGGGCAGCTCGCGCGCTATCACGCGGTTGATTTTTGCAAGCTCTTCCATAAGATTTTTCTTGTTGTGCAGCCGCCCTGCGGTATCGATTAAAAGCACGTCACAGCCGCGCTTTTTCGCGGCACTTATTGCATCAAACACAACCGCAGCCGGGTCCGAACCTTCGCTGTGCCGTATTATGTCGACGCCAACGCGGTCGGCCCAAACGGCAAGCTGGTCTATTGCGGCGGCACGGAATGTATCGGCAGCGGCAACCAGTACCTGCTTTCGTTCAGATTTAAGAAGCTTTGCTATCTTAGCAATCGACGTCGTTTTGCCCACGCCGTTAACTCCTATGACGAGTATAACCGACGGTTTTGTTCCAAGTTTTAGAGGCTCGCCCTCCCCAATCATGTCGCGCAGTATGCCGCGGAGCGCCTCGCTCGCCTCGGCGGGGTCGGAAATGCGGCGGTCCCGTATCTCCTCGCGCAGCCTATCTATGATCTCCACAGAAGATGTGACGCCAACATCGGCCATTATAAGCAGCTCTTCGAGCTCCTCGAGCATTTCCTCGTCCACGCGGACAAATTTTTTGAAAAGGTCATCGACTTGCTTGAAAATAGCTTCTTTGGTTTTGGCAAGTCCCGCTTTAAGTCTATCGAAAAATCCCATGCTATGCTCCGTTTATTGCTGTTTTATACCTATCTTCGATTCGATTTCGTCTATGTTCAGCCCCAGCACGCGCGATATTCCGCGTTCGGGCATGGTCACGCCATAGAGTGTCGATGCGCATTCCATTGTGCCGCGGCGGTGAGTAATCACGATGAACTGGATATTTTCGCTGTAGCGCTTTAAATACTCTGCAAACCGCGCGACGTTGACATCGTCGAGCGCCGCCTCTATTTCGTCGAACACGCAGAACGGCGTGGGGTTGACGCAGAGTATCGCGAAAATCAGCGCTATAGCAACATACGCCTGCTCGCCGCCCGACAGCGCCATCAAATTTTTTATAATCTTCCCGGGAGGGGCAACGTTTATTTCGATGCCCGACGTAAGTACGTCGTCCGGGTCGGTCAGTGTTATTTCAGCCGTACCGCCGCCGAACAGCTCGCCGAACACGCGCCCAAAGTGCAGGTTAATCTCCTCAAACGCCTGCATAAACTGAATGCGCATCTCTCGCTCCAGCCGCTGTATAACCTCTGTCAGCGACTGGCGGGAAGCCGCAAGGTCGTCCGCTTGGGTTTTGCCTGATTCATAGCGCTTTTTAATCTCGGCATATTCTTCGATTGCCCCAACGTTTACAGGCCCGAGCGCACGGATTTTGTTTTTGCACTCGGTTTGCAACGCGGCAATCTCGGCGCGGTTTTCCTCTGTGACGACCGGATAGCCGCCTTTTTCTGCCGCGGCAACCGCAGTGGAATATGTCAGCTCATAATCGTCCCATATCCTCGAGGTCTCGCGGTCGATTTCGGCTTGAAGCTGGCTGAAAGCCGAGTCCGCTTTCGTAAACTCGCGGAAAAACACCTCGCGCCGCTTCGTTTGCTCGCGCAGCTCCTCACGCAAGCCCGCAAGACGGCTGTCAAGCTGGGTCGCTTCACGCTCGAGCTGGTTTCGCTGCCGGGTGAGCATCTCAATGTCGTCGGCAAGCTGCTCGCATTCGAAATTGCCTTGCTCTATCTCGTTTTGAGCGGCTATTTTCTTTTCATTGAGGCTGTAAACCGCTGCCTCTGCCCGCTCGAGCTGCTCGCGCAGGGATGTCACCGTGTCAAGCGCAAAAGCTTCACTCCTCTTCGCAGCGTCTGCATCGCGGCCGGATGCAGTAGCACTGACCGTAAGCTCGGAGTGACGCGCCCTTGCCGCATCGCGCAAGGCAACACATTCGGCGCGCAGCCTGTTTTTCTCATCGATTTCAGCGGCAATCCCGGCAAGCCTGCCGTTAATTTTGTCCAGCCGGGCTTTGATTTCTGCGCGCTGGTTTTCTGCCTCTTCCAAGCGTTCGGAGAAGGCTCTGTACTCGGCCAAAACCTCCTCAAGCCGCTTTTTATCCGAGGCATGCTGCGCGCGCAGTACCTCAAGCTGGGTTTTCTCCGCCTGATACAGCGTGTTCAGCAGATTAACTTTACCGTTTATATCGGCGCAGATTTGCTTTTGCTTTTCGATTTTGGCAGTCAGCTCTTCAACGAGCTTTCGCTCTGCCGCTGCTTTCACCTCGATTTTCGCCGCCTGCTCTTCAAGCTTGCTTATGTCGGCTGAACGGGACAGCATGCCGCTGTCTCGCTTTACCGAACCGCCCGTAAACGAGCCGCCGGCATTGATTGTCTGCCCGTCAACCGTGACAATGCGAAATCTATAGCCGAATGCGCGCGCCGCCTCTGTCGCGTCGTCTATGCTGCGAAACACCGCCGTCCGCGCGAGCAGATAGCGTATCACGCCTCTATAGCGCTCGTCGCAGTCGACCAGCTCGTCGGCGGCACCGACAAATCCGCGCCGGCCTGAAAGCATGTCCTTCGGTATTCCGTTCTGCCGGCCTTTGACCGATGTCAGCGGATAAAATGTTGCGCGGCCGCCGTTGACGCGTTTGAGATAGGCAATAGCGGCTTTTGCCGCCTCCTCGTCCTCGACGACGATGTGCTGGATGCTTGCACCCAGCGCGGTTTCTATCGCTATGTTATATTTCGGTTCGGTTCTGATAAGCTGGGAGATCGGGCCGAGCACTCCGCGCAGCTCGCCGGCAGCAGCGGCTTCCATGACGCGCCGCACGCTTCCATTATACCCCTCAAAGAGTTCCTCCATGCGGCGCAGGGCGTCCGCCTGACGCAGCAGCGCCGATATATCGACGCGCAGCCTGTTGTGCTTGTCCTTTGCCGCTTCAAGCTCGGCGGTATACGATTCCGTCTGCTTTTGAGCCGCCTGCAGCGCTGTATTTTCGCGGGAGAGCTTGTCTGCATAGTCGGAAATCGCCGCCTCTGCCTTCGCCATGCGCTGCGAAAGCAAATCCACCGATTCTTTGAGCTTGCCCAGCTCTTCCTCGTAAGGGTTCTGCTGCTCCTGCTCATGTGCGGCATCGCCGAGTGACGAAAGCTTGATTCGCAGCTCGACCGAATCGGACGAAAGCCTCTCCGATTCGGCAGAAAGCGCCGCAAGCTCCTCTTTGAGCGTCTCGGCACGCGCTGTGTGTTCCGCAAGCTCCGCCTCGGCTTCTTTGAGTTTGGCAAGCTCGGCCTCGTATAAGGCTGACAGCCGCTCGGCCTCGGCCTTTTGCGCCTTGTAATTTTCTTCTGCCGACGCAAGCGCCGACGCTTTTATCTTGCGGTCAGCCTCGATTTGCTCAATCTGGCTGTCGATATGCGTTATGTCATTTTCGAGCAGCATCCGCTTAGTGCGCTTGCTGTGTAGCTGCTCCGTATACTCGGCAATCCGCGTCGATGCGCGCTCGGCGTCCGAGCGCTTTTTTTGAGATTCGACATACAGACTGTCGCTTTGCTCGTCCAGCTTAGCGAGCGCAGCGTCGGCTTCGTCGAGCGCTGCTTGTGCAGCCGCCCTGCCGCGCTCAAGCTCCACAAGCTTTGCGCGCGCGACCCGCATATCGTATAGCCACAGCGCAACGTCTGTCGCTTTTTTCTGCTCGTAAAGCTCAAGATATTTGCGCGCTCGCTCCGCTTCCTTTTCAAGCGGCCCGAGGCGCTCGCCGAGCTGTGCCAGAAGGTCGTGCACGCGAATGAGGTTTTCGTCGACCTCGGCGAGTTTGCGCTCGGCTTCGTTCTTTTTATATTTATATTTTGAAATACCGGCCGCTTCTTCAAAAACTGCGCGGCGGTCTTCGCTTCGCTGCGATATTATCTCCGCTATGCGGCCCTGCCCGATAATCGAGTACCCGTACTTGCCCACACCGGTATTCATGAACAGTTCTGATATGTCGCGCAATCGCACCGGCTTGCGGTTTATAAGATACTCGCTTTCGCCTGTTCTGAAATAGCGGCGTGTTATCGTGACCTCGTCATAGTCAATATCCAGCCTGTTTTCTTCATCGGTATTGTCTATGACAAGCGAGACCTCTGCCATCCCAGACGGGCGACGCGTGTCGGTGCCGCCGAAGATGATGTCCTCCATCTTGGTGCCGCGCAGGTTTTTTGAGCTTAACTCGCCCAGCACCCAACGAATGGCGTCGGATATATTCGATTTGCCGCTGCCGTTTGGCCCGACGACCGCGGTAATGCCGCCGCTGAATGTCAGCTGCGTCTTGTCCGGGAAGGACTTGAAGCCGCACAGCTCCAATGATTTCAGCCTCATCCTTCCTCCCACTTTCACCGCACGCAGTGCGGTTATTTCTTGTGTATTAAGTAATTATATCATACTGCGGCGATTATAGCCATTGCAAAGCATTAACATTTTATAAAATTATTTTGACATCGCAGTCGTATCCGGCAAAACGCGCGTCCTCTTCAAACTTCACACGCGAAAATCCGTATCTTGCGGCAAGCTCCTTGCGGTTTGCTCCCTTGTGTCCGGCCGCTTTCGATATTGCGCCCGGAGGCACAGTGACAAGCAGCGTTTTTCCATGCGTTCCTGTGCCGGCTGCATCTACCGCAGCACAAATCCGGCGCAAAAACACCTCGCCCATCACAAGCTCGCCGGTCGCGGGCGAATACTCGCCGGCGGCGATGCCGTCCTCTGAAAACAAATCCTCCGAGGCGCACAGGCCAATTCGGATAACCTCGACGCCGCGCCCGACAAACACCTCAAGTGCATCCGCCGCGCGGGAAACCGCCTCGCACAGCGGCAGGGGCGTAAAATCGCCGCGTGCCGACATTTTCTCAAGCTCGGTGTTGCAAAGCACCACAAGCGGATATATGCGTGCGGCGCATGCGCCCAAATCGCAAATCGAGCGCGCGGTGTTTATCTCGTCCTCCCGCGTCGAGCCGGGCAGACCGACCATCATCTGCCCCACAACGTTCAGCCCGGCACAGCGCAAAATCTCAAACGCACGCACTGTATCTGCCGCCGTGTGCCCGCGCCGGCATGCCGCAAGCACGCGGTCCGACATGCTTTGCACGCCAAGTTCTACGGTAGTGACCCCTGCCTCTTTGAGCTCGTCCGCTATATCAGGGCTTATATAGTCCGGCCGGGTTGATACACGGGCCGCGTCAATCCGCCCCTCATCAAGCAGTCTGCGCACAACTGCAAGCAGAAAACGCATGTCGGCTTTATTCAGCCCCGTAAAGCTGCCGCCGAAATAGGCAAGTTCCACGTGTTTTTCGCCCTCGGGGAGCGTGGCAAGCTTTTCATCTATTTGCGCCGGGACAGACGAAATGTCAAACGCATGCGTGCCCGAGATTGTGCGCTGGTTGCAGAACACGCAGTCGTTCGGACAGCCCTCGTGAGGTATAAAAATAGGTATATTTATGTGCCTCATGCCTCTGCCTTTCGCGACGTGAGCTTGACCATCCAGTTCCAACGATTGACCTTTACCACCGCGACCGCACATTTGAGCACCTGATCGCATTTAAGGCAAGCGTAGACGACCCACACCGGCGCGCCAAACAAAAATGCCGCGATTGCCGATGAGGGAATAACGACGGTCCAAACGAATATAAGGTCATTTATAAGCACAAATTTTGTGGAGCCGCCTGCCCGGACTATGCCGGTCAGCGTTGACATTTGATAAGCGGTTCCGATAATCGTTATGCACATCACGGTGAGCACCGATTTTGCCGCGTCCAGCGTCACCGCATCGAGATTTGGATACAGCATCAGTATAAAATCACGCAATACGAACAGGACAGCCGATGTAAGCAGCCCCATTCCGAGGAATATCACCTGAAGAGTGCGGACAAGGCGCTTTAAGTTATTGTAACCCTCGCGGTCTTCATCGTCGCCAAGCGCGCCCACCGCTGCTCCGACCGTAACCGTCGAGGCCTCGCGCGTGCCGAATATGCCTACCGAGACAACCTGATACACAGTGTTGGCAATACTGATTGCGGAAATCGAGGCTTCGCCGAGACGACCGACAATCGCCCCCTGCACCATCAGGTTAACGCCCCAAAACACGTCGCCCAATATCACCGGGATGCCGTATTTAAGGAAATCTCGCGCGAGTATCCGGTCACGGACAAACAGCTCGGGTATCTTGATCCGAAGCCTGTCGTCCACTTTCAGAACAAATACCAAAATTACGCAAAACTCGGCAATACGCGCAATTAAAGTGGCAAGCGCCGCGCCGGCAACTCCAAGTGCCGGAAAACCGAGTTTGCCGTATATAAGCACCCAGTTTAAAAACACGTTTACAACAAATGCCACCGACGAGGTGTAAACGCCGGCGCGAACAATTTTAACACAGCGCATGGACGCCACCAGCACACTCGTCATGCAGAAGAATAAATATGAATAGGACAGCACGCGTATGTAACGCACGCCCATCTCTATGACAGCGGGATCGTCTCCGAACAGCGACAAAATTTGCGCCGGAAAGAAGAATACCGCCGCCCAAAGAAGTAACGATACAGTAATACAGGCGCGCAGTGCGATACCGATGATTGTTTTGACGCTTTTTGTGTCGCCCTTGCCCCAATACTGCGCGGCAAGCACCGTCATGGCGGCGGACGTGCCCATCGTGAACATTTGCAGGAAAGTGGTTATCTGCGACGCCAAATAAACGCCGGACAGCGCAGTTTCACCGAGCGAGCCCACCATGACGTTGTCGGCGAGCGAAACTGAAAATGTTATTATATTCTGTGCGGCAACGGGTAACGCAAGTGCTGCAAGACCGGTGTAGAACTTTCCGTCGCGCACAAAAAAACTGCCGCCCCGGTCCCCGGCTTTTTTCGCTATTTGCATAATCCAGGCAGCGCTCCTCACTATTTGTTTATATATAGGTAAAATTCCTATAAACTATTGACTTATTATACTCCGCGTGCTATAAATAGTCAACACCATATTAAGTTAGAGCAGGAGACTCGATATGTCAATCGAAATTGTAATGGAAACCAAGTACGAAGACATGCGCGAGATTAAGGTGGGCATAATCGGATGCGGTGGAATCGCAAACGGCAAACACATGCCCAGCCTAAAGCGGCTGCCAAATGTTAAAATGGTTGCATTCTGCGACATTATACCCGAACGCGCCGAGGCTGCACGCCGGGATTTCGGCACGCCCGACGCGGTTGCCTATACCGACTACCGCGATCTGCTCAAAATTTCCGACATCGAGGTAGTACATGTACTGACGCCAAACAAATCGCATGCTGAAATCTCGATTGCGGCGCTCGAGGCCGGCAAGCACGTCATGTGTGAAAAGCCGATGGCCGCTTCCTCGGCGGAAGCTCATGCTATGGTCGAAGCGGCACGCCGCACCGGCAAGAAACTGACCGTCGGCTATCAGACCCGCAGCACGACCGCATACCAGTTCGCTCGCAAGTTCATCTCCTCCGGCAAGATCGGAGAGGTATACTATGCAAAAGCTCCTGCAATAAGACGCCGCGGCGTTCCGCTCTGGGGCGTGTTTCTTGACAAAGAGCTGCAGGGCGGCGGCCCCATGATCGACATCGGAACGCACTCGATTGACGCATGCCTGTTTCTCATGAACAACTACGACGTGTCGTCGGTCACCGGTGTTACATACCGCAGATTGCCCGAGATCGCAAGATACTCAAATGCGTGGGGAATTATCGATCCCGAACAGTTCGAAGTCGAGGACGCGGCGATGGGATTTGTGAAATTCAAAAACGGCGCGTCACTTTATGTCGAGGCTTCGTGGCTGCTCAATATGGAAAGCGGCGGGCACCTCACGCTCTGCGGCACATTGGGCGGTATCGAAATGCGCGGCGAAACCGTGCGCGTCAACGGCGAGCATGACGGCGCGCTTTTCACACAAGATATTCGCCCGACCGGCACATCGCGCGACCTGTTTAAAGGCGAGAACCTCACGCCCGAGCAGTATGAGGCAAAGCAGTGGATTTACAGCGTGATAAACGACCTGCCTCCGCTCGTCAAGCCTGAGGAAGCCTGTGTGGTGTCCGACATAATCGAGGCTATATATAAATCTGCCGAAACAGGTAAAACCATATACTTTGACTGATTATACATTGACAGAAATCAGTTTTTGAGGGGGAGCTTTTTGAAAAAAGCTCCCCCTCACTTGCGCAAAAAACCTCCTATCAAGGCAGTACTGCCTGTATGCCCAAAGCAAACGTATATTTAAAAAGGGGAGCACATCAGTGCCCCCTTCCTATTTATTTATGCTAAATTAATACTCAATTTTGACGGGCTGACCGGTCTCCATCGACTTGTTGCAGGCAAGCCCAAACATAACCGACTTATACGCGTCGCTGTACGGCGAGCGAATCTTCGAAGGATCGCCGGTGATGACCGCATCGATGAAGGTGCGGTCGCAAATCAGACCGAAGTCGACCGTGGAGTTGGTACGGATGCCTTTCTCGTCATCGCTGCGACGCATAGCGCCGTCGCCTTTGATTACCAGGCCACCCTCCATCTCCGGTGCTACGTCCTCGGGAGCGAGACCGTAAATCGTTACATTGCTGCACAGCACATAATCCATGCGTGCTCTGCGGCCGCCGAAGGTCATCTTCGAATCCCAAGCCGCACCGTCGAGCGCATAGCAGCCGGTCATCATAGTGGCCTGTACGCCGCTTTCAAAGACTATCAGCGTGGTCGAAATGTCGTCGGTGAAGTAGCCCGGCCACTCCTCTTGAGTTATGTAGCCGCGCCCGGCAACAGAGTAGACATATTCGGGTTCGCCAAGGAGGTAGCGGAGAATGTCAAGCTGGTGAATGGTCTGTTCAATCAGCTGACCGCCGGACTGCGTCTTGTTGCGCCACCATTCGACTTCGGGAACGCCGCCGACACGGGATGCCTGGACAGCGATAACCTGTTCCTGTTTGAAGAAGTCAAAAGCAGCGTCGTTGATGTTGTCATAGCGGCACTGGAAACCGACGGCAGTGATAAGGCCTTTTTCGGCAACACGCTTGTTGAGCTCGCGGGCAAGGTCCTCGTGGATGGAAATCGGTTTTTCGACGAAAAACGGGATTCCGCGCTCAATCAGCTCGAACTCTACTTGACCATGGCAGTGAGGAGGGATGCAGACAAATACCATGTCGGGCTTGACTTCGTCCAGCATGGTGCGATAATCGATATAGGCCTTACCGGAACCGGCCCTGCGCGCAAACTCCTCTGCGCGGCTGATTATAATGTCGCAAAATCCTGCAAGCTCAATATCTTTGAATTGAAGGAAGTGGTTAAGGTGGTAGCCGCCAATACCACCGCAACCGATCATCGCAAGTTTCTTCATTTTGGCTTACCTCTTTAATTTATGATTTTATTGTAAGAAGATATAATCCGTTTACATTCCGCAAATGGTACCGACCGCGTCCGCGACTTCTTTATAGAAATCCTCCCAGCTCTGGTCGGGATTCGTTTTGCCGACCTCTGCGGTCAGGTATCCGTCAAAGCCGGCCTGGCGAAGAGCGGGAACTACTTTTGGCCAGTTAACGTCGCCTTTAAGCAGGTCTACCCAATCGCCTCCGTTGTTGATGCCGCCGTTTCGCTTATAGTCTTTGACGTGGATGTTTGTGATGCGCTCGCCGAGCATTTCGATCCAGTATTCGGACCACGAGAAGGCAATAACGTTACCGACGTCGTAGTATGCGCCTATGTACTTGCAGTCCAGCTCGTCGATGAACCTGCACATGTCAAACGGGGACATGAAAAATCCGTTCCATACATTCTCTACACCGACATTGATGCCGGCAGCCTCAATTTCGGGTATCATGGCTTTCAGTGAGGCAAGCGAGTTCTCGTAAGCCTCGCGGATCGAGCAGTCGGGGGAAATGCCTCCGGGCACTACCAGTATACCGCCCGCTCCGAGAGCTTTCGCGCAGTGAAGCTGTTTGCGCAACAGGTCTTGTCCCGCCTTAACGCGCGCAGGATCGCGTGAACCGAGTCTTGCGCCACCTTCATAAAGCGAGGTTGAAATGCTGACAACCGGCAGAGAGTATTTTTCGGACAGTGCGCGGATTTCCGCAAGCTGGTCGTCCGTGGTGTCCATCGTAAGCGAGTGGCGCGAGGAGTTATCGCCGTCGATGTTGAGTTCCACACCATCAAATCCTGCTGCCGAAAGCTTTGCGAACATCTCTTCTAAATCGGTTCCGTGTGCAACCGACCAAGCGTTTAAGGACTTTTTCATAAAACCGCAAACCTCCGGTTATATTTATACTGCCATAGCTTAGTATACCACTGAAATTTCCAAATTGCAAGTATATTTTTACTTTGTATAAAAAATTAGGCTCCGCAAAAAATAACGGTATGGACAATTTAAATAGTTTCGAGCACAAGATTGCGGAAATTGACAGGGCATTGCGCATCGGCTCAAGTTTTGACGTAATAAAGAAGGAATTTACGCTCGGCTGTGGGGCGCGGGCGGTGTTTTATTATATCGACGGTTTTGTCAACCAAGCGTCACTTTCGAATCTGATGGTGCATTTGCTCGGCGACAGGCCGGACGCCGCCGACTGCATTTACAACATACCGTTTGCCGACGTGGAGCATGAGCGCGAGCCTGAAAAACTTGCGCTTGCCGTACTGTCGGGCGCGACAGTATTTATTGCCGACGGCGTGGACGATGCCGCAATAATCGACAGCCGCGGCTATCCGACGCGCTCTATCGAGGAGCCCGACCATGACAAGGTCCTGCGCGGCGCGCGCGAAGGGTTTACAGAGTCGCTGCTTCAAAACACCGCGCTCATCCGCCGTCATATCCGCGACCCGCGGCTTACCATTAAACTTATGAAGGTAGGGCGCATTACGGCGACCGATGTGGCGTTATGTTATATCGAAGGGGCAGCCGAGCCCGAGTTTGTGCAGTCGCTTGAGCGTCAAATATCCGAAATTGACATCGATGCGCTGACGATGGCTCACGAAACGCTTGCCGAACAGCTTGCGCCTCGCAAGTGGTATAATCCGTTTCCAAAAGTCCGCTATACGGAGCGGCCGGACGCCTCGGCTGCAATGCTTGAAGAGGGCAGTGTTATTGTAATGTGCGATACCTCGCCATCAGCGATGATACTGCCCACCGCGTTTTTTGATTTTCTTCAGGAAACCGGCGACTATTATTTCCCCATTCTTGTGGGAAGCTATATGCGCCTTGTGCGGCTTTTCGTGTCGATTTTGACTGTGTTTTTGATTCCTACCTGGTACATGCTTGTGCGGCTGCCGCACCTTGTCCCAAAGTGGATGGATTTCATTATTATCGACGAGCCGGCCGCTCTTCCCGTTTTTGTGCAGTTGATTTTGGCAGAGCTGGTCGTCGACGGGCTAAAGCTCGCTTCGCTGAACACGCCAAGCACACTTGCAGGCTCGTTTTCGGCAATAAGCGGCTTGCTTTTGGGTAACTATGCTATTGATACGGGCTATTTCACCGACGAGGTGGTGCTTTACATCGCGTTTGTGTCAATCGCGAATTTCACACAGTCAAGCTATGAGCTGGGTTATGCGCTCAAGCTATGCCGGATAATGATACTGTGTCTGACCGCCGCGTTTTCAATATGGGGCTATATAGCGGGTCTAATAATAATGTTAGTTTTAATCGCAACCACAAACGGCATATCCGGCCCCCGCGGCTATCTTTATCCGCTGATACCGTTTAACGGGCGCGCACTCGCCAGGCTGTTTGTACGCACCTCAAAACCCAGACCCGGCACGCGCTGAACCGTCACGGTTGACAAGCCCGGCACGGCGGTGGTATAATATGAAAAACTGCCGCGAGGTATGTAAAAATGAAGCTCAATCTGCCGAACAAGCTCACGGTTTTTCGCATAGCGATGGTTCCCGTCTGCATGTTCTTCATCGTCTTCACCGGTATCCCCGACCTGTGGGCGCGCATTGTTGCCGCGGCGATTTTCATTGTCACTGCTGCGACCGACATGCTTGACGGAATGATTGCCCGAAAATACAACCTGGTGACCGATTTCGGCAAGTTTCTCGACCCGGTAGCCGACAAGATGCTTATAATCGGCACGATGCTCGCACTTATAATCAGAAACGGCACCGCAGCCGACAACACCGTATTTGTGCATGTGATGATTTGGGTGCTTTTTGTGGTTGTCGTGCGCGAGCTTGCCGTCACCTCGCTGCGGATGATAGCCGCCGCTTCGTCCGAAAAAGCCGTTATTGCGGCAGCATGGCCGGGCAAAGTTAAGACAGTTACCCAGACGCTCGGCGTCATAGTTATGATACTCGAGCCTGTTATAATACCCGGCTCCGGCTTTGTTGCCAGCTATATAATGCTTGCTCTTATACTGATTTCAACGGCGGTTTCGGGCGCTCTATATTTCGGAGCCTATAAAAACTTCCTGAAACAGTGATATATGTTCAATTTAAACAAGCTGCAAAAGACGATACTGGCTGAACATGTGAGGCACGGCGGCACTGCGGTAGACTTCACGATGGGCAACGGTCACGATACGCGCTGGCTGTCGGACGCAGTCGGCCCGACCGGACATGTATACGCATTTGACGTGCAGCCGTTGGCGCTCGAGCGGACGCGCGCGCTGCTCCAGTCGTCCGGCTGCGCGCCGAACTACACGCTTATACTCGACTCGCACGAAAATGTGCTCGACTATGTCACCGGCCCGATATGTGCCGGTGTGTTCAACCTTGGCTACCTGCCCGGCTCCAACAAGCAAGTCACAACAATGCGCCCGTCCACACTCAAGGCGGTGAGGGCGGCGGTGCAGCTGCTTGACCGCGGCGGGATGCTGCTCATAGTCGCATATCCCGGCCATCCGGAAGGCAAAGACGAAGGCTTGATGCTTGACGAAGAGCTGGCGAAATATGACCGAAAGCAGTTTACGGTGTCAAAATTTCGTATTATCAACTCTCCCACGGCGCCATACTTTTTTTGCGTGGTGAAAAATCCATAAAGCCGCAGCACCAGCGCTGCGGCTTGTTTTTTGCAGAAAACGCCCCTGTTTTTATGCCCGAAAACTTTAATCAAGCGTTGTGCTTGATAACGGTCGTACTCAAGCGCAAATATGCCGCTTTGGGATTTTCCCTCCGGCAAAATGCGGCTTTACCTGCATCCTGTCCTTGACAACTGTATACGCTCTGTTTATAATATGTGTAATTTCAATGAACGGAGAGGTTTGTATATGGTTATTATACCGCTTGACGGCGAGTGGCGCATTAAGTACTCAAGCGGACAGCGCGGCGGTCATTCAACCTGGCCGCGCAGTCAGAGATTTTTGCCCGACTATCCCGCTACGGTTCCGGGCACTGTGCAAGAAGCGATGCAGCATATAACGGGCGATCCCGCACTCGGCCGCAACGTGCTTGCGGCGCGCTGGATTGAGGAGATGATTTGGAACTACACGCGCACCTTCACGCTGACAGACGAGCAGGCCAAAATGCGTGCCCGCGTGGTGTTCGAGGGGCTTGATTTGACCGCGACGGTCTATGTCAACGGCAAAAAAGTCGGAGAACACAACAACTTTTACACTCCCTGCAGGCTGGATATAACCGACGCCGTGCACGAGGGTGAAAATACTATAACAGTAGTTATCGACTCCGGTCTGTTTTACGCAGGCAGAAAGTCAATTGAGGGACTTGCCGGCGAGTGGGAGCCGAACAACCAGCTCACCCACCGCATGTGGCTGAGAAAACCCCAGTCATCTTTTGAGTGGGACTGGTCTCCACGCCTTGTCAACGTCGGCATATATAAATCATGTTACATAGAGCTTACCGGCGGCATATTTACCGACGAGTCGGCTATTTTTGCCACGCTCTCGGACGACTATACCGAGGGCAGGCTCCGCATCCGCCAGTTTATCACTTCGACCGAAGCCGAACTGCCCTATACCATGACCGCACGCGTGCTTGAAACCGGCGATACGGCGACGGTGAGCGGCAAAGCGCCGGCAGGACAGTCACCGGTTGAGCTCAATCTTAAAGTTAGCAAGCCCGAGCTTTGGTATCCGCGCGGCTACGGCAACCAGAAACTTTACACTGTGCAGCTCACGCTCTCCCAACCGGGCACAGACGATATTGTTATAACCAAAAAGACCGGATTTCGTCATGTCGTCGTCGACCAGTCGCCCCATCCGGAGGAAGGCAACTATTTTACGGTTGTTGTAAACGGTATCAAAGTGTTCTGCAAGGGCGGCAACATGGTCCCCGCCGACATTATCTTCTCCAAACTGACCCGCGATGTTTACGAAACACTAATCGATCGCGCCCTGGAAGCCAACTTCAACATGCTTCGCGTTTGGGGCGGCGGGATTTATGAAACCGACGATTTTTACGAACTTTGCGACGAGCACGGCATAATGGTTTGGCAGGACTTTATCGGCGCCTGCGCCTGCTATCCAGGTTATGACGACGAGTTTTATCAGAACTACCGCGCCGAGATTATCTATACTGTGCGCCGACTCTCGCGGTTCCCTTCGCTCGTTATATACGCCGGCAACAACGAAATAATGTGGCTTGTGGGCGGTTATGGCGGAAAACATTATCCCGACGCCGTACTTTATCACTATCTGATACCCAAAGTGCTGCATGCCGAGGGCGAATACCGCTATTATCAGCCGTCCAGCCCATACTCGTTTGACGGCAGCGACGACAACAGCGACACAGTCGGCGACCAGCACCCGTGGTTCATCGGGTTTGGCGACCGCGACTATTTCAAATACCGCACAAAAGTCAGCCGTTTCCCGAACGAAGGCGGCATGCTCGGGCCGACAAGCCTGCCCAATATGATGGCGTGCTTTTCCGAAGGACAGGACTTTTTGCACAGCTTTGATTGGGAGCTGCACGACAACTCTATTGGGCACTGGGACAACTGCTCGCCTGACCTGATGCTTGAAGAAAAGCTTGGCATGACGACCGACGGCATGAGCGTGCGCGACTATACCTACTACGGCGGATTCTGTCAGGGTGAAGCGCTTACCGAGTATATTCTCAACTTCCGCCGCCGCATGTTCAGCTCGTCATCGGCGATATTCTGGATGTACAACGACTGCTGGCCAGCGACGAGAAGCTGGACAATTGTCGATTATCTGCGCAACCGCACGCCCTCGTTCTGCCCTGTCAAGCGCGCATTTGCGCCGGTTGCAGTTGACATAGTGCGCGAGGAGGACGGCAGCTTTACGGTTTACGGCATCAGCGAGCGACTTGTCGAGCTTTCCGCATCGCTTGAGTACGGCGCGTTTACGCCGGACGGCAAATATGAGACGCACAAACTCGAGGTCACGCTTGCGCCCAATGCCTCTACAAAACTTGCGACATTCAAGCTCCCCGGCGATGGCTGGATACCTTATGCCGAGCTTGCCGCCGAAGGCGAGCCGCTCGCACGCCGCAGGCATATAGACAAACCTTACGGCGAACTCGGCCTGAAAAAAGCGACCATCAAAGTCGAGCGCGTCGGCACCAAAGCCATATACACCGCCGACAAGTTTACGATGGGCGTTTGTATCGACCTGGACGGCGACACGCCGATAGGCGACAACTTCTTCGACCTATTCCCCGGCAAGCCTTATGAGGTAGAACTTGCCGGAAAATCCGGCGATGTGCTTTACGCATATCCGGCAGAGTAAATATATCCCTATAAATATAGCGGTTTAGACCGTAAAATAAAGTCCGTATTCCCAAGCGGAGTACGGACTTTTTATGTGTATAGACGAATAGTCGCCACTATTGCGTAAATTATGCGAGGTTTCGCTTCATATCGTGCGCCTGTAAGCCTTGTACATTGAGTAGCGCGTCAAGCTTCTAAACACTGACTGTTCTCAGCTACACACTGCCGGCAAAGCATTGCAGTCTAAAAGGCTTTGGCTGCCTTGCGGCACAGCTTGTTTCGCACTTCGGTATTTATCTTGCCTCTCTTTGAGATGGCGGAGTTATATTTTCCTTTGTTATTATGTCTTTGTATACAAAGCTTTATTATCTTTTCGCTTTTCTCGGCAGAGATGACACCGCTTGTTTCGTCCTGCTATCGACGGGTATGCAACAAGCGCTTTAATTTAATAGCACATTTCAGCTTGCTCGCCGGTTTCTGTTCGCGTTTTAGAATCTGAAATAGATAAACGGGTTATATGAACCGATTGCAAGCTCTATCACACATGGCAAGAGAGCTCCGACGGCGGCTACATCGGTTAAAATCGCGCCGATACGCAAACCCTCCAGCTTCTTTTTCAGCAGCTTTGATACCGGCGCCGAGAGCACCACGGCAATGGCAAACATCAAAATAAACTGCACGCCGAATCCGGACCGCTGCAGGACAATCGAGGCGGGAATCTCCGCACCGCCGAGACCGTAGCCGCCCACCATAGCACCAGTTATCTCGGCTATCATCCCAAGGTTTTCAGCTCTGAAGACCACCCAGCCGAAAATAACGCAGGCCATGGTGTAAATGTGCCCTATCGCCGGGATTCTCGCAATATATTTGCCCCAAACCAGTCTTTCAAACACGAGTATCGCGCAATAGTAAAACCCCCATATAACGAAGTTTATGCTCGCGCCGTGCCAAAGCCCCGTGCACGACCACACAACAAGCATATTGAGCATCCATCGCGGTCTTGAAACTCGATTGCCGCCGAGCGGGATGTAGACGTAATCTCTGAAAAACGTGGAGAGCGATATGTGCCATCTTCGCCAAAACTCGGTGACCGATTTTGATATGTAGGGGTAATCGAAGTTTTCGAGGTAGTGGAACCCCATCATCCTGCCCATGCCTATGGCCATATCCGAGTAGCCCGAGAAGTCATAATAGATCTGCATTGTGTAAGCAAGCATGGCGACCCATGCGCCGACTATGCCGTAGTCGGCGGCAGAGTGGCTCAAAATACCGTCGGCAACCTCTGCCATGGTGTTCGCAATAAGCACCTTTTTAGCAAGGCCGGAGATAAACCGCCGCATGCCCTCGGCAAACTCGTCGAGCGTCTCACGCCTGTCAACCAGCTCGTCCGCGATTGTTTGGTATCTTACAATCGGGCCTGCGATAAGCTGCGGGAAACCGGAGAGATATGCGCCGAGCATAAATATGTCTTTTTGCACCTCGACGTCCCCTCTGTAAACGTCAATTACATACGAGAGGATTTGAAAGGTGTAAAAAGAAATTCCTATAGGCAGGGCGATATTCGGGACCGGTATCACGAGCCCCGTCACCGCATTTATGCACTCAACAAAAAAGCCGGCATATTTGAAAATTCCGATAAGAAGCAGATTCAGCGCGGTGTCGGCTGCCATATATGCTTTCGCTCTTATGCTGCGCCGCTCTTCGGCTGCTATCAGCCTCGCGAAAACATAGTTGAAGCAGATTGAAAATATCATGAGAAAGATATACAGCGGCTCGCCCCACGCATAAAAGACAAGCGAGAACACAAGCAGCACTATGTTTCTCGCATACCGCTTCCTGAAGGCAAAGTACACAATAAAAAACAGCGGCAAAAACATAAACAGAAACGGCAAACTTGAAAAAAGCATAGCTTTTCTCCGTCAGTTCAAATCTATCAAATGAAGTGTGTTGTCGTTTTGGTTGTCGAAAATACCCCTGAGCGAATATTGCATAAATAAAACGTCGGTTATCTTATGTCTTGCAATAAACTGCCGCAGGTTGCCTATCTCGTGGATGCGACGGTAGTCGAAAATATGCGTCTCGTCAAAATTTGAGCCGAGCAGCTCCGATATTCCACGCGAGTACGAGTCGGCGAGCACAAGCACGTTTCGTCCCGTCGAGTTTTTATACTTCATATACTCCGTGTAGGGATAGAAGTTGACATAATGGTCGGTCGACAGCTTCTTTTCGAACCTGCCTTCAAGATACTGACGCTTTTTCTCATCATAGTTATAGGGATACGAGGCTCTCAGCACATGCTCGGGCAGGTCGTAGTCGTAGAAAAAGAAAGTGTCTTTACATTCGTAATAGCCCGAAATCCTCGCATTTGTACCGAAAAATTCAGCGCCCTCTATAACGTAAAGCTCTCCGAGCGGCCGCGGCTCGGGAATCGACGAAGTGTCCTCGCGCATCATGCAAATGATGTCGCAGTAGGCCTCATACATGCCGTAGGCGTTCCAGTGATGGTCGGTCAAAAAGAGCTTTTCGATACTTTCCTCAAGTGTGTCCACTTTAAGACGGTCGTACTTTATATAGGGGTCAAGGAGTGAGAAAAACTCGTCCACCTTGGGTTTAAGCGATTTTTCGACCGGAATATACTGCTCGAAATTTTCTCCGTCCTGAAACCTTGAGCAGGCATAAAAATATACTTTTACACCAAGCTCTTTGCATACCGACGCAATGTTGTTGACAAGCTCTGCCGAGTGCCTCATACGCCGGTCAATCAAGTTCGGCGAAGTCGACAAAGTCAGCGTGATAAGCGACACTTTTCGCCCGTCGGAATACTCTGCGTCGATTACATAAAAGTTTGTGCCGCCCGAGTTTGTAATGTATCTATAGCTGTGCTTTATGATATAAGGCTTTTCTTCAACCGGTGCGGTTTCGGCTTCTGTTTCGGCCTCAGGCTCGGTTTCGGGCGCTTCGAGTATGTCCGTTGTGACAGACACCTCGATTGCTTTTTGCCCGAGATTTGAGAGAAGTTCGTTTATCGGCCTGTTCATACCGATTTTGGCGTTTTTGACCGAGGTGACGACATGTGCATAAAACGGCAGGTAGTTTATATATGTATCCTCGATTGCGGTCTTGAGTTTTTCGATGCCGTTAAACAGCCCGGAAAGCGGCATATCGTCGTCGTAAACCTTTTGGGGCTCAATTATGTTGCCCATTTTTTCTGTTGAGATTATGCCCAAATTGTCAAAAATCTTCAGTGCCGGCGCGACCAGCATCATTATTACAAGGAAGCCGCACGTTACAGCAAGAAAAACTTTGTTTCTCAAATCGTTCACCCATTTTTCCGCCATCGCAAAAAGAGGAGAACTTTGCTGATTCTCCCCTTTTTGCGCTATTTACTTATCACTTTAAATTGGGGACTCTAAATGACGTTTAAAACCTTCTTTTCTTTGCGAGCAGGGTGCCGCAAGCAGAGACCCCGACTAAAACTGCAGTGACAACAGCCATCATGTCACCCGTCTGAGGAGCGGCGGGTGTTTCGGCAGGCTTCGGAGCTTCTGCCTCAGGGGTATCGCTGACCACCACCTCTTCGGCAGGCTCTTCTGCCGCGGGCTCTGCCGCCGGAGTTTCAGCAGGCTGCTCGGTGTCGCCTGCCGGTTCAGCCGAAAGCTTCAGTGTGCCCCAAACCGAGGCGTTACCCGAGGCGACGTCGGTCTCGTCGGACCAGCCGAGACAGTAGTCGCGCGTGCTGAACTCGGTACCGTCGTTGTACTGATAGTCTACGCCGATCTGCAGTCCGTCCGCGAGTTTGACCACTTCGGGCTCGAACGCGACCTCAATGATAAATCCGGTATCGGTATTCTTGACGGCGGCTTTAATCTCCTTGCCGTATGTACCGTTTCTCGGCGATCTGGTATTGCCGTCCACGCATATTGAGAATTGATATGTTCCGGCAACATCCCACGGCGACGCCTCAGGCCGCGCATAAGTTTCGTCGATATACAGGAATATCGTGTCGTTCTTCCAGTCCTGCGCGGTGTTGGGATCGGCTTCAGTGATAGCAACCGGGTCGTTGTCGGTCACTTCAAACAAAAAGTAAATGTAGGTGTCGTCCCAAAGCGCCGAAGCAAACGCCTTTTCGACATCCGGCTCAAACTCTTTGAGGTCACCGGCTTTGACATACGCAAGCTCCTGTCTGTCGGCATTCTTCCAGACCTCGTCTATTTCGCCATCGATGACCGGCGTACCTCTTTTCGCCGTCATTGTCTCTCCGATCGCAAACGACTGAGGGAGCATGAAAAGTGTGACAAGCAGGGTTAAAAGAATTACGGCTACAATCCTTTTCATAGCAAACTCTCCCGTTTTATTTAAATTTTTAAATTGCTTTTTACCTTAACGCATTTGTTTCAAGGCTTGTAACAACTTTTTCGATGGTTTTGCTCATCAGCCTTGAGTATTTTTTTGCGGTGGAGGCAATATTGCGGTTGTTGTTCTGGTACATGGCGGCAAGCCAACCGTCTCTGATTTCGCCCACCCATATAGTGTCGCCCAAATCGACCACGCGATGCTCCATTATAAGGTCGAGCATGCCCGAAGAGTCGTTGTCGCGCGCGTATTTGGTTTTAAGCGAGATCTCGTAATATGCGGGAATCACTATGTTGCCCGACTCGCAGTTGAGCACCTCGATTATCGCTGAAGTCCGATCGAGATCGGACACCGTTATCGGCACCGTAAACATATCAAAGAACGAGATTCTCGTTATATATTTTTCCTGATTCTCGTTATATTTCGGGAAAGGCAGAATACCGAACTCGGTGTCCATGTCGCGCAGCGAAGGAACGTTGAAGAAGTTAGTGGAGAAAAACAGCGACTGATTGTTTTTGAACATCGAAACGAATGTGGGGCTAATTTGGTCGGTTATGGTAGTCCTAAACCAAGTATTCGAGTCCCACATCACCTCGAACACTTTGTTGAAAACCTCGATAAATTTTTCGTCGCTGTCAAGATTATATACCGGATAATTGTCTTCGTCTTTGTTTACGCTCTTCACGCCCGCAGCAAGCGTCAAAGTGTAGCCAACAAAGTTGGGCGTGCCGATGATGCCGTACATGTCGTTTTGATCGAGCTTGCTGTCGCCGTTCAGGTCGGTTGTGACGCCCATGGCAAGCTCCATGTATTTGTCGAAAGTCCAGCGGTTGTCATAGACAATTTGATAGGGGTTTTCGATGGTATTGTCCTCGACAATCTGTTTGTTGAACAGCAGCACCGAAGTGTAGTCGTAGAATGTAAGGTTAAGATCTCCCACTGCAAAATATCTATACGGCCCTATGTTGACATCATCGGTCAGCTTTTCATCCCAATAAGGTTTTGAGAGGTCTACATAGGGTAAATCCTCTACCGTATAAAGTATGCCCTCGACCGCCATGGACAGCGCGGCCGTACACCTTGCGTTTATCATGTCATACGCATCTTCATTTGCGAGAACGGTCGCGCGCGCAAGCTCGGTGTCGGTATGCACGGTTTCGGTGATTTGTATATTGAACCGGTCGCACACCTTGGCGTTGCGGATAAATATGGCGTCATTTATAACCTCGCCGTTCTGTGCTTCGACGGTGATGTTGCCGTTAAACCATGCGTCGTCTCTCGAGTATACCCTGAAAACATAGCCGTCATAATTGACCGTGGGCACATCGTCGTGATAAAGCCCGTCGTCGGTCTCCTCTGCCGAAGTGGCTATATCTGTCACATTAACGGCTGTAGGCTTATCTTTGTCCGAACACGCGATAAGCGCCGAAGCAACGGTCGCGAGCAGGCACAGCCATGCCATGCCCCGAACAAAGCCGACCCTCATAACACACCGCCTTTCTTTGACCGCCAACCACAAAATAGTTTATAATTGAAATTATTGAGGATTTATGTTATAATAGGTATAGTATGGATACCAAAGTACACAAATGGCATTTTATCACATATATATAGATTTGTCATGTTAAAATATGCTTAATTGCTCGGTAATAAATATAAAAATCTGCTAAATATGTCCAGTATATCTGTAAAGCGGGGATGATATCATGCCGCCGAATCCACTTTACTCGGATATGGGCAGCGGCGTTTTTTGTGTGCATGCATTTGACGAAAGTTTTTGTCAGCCTTATATGCATGCCCACATGCAGTACGAGTTTTTGTTTGTAATACAGGGCTCGATTTTGGTCGAAAACAGTAAGCAAACGGTGACATCAAAGCCGCCGTGCGTGATTATACACTGCCCCTATACTCTGCACCGCGCGCAAACGACCGACCAGCACAGCGGAATATATGAAAGATATGTCATAAACTTTAAGGAAAACCTGCTCTCCGACTTTTCCGAATACATTGACTTGAGCCGGCTAAAGAGTTTCGGCATGACCCAGATACCGCTCGCCGAGCAAACATCTAAATTTTTAAAAGCCTGCTGCGAGCAAATCATCGAAGCGAACTCAAATAGCAACCGGAAAAGGAGCATTTTGATACTTGCCGTTATAGCAGACACGCTCGTAAAATGCATGGTCCAAAGCGAGTCGGTGCACTCGGCATCTAAACTAATGTACATACACCAAGTAATGGAGTTTATAGCCGAAACCCTGCAACTTAACCTTACGCTCGAGGCGATAGCCGAGAGATTTTTCGTCAGCCGAGCAAAACTTGTCGCCGATTTCAAGGCCGTTACAGGCATAAGTATCAAAAAATACGCAACGTTGATGAAACTCAACATGGCAAAAATCATGCTGCAAAATGGCCACAGCGTATCAAATACCGCACAGGCTTGCGGATTTTGCAACGACAGCCATTTTATTGTTGCGTTTAAAAAACACACAAACATGACTCCCAAAGAATACGCGCGCCAGATAAATCTCGGGCTTGGCTAAGCCTCAATAAGTCGTATTTTCCCGGGAAATAATACGAAAGCACTCTGCAACTTAATGCAGAGTGCTTTTTATGTACCGTTATTTAAACCTTTTGCCGAACACCATTTGAGTGCTGCAGCCGGGATACCTTTCCTCATACCTGCGCTGAATATCGTGGTCGGGCGTGGTCACATTCAGATAAATCTGATTTATCGTACCGTCATAAACATTTGTTGCAATAACTTCATAGCCGGGGTTAAGCGACAGCAGCTCCTCTATGCTGTGTGTTTCCGACTGAACCAAAAGGCAGCCGCTGTAGCCGAGCTTATAATAAAAACCCTCGGCGTCCTCGACCGCGCCCAAAGCGATGCCGCCATATCCGAGCGATCTAACGCGCTTTTCAAGCTCGAGCATCATTGCTTTGCCTATTCCCTTGCCCCTTTGCCCGGCGGCGACGCAGCAGGTCCCGACTGTTATGCTGCCGCCGTCGTCCCATGCAAGTACGGCACCGCAAACCTGCTCGCCTTCTTTGGCATATATAAGCAGCTCGGGCAGCCGGCTTGCCATCTCCGCCCAAAAATCGCGGCTGTATTTATACTCACCGGTCATCAATACCGGAAAAATCGTGGTCACAAAGTCCCATACTTTGTTTAGTTCGTCTACATTTTTTATATTGTCTATTATCATGGCACCACATCTTTCTCTGTAATGCAGACTGTCATACCGCCTCGCCCGAGCTAAATATATCATTTTGAGCCGCTGATTAATTTATTTAAATCAGTTTTTTCCCATTCAGCTTCTTAAAATTTTCTCCATCGGTTTGCCTTTTGCAAGCTCGTCCACGAGTTTGTCAAGCCATCTTATTTTCTGCATGAGCGGGTCTTCTATCTGCTCGACGCGCACACCGCAAATAACGCCGGTTATTTTTTTGGCGTTGGGGTTGATCTGCGGCGCCTGTCGGAAAAAAGTCTCCATGTCCACCTCGCGCTCGATTTGTGCGTTGAGCTGACTTTCGTCATAGCCAGTGAGCCAGAAAATAATCTGGTCGACTTCCTGTTTTGTGCGCCCTTTGCGCTCGGCTTTTTGAACGAGCAACGGGTAGATTTTTGAAAATGCCATTTTAAAGATGCGTTCGTTTGCCATTTAAGTTATCTCCCTTATAATTTATAAATCAAATAAAAAGCTTTTACTGCATAATATCTCATATACATCCAAAACTAATTTATCTGCTTTCTCAAGCTCACCGCGCTCTATCAGATTGGTTAAGCAATCGTCATTCTTATCCTATACTCGGTAACTTGATTATAACTTGCGCGACCTTTTTATGATATTACACTTTATATTTCAAGTCAAGGATTTATAGCAAAAACGCCCTCCGGATGAAGAGGGCGAGTTTTATAACATGAAAACTTAACTTCCGCTACGGGGTCGAGTCGGACGCTTCCGCAAAATCAAGCGTTTCGGCAACTGACAGCTCCGGATAGCTGTCAAGTTCGGATAACGTTTCAAGTTTCGGCGCGCTTACCGCATTTTGTGCGCTTTGCAGCAAGCCTTTTTGACTTTCGCGGGGTATAATATCGTATGCGTCTTTTCTGTTTTTTATTTTATACCTTTTCTTTCCCATATTTTTCACTTATAATAAAATTGCTGGATGCCGGTCCGCCCGGGGCAATTTTATTATATGAAATTGCGCCATTGTTATGCGCTATGTGAAATTATAACGGTGAACAAAAATGCTTGACGTTTGTCTTTTGGGATGCGGCGGTATGTTGCCGCTGCCGAGCCGCTTTCTTTCCTCACTGCTATTACGCTTAAATGGCCGTATGCTGCTTGTCGACTGCGGCGAAGGCACGCAAATCACGATGCGCGAGCTCGGCTGGGGTTTTGTAAATCTCGACTTTATACTTATCACCCATTTTCATGCCGACCACGTTGCCGGATTGCCCGGGCTGCTTCTGTCGCTCAGCAATTACGGTAGAACACAAGAGGTTACACTCGTTGGCCCTGTAGGGCTTGGTCAGGTGGTAAATAGTCTTAAAGTCATCGCGCCCGAGCTTGGTTTTTCGCTGAAATTCATTGAGTTTTCCACCGAGGATAAATACGCCGCCGAAATCATGCTCGGCGAATTTCGAGTTTCGGCGCTGCCGCTGTCACATTCCCTACCCTGTCTCGGCTACAGTATCAGCATCCCCCGCAAAGGTAAGTTTGACCCGCGGAAAGCCATAGCGCTGAACATACCGATTGAATACTGGAAGATTTTACAGGAAGGTAAAAGTTTTCTCTGTTATAAACCCGAGATGGTGCTCGGCCCGCCGCGCAAAGGGCTTAAAGTAAGCTATATAACCGACACTTTACCCATCGATACAATACCCGATTTTGTTTTCGGCTCCGACCTTTTTATCTGCGAGGGTATGTACGGTGACGAGGAGTACAAAGAAAAGGGCGAGACCAACTTTCACATGACATTTGCCGATGCGGCAAAGCTTGCCGTCGCTGCTGAGGTGGAGCAGTTATGGCTGACGCATTTCAGCCCCGCTCTGACCGCGCCGGAAAACTATCTTGAGCGCACAAAGGAAATATTCGATAACACCGTGGTCGGCCATGATCGCATGACAAAAACACTCAAATTTGTCGACTAAACCAGTACCGCTTACTAATCGTCAAAGTCAAGCGGATCGTCGCCAAGTTCCCCGCCGCCTTCAAACGCGACGAGCACATATTTTCTATCAGGATCAAGTTCCCGCAGGAATCTTTTAAGTGCTTTTGACAGCCCGCCCGTATAAAACCTGTCAAAAAAGTCTCGTAGCTGCTGTTTGGTATAGAGGACGCCGACCGCACCCCAGTCAAGCCGCTTTGCATTTTCTTCCCCGCGCTCAATCATATCCCAAATAACGTCAAAAAGCCTGCGTGCGTCTTTGAGTGGGGGAAATATAGGATCGGGAATATTGCCGTTCCAGTTGCTGCCATAAAAGTCAAACCCGGGAGTATCAAGATCCCCAACATACGCTTCAATAATCATGCCCATTGTCCTCCGTATTATCAGATGGCAGTTTAATATTTTTCAAATACTTCGTCTATTAATCGGGCATACTCCTGCCATGCGGGCGTTTCTTTGAAATCGGCTTTACAAATGTCGCGAACCGAGCGATAGTACCACGCATGCGCGGCGGGGTCGCGCTGGTTGAAACGCTCCCACAGCTCATCCTTTATTTCATCAAAGTCGAATTTCATGTCGCGCATATTGGATAGTTTGTCTGAAAGGGAAATAAGCTTTACATTGCGGGAAGCATGTTTCAGTTGCTCAAGCGCTTCTTCTTTCCGCGTTTGCCAGCTATGCTCTGGGGCGATATCCCTGCGCTTGTCTTCTGATTCCGATGCGACAAGCGCCGCTACCTTGTCGCCGAAAACCGCGCGTATGTCATCCACCGTATACACTGTGTCCTCAACTACATCATGGAGCGCGGCGCCTGCCACGACCTCCTCGTCGTCGGTCAGTCCCCATGCAATCATTGCAGCTTCGATAGGGTGAAATATGTAAGGCAAATCGGAACCTTTGCGTTTTGCGCCTTTATGCGCCACAGCGGCATATTGCAGCGCTTTTTCCACGAGTTTTCCCGGCTCTCCGGGCCGGATAAAATGCGGAAATTCGGGCACCCCGCATTGCTCGATCAGCGCGTCTATGCGCTCTTTTTCAGCGTGAGGAGTATAAAAATTGCCGTCTCCGGCGTGAAAATCGTAATAACAGCATATCGGCTGCCCGGACTGCTCCCCTTGAGTATATCCGCCGAGCAGTGGGCAAAAACGGCACTTTCGCAGGCTGTGTGCCGGTATCACCGAGTTTGCGGCTCGACAGTAATACTCGTTTTCCATGACATATCGCGGATGGCATAAAAATGTATATTTTCCCAGACCGAGAGCGGTGCCGGCTTTGACAATCGTTTCGACATCTAACATTCTATCGCCGCCTCCATTATAGCATACATTATAGCATATATAAATTGTAACATGTTTCATCACTTGTTTCTATATGCGCTGCAAAATATTCTTTTGTTGAATTTCTATATACCAATAAAAATCCCCGCAGGAGAGCGTATGTGTCTATCCTGCGGGGGTATATGTTTTTAAGCCGTTATCTTTTTCGGTGCCGGTTGAAGCATAGCGTTTCGTTTAGCAGCGGATACCTTTCCTATACCCCATAACTTACCCCATCCCGGCAAATAACAAAATCGCCGTCCCAGGCAGAGCGGATGAGCCGGGCTGCTTTTTCTTCATCCTCGAGTATATCCCGCCCGCTGTGGATGTACATGAGTTTGCCTACTTTATAGCCATGCTCGCGGATATGCTTTGGCATCGCATCCGGCGTGTGATGACCGGTCTCGGTCAAAAGCACATCGCATCCTTCGGCAAGAAGTGTGTCAAGGTCTGCCGAGTTTCTTATGTCGCCCGAGTATACAATGCTCTTTCCCTCTCCGGTAATCCGATATGAAAATGACAGCCAAGGCGGCGAGTTGCCGAGATGAAGGTTATGGCATGCCTCAACCGAGACAAGCTCGTCGCGGTAAATCCTGCCGTCCCCAACCCCATGTGCGTTTATGCTGAAATCACAGCGGAAGTTGCCTTCGGTATTTTTTAGTACCGAAAGTATGCCGTCCCAGCTTGACATATTCGGTATAAACAGCTCGATGTCGTATTCAGGACGACGGTGATAGACATGCGTCAGCTTGCGGATGTTCCATAACAGGTTGCCGAGCCCGCCAATGTGATCCATGTGAGTATGCGATATAAAAACGGCGCGCACTTTCAAAAGATCCAATCCCATCAGATGAGCAGTATAAGAGCAGTTTTCGCCTGCATCAAACCAATAGAGAAAGCCGCCCGTCTCAACTGCAAATGCCGTGTGGTGCCGTCCCGGCATTGGCTCGGTACCCGAACAGCTGCCAAACACGTGAATCTTCATTTCTCTTCCCCCAAAGCGATATGTCAACACCGCCCGTACCCCGGCTGTCAGAGCCGGGGTATTATAGCAGCGAATATTATTTTCTACATTAACTTATCTAAATGCTCGACTGCCATGCGAATATCGTTTAAAAGCACGCCGTCGGCTCCGATTTTTATAAAGTAATCGAGCGACGCGGGCGTGCCGTCCATACCCGTGTCGGGACTGTTTGCCATTATATAAACCTCGGCGCCCGGACAGGCGGCGCGCACCTTATCCGGCGTAATGCGATCCAGCCAGTTCTCCCAAATGCGTATTATGCCCGCTCCCGCACGGTGGAAATCGACGCACATGTCAAGCGCCGGCATAAACGCCAAAATTTGCTCGGGCGGGAATATACGCCGGCAAGTTTCTGCCGCCTTGAGACTCTGGATGCCGCAAATAAAATTAATTGCTGACCCGCGCAACATGCGGAAAAAGCTCTCGTCCGGCTCGTCAACTTTGATGTGCAGCAGTACAAAAGCCTTTGCCCGATAGCAGCGCAAAAGCTCATCGAGCGTTATTAGACTTCTTCCCTTTGCGGAAAGCAGCGAACGCATTTCATCAAGCGTTACCTGGCATACTTTTTTGTCGCTTCCGCCCAGCCTGGCGAGATTATCGTCGTGGAAAAGTACATACTCACCGTCGGCTGTCGCCCTTACATCGCACTCGACGGCATAAGCTCCAAGCTCGGATGCCAAAATCAGACTTTCAAGCGAATTTTCGGGGCGTTCGAGCGACGCCCCTCTGTGTGCTATTAGTTTCATTTCGTATGTACCTTATATTTTTCTCAGCGCAGCAATACGGCATGCGCGTTTATATGCTTCGGTAAGATAATCGACAACGTCCATTTTCTCATAAACTCTGTTTTCGAGCCGCCTGTTTTTGCAGACCTTTCTCTCTTCCAGCGTCAGCTCGCCCGTGTATGATTCCCTGTCAAGCCTTGCAGCTATCTCCTTCCAGTCGGCAACTCCGTCAAACGGCAAAAGGTGCAAATCGTCGGCATAGGAAATTTCGCCGTCATACGATTTGATACCGAGGTTGTCGTGCAGGTGCGTACATATCAGCTTTTTGCCGTACAGCGCGAGCATGTCGACGCCGTGGTTGAAGCACATCTCGTGCCCGCTATCCCAGCAAAATCCGACCGCCGGGGAGTCGCCGAAATACTCCATCAGCGCCGCAAGGTACTGCTCGCCCTCGGTGTTCTCAAAAGCGATTTTCACGCCGAGCCGCTCGGCTTCGGCGATGACTTTTCCGTAATTTTCAAGGCCCACTTCGGTCGGCTCCCCCTGCTCGAGACCGTAATATGCGTGCAAAATCATTATCGGCACACCGTTTTCGGCGCAGTCGCGCAGACATGCTATATATTCCCCCACCGCCTCGCCGGCTTCATCGCATCTTTGCCACATTTCGGCGGTGTATCCGAATGGCGCGTGCAGCGAGTGGAAAAATAACCCGTATCTGTCGGCCAGCTCACGGCATTCCTTTATGTTGTATCCGGGCCGCCAGCCGGTGAAAAACCCGTCAAAGCCTATTTCTTTAAAAAGCTCAAACAGCTCGGGCTTTGTCAGCCCATACCAACCGCCGGTTCCGATGCAGATTTTATGCTTCCACATGGTTTTCCCTCTTTATAAAGCAGAGCCGCCTCTGAGCGCCGCGACGCGGCACGCGCGTTTATAGGCTTCGGCAAGGAAATCGACTATATCCATCTTCGCATATATATCGTTTTCGTGCCGCCCTGGTTTGCTTACCGTTGAAAGTTCTAATGTCAGCTCGCCTGTAAAGCCCTCGCGTTCCAGCCTTGCCGCTATACCCTGCCAATCAGCTATGCCGTCAAACGGCAAAAGATGCAAATCATCATGCCATGTTATCGTGCCGTCGTATGCTTTGATGCCAAGGTTGTCGTGCAGATGCGTGCAAATCAGCTTTTTGCCATATAGTGCAAGCAGATCGACACTGCGGTTATAGCACATCTCATGACCGCTGTCCCAGCAAAATCCGACTGCCTCCGAGTCCCCGAAATGCTCCATCAGCGCCGCAAGAAACGGCTCGCCTTCGGTGTTTTCAAAAGCAAGTTTGACACCAAGCCGCTCGGCCTCCGCCACGACCTTGCCGTAAATTTCTATGCCTTCCTGGGTGGGGGTGCTCGAGTCAAACCCTATGTATGCATGCATCACCATGACCGGCACCTCGTTTTCGGCACAGTCGCGCAAACAGGCCAAAAGGTCGTCCACTGCGGCATCGGCTTCCTCACTCCTGCGCCACATTTTCGCGGCATAATGGAACGGCGCATGCACCGATTGATATATCATGCCAAGCTCGTCGGCACTCGCTTTCCATTCTTTTATGCCGCACCCTCTGCTCCATCCGGTGAAAAACCCGTCAAAGCCGATTTCTTTAAACAGTTTGATTTGCTCGGGCACAGAAAGGCCGAACGAGCCGCTTGTCCCGAGACAAAGTTTATGTTTCCACATAACATTTACACCGCTCTTTCTTTTTTAGCCCAGTACTTCGGAAAATGCCTCATTTATTTTCTCTATATCTCTAAGCGCCTGTTTTTCGTATTTTTTATACATCGACGCAAAGTCTGTGGTGTTATGTCTGAACATATCCATTATACGTTCGTTATATGTTCCGATCTGATAAGACGCGCCCACATCATAAAGTCTTGTTGAAAGAATTATGTCCAGCATTTCGCTTGACTCGTCGTCTCTCAAAAGCTTGCCTTGAAGCGAAATATCATAATATGCGGGAGTTATTATATACATCGACTCGCATGCCATGTCCTCAAGCACTATACCGGTCATCTCAATATCCTCGACAACAAGCGGCACGCATATAAACGAGTTTCCGTACGCGTGTACGGTTGTGTAATATTCCTTTTGCGACTCCTCATAAAGCGGGAACGGGAGAATTCCAAAGTCGGTGTCCATATTGCGGTATTTTTTGACTATGTTGAGATAGCGGTTATAAAACAGCACCTGGTCGTTTGCGAACATGTTTTCGATGTGGTCGCCCGAATGGTAAATAGAGAAAGCAACCGACCGGTCGTAAACTAAGCTCATAAATTTCGTGAGCATATCGATGTTGCGCTCGGTATTGAGCGTCAGCTCGATTTCGCCGTTTTCGTTGATTTTGCCAATCCGTCCGCCGGCGGCATTAATGGCGGCAAGCATTCCGTCCTGCCAGACGCACATGCCGTATAAATCGTTTTGGTCGAACTTCGAGTCGCCGTTCAGGTCGCTTGACACCTGTTTCGCCATCGAAACGAATTTATCCATCGTCCAGGTGTGCGCTCTGACCATCTCATAAGGGTTTTCAAAATTATAGTCGACAATCAGCATTTTATTGAAAAGTATGCAGTATGTACAGTCGTTGTCGAGCATGCTGATGTCGCCGGTGGTAAAATACATCTTGCCTTTCATCGAAAGGTCGATGTTGGCCTTCTGGTCCCACCACTCGTTTTGAAGGTTTAGATACGGCACCTGAGAGTTTAGGTCAAGCAGATAACCTTTCAGTGCAAGGTTGCTTACGTCATAAGTACCTATCATGGCGGCATCGTACGACTTGTCGCCGGCCGCCACTATTTTTGTTATTTCCTGTGCGCCGGCTCCGTTGCCGCCGCTCGCCTGACCGCGGATGTTGATTTCGTTTATTTCAATATTATATCTGTCCTCAATAATTTTGTTTCGCAAGTAAACGGCGTCGTTTATAAGTTCTCCGGTCTGTTCCGGCGCATAAAAATCGTAAGATTCGGTCCATTCGTTGTCCCAGTTTCCAGAAACAAAGATGTCAAACTTGACACCGCCATAATCTTTGCCCGGTACAGCGGCGCTTTTTCTTTCGGTTTCGGTAGCGCTTTCCTCGGCTGATAAGCTGTCGTTGTTTGAAGGAGTTTTAACTGTTGATTCATCAGTTGCACAAGACACAGCCACAAGTGCCACCAAAATTTGCATGGCGAGAAAGATTACGACCAGTTTCTGTTTCATGATAGCAATCTCCCGTTATATGTTAATTTTTTAAGTTTTCTTTTTATAGCTCTTGCGGTAAAAACACTTTTCTATATTTTAACATATAACTGCACTATACTATATATCAGGTTTAAAATCAATAGAGTTTTCTAATTTATATACATATTTTTGTTGTATTGATATTATAATACGCAAACGAAATTTTGTGGCATAAAAACGGCACTTTGCGAAAAAATCGCAAAGTGCCGCCGTTTACTACGTTTTTCAGATTGCCGATGCTCCGCCATCTATCGAGATTACGGCACCGTGGATATACGAAGACTCGTCGCCAAGCAAAAAGCAAACGACATCCGCAACCTCGTGAGGCTGGCCGAGCCTGCCCATCGGTACCTGTTGAGCCAAGGCATCGATAACTTCCTGCGGGTAAGCTTTGACCATAGGCGTCTCGTTTGTACCGGGAGCGATTGCATTGATTCTGATATTTTCTCTGCCGTATTCCGCCGCGATGGCTTTGGTAAGCCCGACAACCGCATGCTTGGTCGCAGTATATACGCCCAGTGTGGGCAGTGCGACAACTCCGCCGAGCGAAGCCGTGGTGACT
>LSQX01142149.1_pt2 | contig 43108 bp, 30 predicted proteins | sample 654561 | NCBI WGS metagenome assembly LSQX01 (sample SAMN04489861, study PRJNA283612) | anaerobic digester metagenome | isolation source: 4 biogas reactors fed with cattle manure at either 37C or 55C with and... | place: Denmark: Kongens Lyngby | collected 2014 | reverse complement strand
GAACTGGACGCTAGAGCAATAGCCGAGGCCTTGCCCGGTTTGCCGTGGGCAACCCGGGCCGAGGCACGCTAACGGTGGGGAAGGCTTACGCCGCGTCCCTTTCCCTCCGGCCCTGCGTTGCGGATGGTACTGCGCAGAGACGATGCTCGAGGAGGCACCGGGCAAGCTCACTTTGCCGGTGACCCTTTGGCGGGCCACTTTGCGGGTGCCGTGACCCAGCACTGAGTCACGGAGACGAAACAGAGGCTGCAGACACCATCTGGTAGCTGCGAGTACCGCTGCTAGCTGGGATGAGGCCGGCGGTGCACCAGATGCCGATACCGCCTAGGTGGCCAGCCTTGGCATGTGACCCATTGTTGGGTCAACCAGAAGGCGAAGTGACCCACTGCTGGGTCGATTCTGGAGCGGATTGACCCAGCTGTGGGTCAATCACTTCCGCTCGGGAACGCCCGCTTCGGATGGAAACTTATTCCAGGCCCCCGCTCCTAGGATCGGCCTCCACCCCCGGCAGCCGCCATCCCCCCGAGCTGGCGCCTTTTCCCCATCCCCCGTCTCGGGGCCGTCCCCCTGCTCAGCCGTCAGCACCACACCTCACTCCGTAGGCCGCTGCCCCTCGTCCACCTCCACGGCCAGGGCCTCGAAGAACCTGCGTATGGCCGCCGACAGGAACTGGCCTTTCCGGTAGACGAGCCAAATGCCCCGCACGCAGTGCAGCTCGGGCACGTTGATTTCCACCAGAGTGCCCCGCCGCAGGTCCTTCTCAACGGCGGAGCGGAACAAGATCGCATAGCCCATGTTCGCTTCCACGGCTTGCCGGATGGCTTCGTTGTTGGGCAGCTCGACCCGCTCCCGTGGCACCAAGTTGAGGCGTGCGAACAGGCTGTCCACCGTCTCGCGTGTGCCCGACCCGGGTTCCCGCACGAACAACCGCTGGGCGACGAACTCCTCGGCGGTCACCGTCTTCCTGCGGGCGAGTTCCGAATCCGGGCTGCCGAAGGGAATCAGCTCCTCGTCGTCTAGGTGCACCACCTTCAGCGCGGGGTGGTCCGGCATCGCCCCGGCCACCAGTGCGACGTCGTGTTCGTAATCAAGCAGCCTGGCGATCACCTCGGAGCGGTTCCCTATGGCGAAATCGATGTCGAGCAGCGGGTTCTCCTCGACCAGCTTGCGCAGGAGGGCCGGCAGCAGGTATACGCCGGGCGTCGTGGTGGCCCCGATGCGCAGGCGACCGCGCTTTACGTCCCGAAACTCGTCCATGATGCGGAGGGTCTCTTCACACAACGCCACGATCCGCTGCGCCTGCACTCGGAGGGCTTCGCCGGCATCGGTAAGCAGTGTCCGGCGACCCGACTGCCAGAAGAGGCGCACTCCGAGCTCCTCCTCCAGGCGGCGAATCTGCGCGCTCACCGCCGGCTGGCTGATGTGCAAGGCCTGCGCCGCCTTTGTATAACTCCCGTGTTCTGCTACGGCCAGGAACAGCTGCAGCCGGTGGACGTTGAGCATCAGGCCACCCTCCTGTGCGCTGCGGCTGAAAGGAGCGCCCCGAACACCAAGAGCAGGCTCGCACCCACGTACAGCCCTTCCAGCCCTACACCGACGCCCACAAGGTACCCGACCAAAGGCCCCAGGGCGCTGCCCAAATCCTGCGCCGTCACGTACAAGCTCATCACCTTGTTGACTCGGTTCGTCCCGATCGCCACCCGTCCTACCACAGAATCGAGGCAGACCGAAAGCGTCACGCCCGCCACGAAGACACCCGTCTCGAGCAAAATCAAAAGGTGCGGACCGGATGCCCAAGCCAATCCGGCCAAACCCGCAGCCATGGCCGCCGCCGACACGAGCACGGCCCGTTCCGCGCCGACCCGATCGCCCACCGCTCCGGCTAGAGGACCCCAGGCGATTTCGGCCACCCACCGCACGCCGAGCAGCAGCCCCGATAGCGTAGCCGCGCCCAAGACGGTACCGAAGAGGCCGACCGACTCGCCGTAACGCTGCAAGACGAGAAGGGCCAGGGTACCCACGACGACCCCGTTCATGATGAAACCGAAGATAAAGCCCAGGAAATGCAAGATGTAAACGCGGCCCGGTCGCGTCTGCGGTTGGGCCTGCGGTCGCGTCTGCTGCGCCGGGTCCGGCGCGTGCACCGGCTGCGCCGGGCCCGCATCCGCAGCTTGCCCGCCGTGTGCCGCGTCGCGCCCTTCGCTGCGAGAGGGAACCTCCGCACGAAGGGCATTTCCCGTCCGTCTGCGTCCGTTTTGCACCGCAGCCCGCACGTCGCCGAGCGATACGGCAGCTCCGGCCAGCGCCAACACGCCCATGCCGAAAACGACGGGGCGGAATCCCACGAGGTCGGTCAAGTACGCTCCCAACGTGACCGCGACGATGGTACCGATGCGGGAAATCGATTTGATGCGCCCCATCCACTGGCCCCGGGTGCGCTCGTCGGAGTGCTCCAGGACCGACAGGTACATGCCCAGGTTGAGGAAGGACCAGCACGTGCCCCAAGCCAGGCGGGCGAGCAGAAAGAAGGCGAAACCGATGGGCAGGCCGTAGGCGAACGTAGTGAAGGCCGAGGCAACCATGGCGAGAAAATAGGGCCATTCCCGTCCGTACCGGTGGTAAACGGCGCCGGCCAGCGAATTGGTGATCAGGCGGACGAACCGGTTCGCACTGAGCAGCAGCCCTACCGAGACCAGGGGAATGCCCAAGGCCGGTGCCTCAGCCGCCAGCACCGCATACAAGAGGGAATCGCCCATCAGTGCAAGCGAGGCGGCCACGGACACCGACACGGGCGAGCCTCCGGTTCGGACCTTAGGGACCGGTCGAGCGGACTGTGCGCCCTGGTGCTGCGACGGCTGCTGCAACGGGTGCATGGCGTCTCCTCCTGGCGGGAATGTGCGGGGCGTGGACGTGGCCGGCCCCCGTAACAGGATACTTGCGGAACCGTGCGCAATCCAATACAGGTTCCGAAGAAAGTATAATGGATCGTTTATGAAAAAGCCATCCGAGGACAGGTGTCGCGGCGGGATGAGCCGACCGGATTTTCGCACGAGGATCATCTCGCTCGTGCCGTCCTTTCCGGTTGTTGCCCCGCCTGGACGTGCTATACTCTAGGTAGCAGACAACCTACATTCCCATGAAAGCGGGTGAGTGCAGTTGCGCAGTAGTCATCCTACGTACCATCGTCGTCCGGAACATTTCGTCGTGGTTGCGCTGCTGGTACTTTGCCTTCTCGCCGTGCCCGGTGGAGCGGTGGGAGCCCGGGATACCGTTGCCGCGGCGCAGCCGATCACGGTCACGGCCACGGTGCATGTAGAAGATATCAGCGGCCGGGAGGAAATCTGGCTCACGGGAATCAGCGCCGATCCCGACGTTGCCGATCTGGCCGAAGACCACGTTCTGGCCCTTCTTTGGCGGCTCGACTTCTCGGGCTGGTTCCCCACTTGGCAGCTGGAACTTTCGAGCGCGGTCGGCCTGCTTCCGTCCGAGCTGCCCGTGCGCGAAGCGGGAGCCTTCCCGTCGGTAGTGCTCGCTCGTGTGCAGCCGGTCGCCGGTCACACGTATGAAGTCACCTTGAGCTACTCGCCCGCGCTGGGTGCCTTTTCTTACCGGATCTTCGACCTGACGAACGACAGACTGCTGCAGAGCGGCGGCTACTCCGTGCCCGGGTACGACGAGCCGCTGTATGCCGTCGCAGGGGAAGCCACACCGCAGTACCTTCCCGTCGCCACCACGTGGCAGATGGGCATGGAGGCGGACCGGGCCTTCCTCGCGCTGCAGCACTTCGACACCCGGGAAGATGCGGCCGCCGTCCGTGTGCAGGTCCCCGTGGCCGCGCCCGGTGAGTATCGCCTTTATCGCGTCGCCGACGGCGCCGACGTGCTGGTCGCCTCGTTCGCACCGGAAGCCGGCGAACATCGCTTCCCCATCGACCTGTCCGAATTTCCCTACGGCTCGTCCACGCTGCGACTCGACTACGTCCTGGACGGCGAGACGCTCCTGAGCGAGCTCCGGAAGATCGTCGTCGGGCGGGTGAACTTCAGCCTGCAGCCCCTCGCTCCCGACCGGGAAGCCCGGGTCGTGGAAAGCCAGTTCACGATCCAGACCGAGGCGCCCGTCGACGTGGAAGTGCTGGTCGACGTCCACGCTACCTTGTTCGAGCTGGTGTGGGATAGCGAGACGAGGAACTTCGTCGAAGTGCCGTACATGCAAGGCGTGGCGGCCGAGGACGTCGTGTTGGATCTGTCGTCGGGCAGCGCCACGTTGCCGGTGTCGGTTCCGATGCCCGATCACCACGCCAACTGGAAGCTCGTGTTGACCGCCGAAGTGGAACCCGACATGGCGGTCACCTTGGCCGGCCACGAGAGGCTCTTCTCCACGCACCTGCCCGCCGAGGTGCAGCCCGGAGAAGCGTACAGCATCGTGGTATTCCCCGACACCCAGAACATGTCGCAAAGCTATCCGACGGTCTACACCCGCATGACCGATTGGGTGACGTCGCAGGCCGCCGAGCGGAACATCGCGCTCGTACTGCACGTGGGTGACATCACGAACCACGACACGCCGGTGCAGTGGACCAACGCCTACCGCAGCATGAGCCTGCTCCACGGCGTGGTGCCTTACGTGCTCACGTTGGGCAACCACGATATGACGGCGGGCCGGGGCGGAGCGGTCTGGGCCCGGGGCCTGAGCCTGATCAACAACTACTTCAAGGTGGAAGAGGCCGAGCGCTACTCCAACCTGGCCGGCACCATGGTCCCCGGCCGTCTGGAGAACCACTACCACCTGTTCACCATCGGCGACGACAAGTACCTGGTCATCGCCCTTGAGTTCGGGCCGCCGGACGAAGCGCTCGAATGGGCCAACGAAATCGCCGCCCAGTACCCCGACCACCGGCTGATCCTGCTGACCCACTCGTACACGTCGAATGCCGGTGGGCTGAGCCGCAGTCCGGAAGGGTACGAGATCGCAGCCAACCCCGAGACCACCGTAAACACGGCCTACGAAATGTGGGAGAAGCTGGTCTATCCGAATGCCAACAGCTTCATGGTCGTGAGCGGCCACACTTGGCCCGAAGCGCCCGTCGTTCCCTTCCGCGTGCCTCGGGCTGCGGCCGGGCACCCGGTGTTCGAGCTCTTGTTCGACTGGCAGGCGGAACCGAACGGCGGCAACGGGTGGCTCGGCATCTTGACGTTCCACCCCGACGATACGCTCGAGGTAGTCGTCTACTCGCCGTACCTGGACGAAGTGGGCAACTACCGCGACTCCCGGGGCTTTACGAGCCGCACCGTCTTCGATCTGAACACGGGGGCGGCGCAGCGGCTGGTGAACTGAGTACGTTTGGCACCGGCTGCGTGCTGCGAGGCACCCATTAATGAAGGCCGTCCGGACCGGCACTTGCGGTTCGGACGGCCTTTTGCCTGCATTACTGCATCCCCTACTGCATCCCCTACGGCATCCTCTGCGTCACGCTGCGGCCCACGTAGTCGCCCTCCGGGAACGTGAACACCGCCTCCACGCTGCCGGCCGGCCGGCCCGGTCCCGCAGGAACAACCGCGGCGCTGCTCGCACCCGGTCCGGCGGGTTCGAGCCTCACCACGACGTCGCCCGGTTTCCGGTCCAGACTGCCCGCCGTCACTTCGAATCCGTCGGCAGTCTCCTTCACGAGCAGCAGCACGGGTGCGTCCACGGACACGCTCCATCCGCCGGGCGCCGCCACGGAACCCGCCTGCCAAAATACCGCCTGCAGCTGGCGCAGCCCGTCGTGCCACACCGCCTGCACCCGGCTCGAGTTTTCGACGACCCCGACTCCGTGGGTTTCGGCGTAGGCGGCCACCTCATCGCGCCCGATGCCCGGCGCCACGATATACGCGTAGTCCTTCGCACCGGATCCGGAATGATCGATCCACAATGTAAACAGGGGCTGCGCAATCAACTGGTCCGAGTAAACGCTGTTGATGTCGCTCCACCGCCCCGTGCGCACTTCGTTGGACACATGTACCGCCGCCGGCTCGGGAAATACGTAGGCCACGCCGTCGTGGTGCACCCAGGCCACATCGCCCAGCGCAGCGTGGACGTTCGGCTCCAGGGTCTGTTGGCCTGCGGCGGCGCCGACCGTCACACTGCCCGCGAGCCGGGTCTGATTAATGGCCGTCGTCACCGTGGCCCCGGGCGGCACGTGTATGTCCGTGCCCAAGGCCACCACTTCACGGTCGAAGAAGAACCACGCTTTGCGAGCCCGGGCGCTGTCACGCTCCAGATACATGGCCAGCGCGCCGTACATGCCGTCCGAAACGCCTCCGGCGGGATTGCCCGCGCCCTTCACCGTAAGCCACGAACCGTCGACGAGCAGCTGGTGCTCCATGTGCCGCACGGTGCTACCCGGCAGCAGCTCCCAGTTCCACAGCGGGAAGGCGTTATCGTACTCCCTGCCCGAGCGCATGATGAACATCATCCCGTCGCCCAGGTGGTGGCCCTTCAAGTTTTCGTAGTTGCCGATTTCCGTCGCCAGGGTGCGGTCCGACGAAGCTTTCACCGAAATGTAATAGCCGGCCCGGTGGTGCGCCATGAAGTCGGACGTCCAGAAATAGCGGTTGCCGGTCAAGGGCTCCCCGGCACCCGCAAGGCGGGCGAGGAAGGCCTGCAGTTCCTCGCGGCGGGGCGCGTCCGGCAGCGAGGCCAAGGTCCGCACCAGATTCTGTACGTACGATGCGTTCCCGCTCGTGTGCTGACGGCTGAACACGCGGCCCGTCACGCTATAGTCCAAGGTGCTGCCCCGTATCATCCACTGCGTGCCGTCCAGGACGTAATCGACGAGCACGGACAAGGCGTCGGCCGGAAACAGCTGCGTTCCCCGGGCGACGTAAGCGAAGTGGGCCAGGTCGCCGGCGAACGATTCACCGTAGCCGCCGTTGTACAACATGGAACCGTGCTGGTGAAAACTGCCGTCCACCTGAATTCCTTCCGCACCGAAGGGGACGATCCGCAGCTCGGACGTCATCATCTCGAACGCAAAGGCCACCGTGTCCAGGTCCCCGGTGATCAGGCCCAGGCGCAGCCGGTTCCCTTCGTTCCAAACCAGGTTCGCCCCCGTATAGTGGCTGGCCGGCCTCGACAGCACTTCTCCGGAGATGATTTGCAGCGCCTCTTGGAACAAATCGTCGGGGATGGCGTCGCCCACCAGCAACAAGATGTCGCCCAGGCGCTGTGGCTGCCAGATCACGTTCCACCACCAGTTCGGGTTGCGGAAGCGGTTTTTGGTCCAGTAGCCGAGGGCCGCGACGATCTGATCCAGCAAAGCCCGTGAGCCCTCGTGCGGTCCTCCGGGAGTAGCGTAGGCCCGGGCCATGTTGAACGTACGATCCAGGTGCGGCACCGCCTGCCACCCGCCCACCGACTGGTCCGCGTAGTTGACGTCCGCCCAGCTGCCGTCTTCCCTCAAAGGCGGGATGCCCAGACTCACCGGGCCGGGCAGCAGCGTCGCTTCGATGTACTGGTCCTTGATCCTGCGCACGAGCTCCTGGGCATCTTCCCTGCTCGCCGATACGGTCCGCATATAGGCCGGCACCTCCACACGCACTCGGATCCCGGGGTCTGCCACGATTTCCGTCTCGAGCTCCACGGTCCAACGGGTCGGCTCTGGGGGCAGCGGGAAGCGGAACGGTATCGTCACGGTCCCCGCTTCGGTGTAGGACAGGGCCTGGTTCAAGTCGCGGCGGTACGTGTACACGTGCGGTTCCGTGAGCGAACGCGCTTCGGCTGCGACTTGTCCGCGGACCGTGACCCCCTCCAACCGGCCGTCGGCTTCCACGATCAGCGCGCCTTCCACTACTTGTGCCACGGGATCGACACGCAACGACGCGGCCCTAGCCTCGACCACCCCCGCGTCGATGCTGCGCGCCTGCGAGAAAGATACCTTTCCGTCCTGCACGTACTCGAGGCGCAAGACGGCCGGCCCGGCGGGCAGGCGCGCCGCGTCGATGGGCACCTCGACGACACCGGCAGGGCCTGAAACCGTATGCAGGATCTCCTCGTCGCCGGAACCCCGGAGCAATACGAGGCGGATCTCGCCGGGCAGCGGAAGTTCGGCTCCCGTATCGATTTGCACCGTCAGCTCGTTGCGCCGGTCGACGCGGGTCACGCTGATCCATCCCCCGCCGGCGGGCCGTTCCAAGAGGCGCCAGCCGATCCCCACCGGGACGAACTCGGGCCGCACGTCCATGAGCTGCGGCAAGGCGACCGGCTCCCCTTCGCCGGCTGCGCCGCGGTACTGCACGGCGGTCCCCGCGTGGAGGGCGTGGTCCCAAGGTTTCAGCTGCAGCGCACCGCGGTAGAAAGGCTCGCCCGTCGTGACGTCCACCACGGAAACGGCCAGGTAACCTTCAGCGGGAGCGTAGCTGATCGTCGTCTCGTACGTATGGCCCGCCTCGGGGAACTTGCCGCTCTCGAGGGTGAGCAGCTTGTATCCCGCCCACTCGCCCGTGCCGGACGCCGGGCGCAGCTGCGACGGGAAAAGGTCCAAGTTTGTATCGAGGCCCAGGGTCCAAAGCTGGAACCACCCGTCGCGGCGGAAGCGCAAGGCCAGGTCGACAGGGGGCGCGGCCCCTTCGGAGGAGAAGCCGGCAAGCCAGATGGTATCGACGTTGCGCAAGTCGGCCTCGTTCGGGAACGTGATGCGCGACACAATCGTGACGGCCTCGGTAAAGGGGCTCGGGTCAAGCTGATAGGCTGCCCGGTCGACTACGTGAGTTTCGTAGGCAGTCGTCGCGGTCCGGCCCTCGGCGCCTGCATACGCCGGCACCGGCGGCACAGGCTCAACACAGAACCCGAGAGCGACGACTAGAACCCAGACTGCCTTGGATCTTGCGATGGCTTTCCACCCTGCCGGCATCGAAGGTTCCCCTTTCGTTCTATCCCGCACCGCTGCGCGATACGAGGCGGCGGGCGAAACCAAGATGGACGAAATCACGACGCGCACAGACCGCCTCGACCCTAGCTTACCCTGGGCCGGGCGGTCTGGCAATGGATCATCGCGTGAATTCCATGGACTGTATTTAGGTCTTAGCCCCTGCTGCGTGCCGCTCCGGGGGCTACTGGTTCAGCATCGGTTCCACGCGCTCTTGGATGGCCTGGGCGACGGTGCTCGCCGGGATGCGCTCACGCCAGAACCTGTTAAGCTCCTCGTTGAACACATTCCACACGTCCCGGTTCGGAATGACGGGATACGGCACGCCCACTTCAAAGGCGCGCAGGATGTAGGGGTCGTAGTCGCCTTCGAGCACCACGCTGCGGATCGCCGGGATGCCGCTGCGCACTGCTCCGGCGATGCGCTGGCCTTCGGGACCCGCGAAGAACGAAAGGACCTTCCAAGCTGCTTCCGGGTTCTTCGTACCGGCGGGAATGATCCACAGGTTGGACCACACCCGGGAGCCGGCCTGTGTCTTCTGCGGGAGCATCGCCAGTTTCCAGTTCAAGTCGGGATACACGTTCGGATCGGGGGTGCCGGATCCGCCCACGTGCATGGCGGCGCGCTGGTTCAAGAAGGCACTGCCCAAGGGGCTCCTCTGCTCCGGAGTAGGCGCGACGCCGTGGACGTAGATGAGGTCGTGCAGGAACTGCAGGGTTTCCACCGTCCGCTCATCCGTCATCGTGACCATGGTGCGGTCGAAGTTGAACCAGTCGGCCGAGTTCGTGGGGAACCAGTGATAGTGCCCGTCCAGAACGAAGTCCATCACAAAGCCCCAAACCTGTACCTCGCCGTCGAATTCACGGTGGACACGCTTTGCCGCAGCCAGGAACTCGTCCCACGTCCAGTCGTCGCTGGGATGGCTGAGACCCGCCTCGGCGAACATGTCGCCGTTGTAGTAGAAGACCTTGGCCGTGATGTCACGCGACAGGGCATAATATTGTCCCTGCCACTGGAGCGCCCTTTGGATGGACGGGAACATGTCGTCGACGGGGAAGTTCTCCCGCACCAGTTGGTCGATGTTCATCGCTACGCCCAGCTCGGCCATGGCCGCAATCCAGTCGAAGCCGAGCATGGCCACGTCGGGGGCGGTGTCAGCCAAGGCCATGGTCATGAGCCGGTCATAATACCCCGACGAAGGATAGCTGGTATACTCGATCTCGTAGTCGGGGTAGGCCGCTTCAAAGGCCCGCTTGAGCTCATCGAGTAGTCCTCCCGGAGTCGTCGGGTACCAAGACACCACGTGAACCGTCGTCTTCGCCGCCGCCAATACGGACACCGACATCACAAGGGCCAAAACTACAAACAGCGCACGCATGCGGCGCATGGTGATCCTCCTCTCTCACCCTTCGCACGTTGTTTCACACGCTTTACATGTGCTGCGCAGTTCCCCCACGGAGGTTGCCTCTTTGCGCGACCGTACGTGACGGCGACACAAAAGGTCCGCCGTGGGCGGGATGGGGAATTGTTCGATCCCCTTGGCGAAACTTTGTCCATGCCTCACCCCCCGGAACCGGCGGTTCGCGTGATTCTCACCGACCGCCCGTTTCCTTTATTTTGCGGAAACGGATTTTGCCCTGCGTAGTGACGTGTTAACCTGATATGTTCGACTTTTCTGCTTCCCCTGCTGCAGCTTCTGGGCAGGGCGACGGCCGGGGAACGCCGCGGCAAAAGACCGGCCGCGGAGCACCGAACGGGCCTGCGGCGGCTGCCGCGCCCTCCACCTTGACACTGCCTGCCGTCCGGACTAAGATGAAAATGAAGTTTCACCCGCCCCCGAAATTTTTTCACGCCGGAGCGGCACGATGGCTGAGCGCATGCTTCCCCACGATATCCTTTCGACCATAGAGCGTATCCGGGCCGACCTGGGACCTTCTTTGCAGAGGGTCGCCGCGTACGTGCTCGACAACGCCCACAGGATCGGCAGTATGAGCCTCGGCGAGGTGGCCGGCGCGGCGGGCACGAGCAAGGCGTCGGTCGTGCGCCTGTGCCAGGCGCTCGGCTTCTCGGGCTTTCGCGAGCTGCAAAGGGCCTTCGCCCCCGGCGCTTTGGAGCAGGACGCCGTAGTGCGCGAGGCCAAGGCGGCGTGGGGTGGCGGCAGCCCATTGCCTTCGGGACCTTCGGCCACGCTCGCTGCCCTGGTCGCCTCGGTCCAGGGAACGCAGCGGCTCCTTCCGGCCTCCGCCGTCGACGTCGTCGCCCGCCGCATCGTGCGTGCGAGCCGCATCGTCTGGTACGGCGCGGGCGATTCCGGCTTCCTGGCGCTCAGTGCCGACCACCGGTGCATGATCAACGGGCTCAACTCACGGGCGGTTACGTCTTCGCGGGACGTCAGGGCGCTGGCGCCGCAGCTCACGAAGGACGACGTCCTTATATGCATCAGCCGGTCGGGGCGCCTGCCGTACCTCGTCCAGGCCGTGCGCACGGTAAAGACCGAGTCCGACGCTTACCTTGCGGCCATCACGGGCGACCCGGGCGCGCCCTTGGCCCAAGTCGTCGACCTTGCCCTAGTCAGCGCCCCCGTCGACATCCACGCGCAAGGCAAGCGCACTACGCTGCAAACCGCACAAATGGCGGTCCTCGACACGCTCATCGCCCGGGTGCTCGAACTGCACTATGGACAAGTCGAACTCCACGGCGTTCCCCCCGCAGGACCTGTGAACGGAGATGATTCGCGATGAAACCCGTGCGGCGCGTCGTCATGGTGCTGTGGGACGGCTTCGGCAGCTGTTTCCTCCGCCACTTGCCGAAGCTGCCGAACCTGAAGCGATTGGCCGACCGGTCCGTGCGCTTCCCGCAGTGCCGCACCGTCTACCCTACGGTGACGAACGTGGCCTGGACCGCCATGATGACCGGCGCGTATCCCGAAAAAACCCGCAATTTGGCTTACTACTGGGACCGGGAAGACGACGTGGTGTACGGCCTGCACCGCCGTTACAACCTGGAGAGCATCGTGGAAGCGCTGGCGCGGGCCGGGAAGACGAGCGCATCCGTCGGCATGTTCATTTTGCTGAACCACGGCCTCCGCTGGGAGCACGAAGGCGGCGAAGGGCGGCTCTACCTGCAACCCGACGACGGCTTCGACGTTCGGATCGACGAGGCCATCCGGCTGCTCTCCGGCGAGTACGGGTACGTGCCCGACTTCCTCACAGTGTACACGAGCATGCTCGACGGCCTGGCGCACCGGGTCGGGCCCGGCCATCCGAACATCCTGGTCCTGCTGAAACACCTCGACGAACACCTGGGCCGGTTGCTCGACTTTCTCGACGCGCACCCGGACCGAGACGAGACGGCCGTCATTTTCGCCGCGGACCACGGCTTTTCCCCGGCGCAAATCAGCATACGCGACGACATCACCCAGCGCCTGGCCGCGTCCGGTTACCGCATCACGTGGCTCAGCACGGGCGAGTCGGCTCCGGAGGACGCGGAAATCGTCGGAGTCGGTCCGGGTCGCACCGCGTCGATTTATTTCGTACGGCGCCGGACGGATCCGCCCCGGACGTTCACGGCCGCCGAACGGGAGGAAGTCCGCCGCATTTTGGAGGAAACACCCCACGTCGACAAGGTTCTGGGCCCCGACGAGCTGAAGGATCTACATACGGACACGCGCCTCGGCGATCTCGTGTTGGAAGCGGAGATCCCGTACGCCTTTTGGCCCCGCACGACCGAGACGCTGCGCGGGACCCACTCGTCGTTGGCTGAACAGTTCGTTCCCTGTTTCCTGGCCGTACCCGGCATTCCCCCTGCGGAATGTACGGGCGGCCGCACGATCGACATCATTCCGACGGTGGCCGCACTGCTCGGCGCCCCGCCGCCCAAGGACGCCCAGGGCGTCCCGCTGCTGCCCCGGTAGGAGGTGAGGCCCAGCGCATTCCAAACGGTAACCATTGGACCGTCTCGTAACCCGGCGTTGCGCAAGAGAGTTCGGAAGGAGGATCCGAAATGCTCGACATGGTCCGCAAGCGTAGTGTCGTCGGAACCGGCATCGTGTTGCTGCTCTTCGTTGCGCTCGCTTCGTCTCCGTCCGGTGCCCAGCAGCAGGAAAAGATCCGGCTCCACTATTTCACCTGGGCGGGAGGCGCCGCCGCCGACTACATCCGCGAAGACTTCATCGAGCCGTTCCAAGAGCTCAACCCGCACATCGAGATTTACTACGAGGCCGTCAGCTTCGGCCAGTTCTTCGACAAGCTGGTCACCTACCACCTGGCCGGCACGCCGCCCGACCTGATGCACATGAGCGTCGGTTACGTGAACGAGTACGCGGCGAACGGGATGCTGCTCAACCTGCAGCCCTTGTTCGAACGCGACCTGAACCCCGATGATTTCTTCCTTGAACCGATGAAGGCCGTGCGCTATCCGAGCATGGAGGACGGCGACCTTTACGCCATCCCCTTCGCCTTCGTCCTCACGAGCCTCTACTACAACAAGGGGCTGTTCGACGATGCCGGGCTGATGTATCCGGACGACGATTTCACCTGGGAGGACGTCCGCACGTACGGCAGGACGCTGACCCGCGATAGGGACGGCGACGGCGTGATGGACCAGTGGGGGTTCTTCAGCACGCGCAACTACACCCTGCTCGATCCGGTCATCCATGCCTTCGGCGGCCGGATCCTCGATGACGACTACAACGTGGTCGTCACCTCGCCCGAGGCCGTGGCCGGTGCGCAGTTCTTGGTCGACTTGATCCACCAAGACCGCGTCGCACCCCATCCGAACCTCGGCTTCAACCAAACCGTCCTGTTCCAGCAGGGGAATCTGGCCATGTCGGTGGCGCTGACGAACAACATTCACGAGTACCGTCAGGTGGGCGATACGCTCGATTGGGACGTCGCCTTGATGCCCATCGGCCCGGCGGGGCGCGTCGTCAGGCTCTGGCCCGACAGCTTCGCCATTTCGGCCCAGTCGCCCAACGTGGAAGCCGCGTGGGAGTACATCAAGTTCGTGATCACACAGGACAAGATGGACCGTTACAGCGGCGAGCGGAAGGTGCCCATTTACAAGCCGCTGGCTACGTCGGCCGAATGGCTTGAGCTCGACAAGGTGCCGAACAAGATGAAGTTCATCGAGGCCATTCCGTACGGCCACCCGCTCGAGTTCCGGCCCAACTGGGGCGAGTGGGACGGCCAGCGCAGCCTGCTGAACCCGGCTTGGTACGGTGAGATGCCGGTCGAACAGGCCCTCGCCAACTGGGGCCAGGCCATCGAAAACGCCGTCCGGCCCTTCCGCGAGCAGATGCAGAAATAACCCCAGGCAATCGGGAGGGCATGCGGGTGCGGGGGCGTCCGCCTGCTCCCGCACCCTCCGTCATTTCCCGGGCCGTGGCCGAGCCATGGGCTCGCACTTCCCATCCGGAGGTAAACTACATGGACACGACGACAGCGACTGAGACTTGGATTCGAACACAGGATTACCACATGCACAGCAACTGGTCGGATGGCGAAGGCGACCTGTATGCCGTCCTCGCGCGCTGCCGGGCCTTAGGGCTGAAGCGCTTTGCCATCGCCGATCACGTGGAGTACGGCCACCACAGCGACGTGTCGCCGCGCTGGAGCGAGTACCGCAAAGCCGTGGCCGAAGTGCAAGCCCGCGCGGCCGACCAGGGCATCGAGATGCTGCTCGGCATCGAGACGGGCGTCGACTCGGACGGCAACCTGCTGGCGCCTGATGAGATCGTCCACGAGGTGGATTTCGTCATCTGCAGCGTGCACACGGTGCGGGGCGTGCCCGAGGGGCTCGAGGCGCGCGACGAAGCGGCGTACTGGCAAGCGGCGCGCGAGCAGATCGAAGCGGCCATCCGGTGCGAACACGTGGACATCATCGGCCACATCGAAGCTTACTTACCCTCCGAAGTCGTGCGTACCCGGGGGGAAACGTTCGATGGCCGGCGCGCGGTGGAGCGGGAAATCGCCGCCGTCCATTTCCCCCTCGACTGGTACAAGAAGATCGCCGGACTCGCTCGCGAGCACGGCGTAGCCGTCGAAATCCACGGCATGAGCGCCACGCCCCGGGTCGAGGCCATCCGTCTGCTGCGGGATGCCGGCGCCAAAGTGAGCATCGGCTCGGACGGCCACAGGCTGAGCGACATCGGCCGGGTTGACCATGCCGTGCACGTTGCGCACGCCCTCGGCCTGACGACGGACGACTTCTTCGTACCGGCACGGAGAGAAAAGTGAACGAGAGCGGAGGACATAGAGTGAAGCGAAGCCGTTTTCGATTTCCAGGCTTTATCCTTCTTGCATTGCTTGTCGTCGCCCACATCCCCGCGGGAGCAGGCGCCCATGAGCTGCCCGCGGCACAGGCACTCACCGTCTACACCGAGCTGACGGTTCCTGCCGGCTTTGCAGCGCAAGGCGAAGAACTCGTTTTGGCCGGTATCGCCGCCGGCGAGAGCGATGTGGCGACGATCCGGTGGACCCGTGTCGAAGGCCTCCTCTTTCCGTACTGGGTGCTGCGGCTGACGGGCGATTCGGAAGCCGTGCCCCGGCAAGGTTTGGAGCTCCTCACGGCGAACCCCGCGGCCGGCGCCACCTATCGCACGGCGCTCAGCTTCGATGCCGCCACGGGCGCCCTGTCGCTGCAAGTGGTCGACGCGGCGACGGACCGCACGGTCTACGCCGCGGGCCTCGTTTGGGAGGGGCTGGCGGACGCCATCTCCGGTGCCGGATCAACCCGCGCCATAACGAGCGGACGGGTCACCGGCGTCCGCCCCGGATACGCGCCCTTGGGACTCACCTGGCAACCGGGCATCCGGCAAGACGGCTCCTTCCAGCCCTCGCTGCGCTTTGAACGGACCGACGAGGTGATCGTGCGCGTCGAGACGGCAGGGCCCCTCCCCGCCGGCGGCGAGCTGCGCCTGGCCAGCGGTGCGGACGGCCGGCAGCTAGCGTCGATCCAGCCGGAGGAATCCGTCGCCGAGCTGTCCTTCCCGGCGTCCCTTCTGCCCGTGGGCCAATCCGAGCTCGTGCTCACCTACGCGGCGGCGGGCGAGACTTTGGTCCAGTGGAAGCAGCCGGTCACGGTGGGCAGCGTGTCGGCCCGCTACGACCGGCCCCGGCGGGACTCCGCGGCCGGCATCTTGACCTCCACCGTGTGGCTTGAGACCGCCTCCGACCTGCCGGAACTGCAGGTTACCGTCGAAGCCGAGCTGTACGCGATGGAGTGGACGGCGGACGGAAGGAATTACCGCGAGGTGCCTTACGCCCGGCTCACGCTGTTCGACGGGCCCATCGACGTGCCGGCGGGCAGCACGGGCCTGCCCCTTACCGTGCCGCAGCCGCCCGAGTCCGGCCTTTACAAAGTGACGTTCTCGACCCATCTAGTGCCCGACGTGTTGCAGTTCGATGCCAAGTCGTCGTACCACTTCGCCACGTACAATCCGGCGGCCATCGAACCGGGAGACCCGTACACGATCGTCGTCCTGCCCGACACCCAATTCTACGCGCAAAACCACCCGCATATCTTCCTGCGCCAGACCGAGTGGATCGCGGCGCAGGCCGCGGAGCGAGGCATCGGCTTGGTGCTGCACATGGGCGATATCACAAACGCCAATACGTGGGAGCAGTGGCGGGTCGCGTCCGACAGCATGAAGGTTCTGGACGGCATCGTCCCGTACGTGCTGGCGGTCGGCAACCACGACAACTTCCCCGAGGGCAAGGCCAACGGCCATACCACCAGGCGGGGCGACTCGAAGATCAACGCGTTCTTCTCGGTGGACGACTTCCCCCACATCGGCGGCACCTTCGAGCCCGGCCGGCTGGAAAACGCCTACTACACCGTCCGGCTGGGCGATACGGACTACCTGATCATCTCGCTCGAGTTCGGGCCGTCCGACGAAGCCGTAGCGTGGGCCGATGAGGTCGCGGCCGCCCATCCGGACCATACCGTCATTTTGGTCACCCACACCTACACCAACACCTACGGCCGCCGCACACCGGTAGGCCAAATCGCACGGCACTACACCATCGGCGAAAATCCCGAAACGACGGTGAACGACGGCGAGGCCATTTGGGAGAAGTTTGTGCGCAAACACCCGCACTTCCGTTTCGTGTTCAGCGGCCACATCCACTCGCCGGTCATTCCCTACTCCGCGTCGGTCGGCGATCACGGCAACACGGTGTACGAGGTGCTGATGGACTTCCAGAGCGAACCTTTCGGCGGAAACGGCTGGCTCGTACTGTGGGAATTCCATCCCGACGGCAGCATCGACGTCCGGACGTATTCCCCTTACCTCGACGAGTTCAAGACCGACGTACAGGCCGGCTTCCGTAACGAATTCACGCTGCTTCCGGCCGCGCAAGAGCTGTCCGCCGCGCCCTAAGGAGGGAGGAACCGCCGTGACGGAAGACCGCCGCAGCAACGCAGCCGAAACCGGAGCCGCCACCGCCTTGCTCGAGCGCCTCGGCCTGCCCCGCGACCGCTTCGCGTTTCAGGCCATCCCTCCTGCGGACGGCCTCGACGTCTTCGAGATCGCAAGCGACGGACCGCAGGCCATCGTGCGCGGCAGCTCGCCCGTGGCCCAAGCGGCGGGGCTGCACTGGTTTCTGAAGTACCACTGCAAGAGCAACGTGTCGTGGTGGGGTACCCGCATCGCCCTGCCGCAGCGGTTCCCGCAGGCAAACGAACGCCGCACCTCTCCCTACCGCTACCGCTACTACCTGAACTACGTCACGTACAGTTACTCGGCGGCCTTCTGGGATTGGGAACGGTGGGAGAAAGAGATCGACTGGATGGCCCTGCACGGCATCAACCTTCCCCTTTCGGTACTCGGGCAGGTCGCCGTATGGATGGACGTCTACCGCGAGCTAGGCGTGACCGGCGAAGAGCTGGATGCCTTCTTCGCGGGACCAGCGTACCAACCTTTCGGCTGGATGGGGTGCCTCGACGGGTGGGGCGGTCCCCTCACCCGGCACATGGTCGAACGCCAGGCTGAACTCGCCGCCCGTATTGTCGCCCGCCAGCGTGAGCTCGGCATGACCCCGGTGCTGCAAGGCTTCACGGGACACATTCCCCAAGCTCTGGCCCGGCGCTTTCCCCGGGCGAGGGTGTACCGGCAGCAGTGGCTCGAGTTCGAACCGACGTGCGTCTTAGACCCCGAAGACCCCCTGTTCCGCCAGATCGGATCGCTGTTCATCCGCAAGCAGGCCGAACGCTACGGCACGGACCACGTGTACGCGGCGGACCCCTTCATCGAGATGGTGCCGCCGTCGTCCGATCCGGGTTTTTTGGCTGCCTGGGCTCGCGCGATCTACCGGGGCATGGCCGAGGCCGATCCCCAGGCCGTGTGGCTCATGCAGACCTGGATGTTCCACTTTCGCCAAGAGTTCTGGGGTCCCGAGCAGATCGAGGCGTACCTCACGGCGGTCCCGGCCGAGCGGGTCATCGCCTTGGACCTGTATGCCGAAGAGGTGCCCCTCTGGCAGAAGACCCGGGCTTTTCACGGCAGGCCTTGGCTGTGGTGCATGGTCCACAACTTCGGCGGCCGGCCCGGGCTCCACGGCAAGCTGCACGTCATCGGCCGCGCCCCCGCGGAAGCCTTGCACCATCCGGGGCGCGGCGATCTTGCAGGCCTCGGACTCACCATGGAAGCCCTCGAACAAAACCCGGTAGTCTACGACCTGATGACCGAGATGGCCTGGCACACCGAACCCGTGGATCTGGACCGGTGGCTGCAGCAGTATGCGGAGCGCCGCTACGGAACGCGCACGGAGGCGGTGGACGAATCGTGGCGCATCTTAAAAGAACACGTGTACACGGCTGGCGTCTCGCTTCCGCCGCGCACCGTTGTCTGCGCCCGGCCCACTTTCAGCGAGCTGCCCCACGACCGCCGGAGGGCAAAGGCCGTCTGGCACGCTCTCGACCTGATGCTGCAGGCCGCGTCCGCACTGCAAGACGCTCCGGGCTACCGCTTCGATCTGGTCGACTTGACGCGCCAGGCCCTCTCCGACCTCATCGACCTCGTCCACGTAAAGCTTGTCGCCGCGTGGTCCGGGGGCGATGCCGGCGCCTTCGACACGTACCGCACCCTGCTGGTCGAACTGATCCACGATCTGGACGCGGTACTGGCCACGCACCCCGCCTTTCTGCTCGGACGGTGGCTCGAGGCGGCTAAGGCTTGGGGTACGGACGATGCCGAGCGCGCCCATATGGAGTGGAACGCCCGCCGGCTGATCACCCTTTGGGGCAGGCACGACGGCAGCTTGTTCGATTACTCGTGCCGCCATTGGTCGGGCCTTGTGCGCTCTTTCTACGCCGAGCGGTGGCGCCGTTTTCTCGACCGGGCGGCCGCTGCGCTGCGCTCAGGCACGCCCTTCGACGAAGAGCAGGTCCGCAACGACATCGCGCTGTGGGAGGACGAGTGGAGCAAAGGTAGCGACCTTTTCCCGACAGAACCCGCCGGCGATCCCATCGCGGTCTGCCGTGCCATGGCCCGGCGGCACCGGCCCCTGCTGCACAACGTGTTGCAAGAAACCGTAACGGAAGACGAATGACAAGGAGGGCTTTTCATGAGGCATGCTATTCGGCCGAAACGCCTGCTGCCGGCAGTGATCGCAGCTCTGCTGCTCGCCGCGGCGCCTGCATTGGCCCAGACCACCATCGTCCATTGGCACCACACTTCGCCGGCCCACGACGAGATGATGCGCGTGTTGGCCCAGCGGTTCATGGAGCAAAACCCGGACATTCGGATCGAACTCGAGACCTTTCCGCTGGGCGAGTTTCTCGATAAAGTCTTGGTGAACATCGCCGCGGGAACGGGCCCTGACACCGTGCAAGTGCGTTCGACGTGGATCCCGTGGCTCATCGACATGGGCCTGCAGCCTTTGGACCCGCGGGTCATCACTGCGGACGAGATCACCGCGGAATTCGTGCCGGGTCCTCTGAAGCACCTGCAGCGGGACGGGGTCTTCTACGCCCTGCCCACGGGTTCGCAGAGCGTGGTGCTATTCTACCAGCCGCAGCTCTTTGAACTGGCAGGGCTCGACGGCAACACACCGCCGGCGACCTGGGAGGAAGTGGTGGAGTACGCCCGCCGGATTCACCGCACCGATGCTCAAGGCGCAACGATTCAGATGGGGGTGGCCACGGGCGGCTACGCTCCCGTACTCGCGACTTTGATGATCCAGGCCGGGGCGACGCTGTGGGACGACGAAGCGGGGCTGCCCGATTTCACCACGCCCGAGGCCGCGCGGGGCATGCAGTTTGCGACGGATCTCGTGACGGTGCACGGAGTCGAGGATCCCGCCTTCGGCAGCCGCTGGACCGCTTTCCGCAACGAACGGCTCGGCATGGTGTACGCCCATCCGGGGATGATCGGCAGTTTCTTGGCGACCCATCCCCACCTGCAGTTCCGCATCACCGAAGTGCCGCCGCCCGAGCCGGGGGGCAGCCGCTCGAGCCTCATCACCACGTGGGCCTTCGCCATGACGCCCAAGGCCGAAAGCGAAGCGGCGACGAAGTGGATCGCGTTCTTGGAGTCGGCCGAATCACAAAGGTACCGGTTGCAGGCGTCGGGCGAGCTGCCTTTGCGCTGGGAAGTGATCCAGGATCCGGAGAATTTGGCCGATCCGCTGCTGAACCCCGTCATGTGGTCGCTCACCCGGGCCGTCGAAGTGCCGTGGACCGCCGACGACATCATCGACAGCCACTTGGGCGCGGCGTGGCGGAGCATCATCAACAGGCAGCTGGCTCTGCCCGCGGCCATGGAACGCTTGCAGCAACAGGCCGTCAACTCCGAGCTGGCCGTAGGCAGATAAGCGCGGCAGTCCTGATCCCTTTACAGCCTGAAGCCCGCTACCGATCGACGCAGGCGCTCGGCCATCTCGGCGAGGGACTTCGCGGCCTTGGCCACGTCTTGACCGGAACCGGCGGCCTCTTTCGTCGCAGCCGTCATCTCCTCGGCGGTCGCAGCCGTCTGGCCGGCCGTCGCGGCGATGCGTTCCACGGCCAGGACGACCGCCTCGCTCTGCCGCAGCGCCTCCGTCGACTCGGTTGCGTTTTCCCGGGCGATGCCGGCGATGTCGGTTACGTGCCCCGTCACGTTCTCGATGGCCGAACCGAGCTCACGGGTGACGTCGCGGACCTCCTGCAGCCGGGCGCTTAGACCGTCGAAGGCGCCCAGTATTTGCCGGAGAGCCTCGCCCGCCTGGTGCGAAAGGTCGAGGCCCTTGTGCGCTTCTTCGCGGTTCGCTTCCATGGCGGCGACGGCGTGGGCGATTTCCGACTGAATGGTCACGACGAGGTCCGCAATCTCACGGGCCGACTGAGCCGACCGTTCCGCAAGGAGCCGCACTTCGTCCGCCACGACCGCAAAGCCTTTGCCGTGTTCGCCGGCCCGGGCCGCTTCAATGGCCGCGTTCAGGGCGAGGAGATTCGTCTGCTCGGCGATTTCCGAGATGACGGTGACGATCTCTCCGACCCGGGCGGAATGGCGGCGAAGCTCTTCGATCTTCCCGGCCGTCTCCGTCGTCATGCGGCTGATCTTCTGCATGGCGAGGACGCTCTCTTGCACCACGTCGCCGCCGGTGCGGGCCGTCGCGACGGACCTTTCGGCCGCCTCGGCGATGTCGGACGCGTGGCGCAGAACGTTCTCAACCGCCGTCTCCATGGTGCCGACGATGTGAGCGGTCTGCTCTACCCGGCTCGCCTGCCTCTGCGCGGCGCCGGCAATGCGTCCCATGGCCTGCTGCAGCTCGGACAAGGCCTGCATCGCCTCGTCCGTCGCACCGCTTTGCTCGATCGTGCCCGCTGCCACCTGTTCAATGGCCGACGCCAGCTCTTGCGTCGCACGGGCCGCCTCATCGGCCGCCTCGCTCAGCTCGTCACTGCTGCGTCCGAGCTCGTCGCCGGCAGCTACCACTTCCGACACGACCCGGCGCAGCTTCTCAACCATGCCGTTGAATATCGTGGTCATCTGGCCGAGTTCGTCGTTCCACCGCACCGGCAGGGGCTCGATGTGCAAGTCTCCCTCCGCCATGCGCAGGGAAGCCTCGGCCAGGGCGCGCACGGGCCGCGTGATCTCGGGAGGCACCGCCACGATGATCACGAAGGCCGTAACGAGGCTCACGGCAAGCAGACCCGTGGCAACGGCCCGCACCTCGGCTGACCGCGCGATCAAGCCTTCCTCGGTCCGTTGCCTGGCCTCGGTGTAACGGGTCTCAAGCTCGTCGGCCACGGCGAGGAGGCGATCGACGGCCGCGCTCACTTCGGGGAACGTGGCCATCGCTCCGTGCACGTCGCCGTCCCACCGCAGTCCAGCGGCCCGGCCGGACAATAGGACCAGATGCTCCCACTCCGCACGGAACGCCGAGTCAAACCACGCCACGGTTTCCGCGCCGGCTAGATCCGCGCGCACTCGGTCGGCGGCCCGGTCCACGGCTTCCCGCGCTTCCAGAACGCGAGCGTAGACCCGGGTGTCCCCGGTGATGAGGTATTCCGCTTCGGCTGCGCGGTACGACTCCAGGTGCGAGACGAGGATGCGCACCGCCTCGACTTGTCTGGCCGCGCCCTGCACGATGTCTTCGATTGCCGAGCTCACAGCGCCCAGCTGCCAAACGGCCACCGCCACCGCGGAAACGAAGACCAGCGCCATGAGAAGCAGCGTCAGCGCCAGTTTGGTCCGCACGCTCACGCGATCGATTATTTTCACGCCATCGACCCCCCGGTATTATACATCGTCAAAATCCGCATGAGCCCGCAGTGTGCGGCCAGGTCCAGCGCCAATGGCGAGGCCGCCGTAGGCTCCCGGCGGCCCTTTTTTCGCGGCCTTAGGCCGTCACACGCCGATATCCCGCCGGCGGTAGCCGGCCACGCCGAGGGCCGTGGCCACAAGCGCCAGCAACGTAAGCACCGCCACGGCGCCCCACTCCATGGCATCGACGGGCAGCTGCGGTACGTGGCTAAAGGGGGTTACCCTCTTCATCCCGTCGGGCAACCGCAGAAGATCGCCCAGGTACACCACGAAGAAGGAATAGACGATGTAAAGCCAGATGAGTCCCGTTCCCTTCGGCCACCAGCCCAAAAGGAGCACGGCCAGGCCGAGCATGACCCAGATCGCCGGCAAGTACACGAACGAGGCGGCTGCGATCTGGCCGAGGCCGAAGGGTTCTTCCATGGCCGCGGAGCTAGCCAGCCAGAACCCGAGACCGCACAGTCCCTGCATGAGCACGCTTGCGAGGAAAGCGAGGGTCACGTAGCTTAGGAGCAGCCTCCGCCGGGACACCGCTGCGGCCAGGACCGTGTCGACCCGCCAAGCCCTCTCCTCGGATCCGAGCTTGAGCAAGAGGAGGGCCACTGGAACCGCGGTGAACATCGCCATGACCGCCAAGACCAGTGCGGTAAACTGCTCGCCGAGGGAAAAACCTGCTGCCTCGGGCAACATCATCTTGATCATCTCGCTCGATTCAAAGAATGCGTCCAGATCGCCGAACACCGATCCGTACGCCGCTCCGAGCACGAAGAGGGCCACGGCCCAGGCGATGAAGGACGTACGCTGCAGGCGGGCCGCCAGACCGAACGGCGTTCCGAGAAACTTCGTCGCGTGCTCCCGGCCCGGCCTGGCCCGCAAGAAACCTGCGCCCAAGTCGCGCACCGCATTCAGGTAAAACGCCAGGCCCGCCACCACCGCGGCGACACCGAGCGTCACCCAAACAGGCCACCACAAGTTGCGCACGTACACCTCGGTGCGCAAGATCAGGCCGAGGGGCGATAGCCGTGCCAACGTTTCGCTGCTCACGTCGCCGACGGCCCGCACCAGGTAAGCAAGGCCCAAGGCCGCAAACGAGAGGCCCGTGGCGCCCCGGGACGTCTCGGTCAGCTGGGCGAAAAAGGCGGTGACGGCAGCAAAGACGATGCCCGTCGCGCCCATCGCAACGCCGAAGAGCATCGACCCCGCAAAATCGATCGACTCGATGCCCAGGGCGAAAAGGCCCAGACCCGTCAAGAGCGCGACGGCCACGTTCGCCAGGCCCACCACAAGAAGGGTCGCGCCGAGGCCCGCCAGACGTCCCACGGGCAGCGAGCGGATGACTTCGATCCTGCCGTGCTCCTCGTCGCTTCGGGTGTGCCGGATGACGAGCAGGATGTTCATCACGGCGACGGCGGTGACCATGAAAAGGAGCATCTGGTTGCCGGTCATCGCGCCGTAGGTGTAATCGTCCACGCCGTAGATGGGACCGATCATGGCCACGACCGCGGGGTTTTCCATCGTCACGGCCATAATCGCCCGCTCCTCCGGCGTCGGGTACAAGCTCGGGAAGGACGCGGTGACGCCGACCGTGAGCGCGACGATCGCCACAAGCCACACGGGCAGCTGCACCCTATCGCGCCGTAAGATGAACCGGGCAAGTTGCGTCGTGCCTCGAAACGCGTCGCGCAGCACTACAACTCACCCCCGGCGTTCTTGTAATGGTGCATGAAAAGGTCCTCTAGAGTAGGCGGCGCGCTCTGGAGATCGAGGATGCCGAATCGGCTCACGTGGGAAATGACGCTACCCAGCTCGTCGGTGTCCACCTGAAACGTGACGCCCCGCTCCGTCTCGACCACGTTGTGCACGCCCTTGAGCTCGCGCAAGCCTTCGATCGGCCGGCTCGTCTGCACCCGGACGTTCGTGCGCGTGAGGTGGCGCAGGTCCTCGAGCGTGCCCGTTTCGATGATCTTACCTTGCCGGATAATGCTCACGCGGTCGCACAGCCGCTCCACTTCCGACAAAATGTGGCTCGAGAGGAGGACGCTCTTGCCCGCGGCCTTCACTTCCGCGATGCATTCCTGGAAAACCCGCTCCATGAGGGGGTCGAGGCCCGAGGTCGGTTCGTCAAGGATGTACAGATCGGCGTCGGAAGCGAAAGCGGCAACGAGGGCTACTTTTTGCCGGTTGCCCTTCGAGTACGTGCCGCATTTTTTCGACGTATCCAGGTCAAAGCGGCGTACCAGCTCGTCGCGGCGGGCCGCGCTGCTCTTTCCGCGCAGGCGCACGAACAGGTCGATGACCTCGCCGCCGGTCAGGTTCGGCCACAGGTTGACGTCGCCGGGTACATAGGCAATGCGTTTGTGCAGCTCCACCGCATGCCGCCAGGCGTCCTTGCCGAAGATGCGCACTTCGCCCGCATCGGCCCGCAAGATGCCCAGCACCACCCGGATCGTCGTCGTCTTGCCCGCGCCGTTCGGACCGATGAAGCCGTACACTTCGCCCTGCTTCACCTCGAGATCGATGCCGTCCAGCGCCGTGAAGTTGCCGTAGCGCTTTACCAGGTTACGAATTTCCAGAACTGCCACCGGAATCTGCCTCCTCCTTGTAGAAGATGCGACGAAGTACGGCCAGAAGTTCGTAGTACTCGTCGAAGTAGGCCTTGAGGTCGACGGAACCCACGTCCTCCTGTTGCAGGCGCGCGATCAACTCTTGCTGATACCCGGTGATGGTCCACCGCAGCACGTTGATCACTTGCCCGGGCGGCACATCGGGCCGGAACAGCGACGTGTCAATGTTTTCGTAGATCGCCCCCCACACGTCCGCCTGGAAAGCCTCGATTGCCTTCCGCTGCCCGGGGGTGAGCCGGTTCATCTCGTTCAAATACACGAGGCTCAGGAAGTTGAACATATGGGGATCGTGAACGGCGGCTTCCATCTTGATGCGCGCCGCCCCCGAAAGACGTTTGATAAAGTCGGGCTCCCGCCAGTCGACCTGTACCATATAGCGCTCCCGCACGTACCGGAGGCTGTAATCGACTAGGTAACGGAATAGATCGAGCTTGCTCTTGAAATAGTGGAACAGCATGCCCTTCCCGATGCCCGCGGCCTGCACGATGCGGTTCGTCGACGCCTGTTCGTACCCGTACCGGGCGAACTCGGCCATAGCGGCGTCGAGTATGCGCTTTTGTTTGGCCGGGTCGAGCCGGGAAAAAGCACCGGTCACGGCGACGCCCCCCTCTCGCGGACAAGAATAGACCACCCTGGTCGATCTCAGCATACCACAGATCGACCAGAGTGGTCTACTCCTTACCGGCATATCCGACGCGGATCGATTAGGAGGAAATGACAAAGCCACAGGGCTTGAGAAAATGGCGGGAATGCTTTATCCGGCGAACACGAGGCCTAAGCCGTACAAGATGGTGACCACAATGGCTGCGACGGCGAACCAGTAGCGAACGCACTCGGGGTTCCTCAACTGGGCTGGGCACTTCGTTTCGATTTCCCTGGAATCCCGGAACTTAGCCATCCGTTGTCACCTCGCAATTCTGAATTTTCACCACTTCCGACGGAGCTACCGGCACAAGACGTGAAAGGCCGACGCACTGGTCTCCGCCGCCGGCTTGGACGGCCCGCAGGAGATGGAACTTGCCACGTCCCTTTCAGTTACATTATACACCAAGAAACCTTGAAATTGACCCCTGTGTGTGCACATGAACGCCGCGTGCGGAGAGGGCCGGGAACCGTTTCTCCCAAGGATTCGTCCAGTGAATATTGACACCGCTTGCAGAGTCATCTATCCTCGTACTCAGTGAAGGGGAGTAGCTTCATCGTTCCCGGGGCGTCAGCACGGCACCTTGTGTGGCCCGCTCCTGGACCGAGGAACAATACACCTCGGCGGCGAGACCTTCCACAAACCCATCAAGGAGAGGAACCTTTGTCATGGAAGCAACATGGGTTTTGTGGGTAGGGTTCAACGTGTTCGTGCTGGCCATGCTCGCCTTGGACCTGGGAGTTTTTCACCGCGACGATCACGTGGTCACCGCCAAGGAAGCCGGCGTTTGGACGTTCGTGTGGATCGCGGTCGCACTCGTATTCGGTGGCCTGCTCTACTTCTGGCAGGGAGCGGACGTCGCCCTCGAATATCTCACCGGCTACGTCATAGAAAAATCCCTGAGCGCGGACAACATCTTCGTCTTCGTGCTCATCTTCACGTACTTCCAGGTGCCGCCCCAGTACCAGCACCGTGTGCTGTTTTGGGGTATATTGGGCGCACTCGTCATGCGCGGTGCGCTCATCGCCGTCGGCGCCACGCTCCTCGCTTCGTTTAGCTGGGTCATGTACCTGTTCGGCGCGTTCTTGCTCTTCACCGGCATTCGCTTGCTGACGCAACGGGACGTGGCGGTCGATCCGGGCAAGAGCGGCGTCATCCGGCTCGTGCGGCGCTTCCTGCCGGTCACCGATCGCTACGAGGGGCACAACTTCTTCGTGCGCCGGGGCGGCCGCCTGATGGCCACGCCGCTGTTCGTCGTATTGGCCATCGTGGAATCGAGCGATCTGATGTTCGCCGTCGATTCGGTGCCCGCCATCTTCGCCGTGACGCAGGATCCGTTCATCGTCTATACTTCCAACGTGTTCGCGATCTTGGGCCTGCGGTCGCTGTACTTCCTGCTGGCGAACGTAATGGGCAAGCTGCGTTTCCTTAAGGTCGGCCTTTCCGTCATCCTAACCTTCGTCGGCGTCAAGATGCTGGTCGCCAACATCGTCCACATTCCGCCGCTCCTTTCGCTGTCGATCATCTTGGCCGTATTGCTCGTCACGGTCAGCGCTTCGCTCCTGTTTCCGACGGGCGACGATCCAGCGCTGTCCTGACGCCGGGTATTGGAGCAATTCTATCCCGGGCGCGGCAGGAGATCAGTGGTTGGCGCACAATACTGATAACTGACGACTCCGTCGTACGCGCCGATCAGGGTGGTGTTTATGATGAGGCTGCCTCGGTACTTAAGGCTGCGCGAGTCGCCGTATTTGGCGGGCGCACTGATCGCCCTTACGCTGCTGGCAGCCTACGGCATCACCTACCGGGCCGGAGGGACCAGCACGGCCGCGCCTCACCTTTTCTACGTGCCCATCATCGTAGCAGCTTTCCTGCACCACCACCGGGGCGGCCTCGCGGTAGGCTTCATTGCGGGCATTCTGTGCGGCCCCCTGATGCCGAGTCATGTCGGGGACGCCGTCCCACAAACCGTGGAGAACTGGCTCATACGGCTCGGCTTCTTCGGCGGTATCGGAGCGCTGACGGGCGCTTTGACCCGAGGCCTCGCGAGCCAGGTCGAACTGCTGCGCAAGGTGAACACCGAGACCGTCTTGGCGTTCGTGCGCGCCGTCGACGCCAAGGACCCCTATACGGCCGGCCACTCGCTGCGGGTCTCGGAGTACGCCACCGCCATCGCCGAGCAGATGGGTCTATCCGCAGCCGACGTCGACCGCATCCGCTGGGCTGCGCTGCTCCACGACTTAGGCAAGCTGGCCGTGCCCGAAGACGTTCTGCGCAAGCCCGGCGAGCTCACCGATGCGGAGTGGGCCCTCATGCGGACCCACCCCGTCAAATCCGCGCAAATTATCGAAGGCATCGCCACCTACCGCGACTACGTGCCGGGCGTCCGCCAGCATCACGAGCGGTACGACGGCAAAGGCTATCCCGAAGGCCTGAGCAGAGACGAAGTGTGCCTCGACGCCCGGATCATTGCCGTAGCGGACACGTACGAAGCCATGACGTCCGACAGGCCCTACCGCCCCGCCTTAAGTCCCGCCGACGCGCTGGAGGCCATCCGGCGGGAGGCCGGTTCGCAGTTCGATCCCGCAGTGGTCGCGGCGCTCGCCCGTGCTTTGGATGCCGCCCCCCACAAGTTCCACGGCAAGAGTTCCCGGCTTACCCCGCAGCAGGATCCCGGGGTATTTTTGGGAAATTAAACGGACGAAGCGTCTGTATATTCTACCAATCGTATGCCTCTTGACCGAAAAATGGTGATTGGTCCATAATGCTCTTAGCGGCAGGTTCACATTCCGCAGTTCTAACGCGCGTTAGTTAACTCGAAGGGCTTGTATGGCGCTTCACTAACGCGCGTTAGAACCACATCACCTCGGGGAGGTTTGACTATGCTCCGGAAACGCACGTTTCGTTTATCGGTCGCACTGCTCGTCGTGTTGCTTTCCGTGTCACCGCTGGCAGGCGCCCAAGAGAAGGTCAAGATCACGCTTTGGCATCACTGGAGCCTGACGGACCTGGTGGACGAAATTCTACAAAACTTCATGGCCAAGTATCCGTGGATTGAGGTCGAGAGCAACTTCAGCAGCACCGCCGGTGCAGCCGACCGCCTCGGCACGATGCTGGTCGCAGGCTCCGCGCCCGAAGTGATCATGCTCCGCAGCACCTACGCTTTCCAGTTCATCAGCTTGGGCGGCTTCTTGGCTCTCGACGAACTCGCGGCCCGCGACAACATCGACCTGGACATGTTCAACCCGGGCGACTTGCGCAGCTTCCAGTTTCTGGGGAGCACGTACGCCTTCCCGTCGATGAGCGGCTCGGCCTGGACCAACCTCATGTTTTACAACCGCGACATGATGGACAACGCCGGTCTCGACAGCGAGCAGCCCCCGAAGACTTGGAATGACTGGCGCACCGCGACCTTGCGCATGACCCAAAAAGACGACAGCGGCGGCCTGATTTATCTCGGCAGCCAGATTCCGGCCCTTTCCCAAGCCGTGGCATGGAACGGTGTGCAGTTTTGGAGCGACGACTGGACGAAGGCCGAAGCGGTAACCCCCGCCGCGATCGAAACGGCCGAGTTCATGCGCGACGTGCTGCTTGACGCCTACGGCGACTACGCTTCGTACAACACCCTGTACGGCGCGGGACAAAGCTTCTGGGAGGGTCGCACGGGCATTTTCTTCACGAACAACTCCGGATTCGGCCTCGCCCGCAACGCCGATTTCCGTTGGGGCGCCGCGACCGCACCCGTCAACTCCAACAATCCGAACTCCCGCCCCGTGAACGTGGTCTCGAGCACCTGGTCCTACGCCATTCCGGCCACCATATCCGACGATAAGCTGGAGGCGGCTTGGCTGCTCCTGAAGTACCTGACCACGGAAGAGGAAGGCGGCGGCTACTTCGCCCGGGCACAGGGACGTCCCAGCCCCGTGATCGATTTCAACCGCCATCCCGACTACCAGTTCGGCAACCCGTACTGGCACGTCGTCCTCGAGGCGCTGCAGTACGAGATCACCGCGCCGCCGAACGTACTGGTTCCGATGGATGCCGCCGGCACCGAAATTTACACGGGAGCCAAGCATCCGCAGCAGGCCTTGGCCGACGCCGAGATCCGCATCCAGCAAGCCCTCGACGCCTACTGGGCCGTCCTGGGCGACTGACCTTCCCCGTCGCCGCCGGGCTGCGGCTCGCCACGGCACGCGCAAATCCGCCGGCCCCGGGCAACCTAGCCGGCCCGGGGCCGGCTGTTTTTCGCCGGGCGCCCCTTAGAACGCCGCCGCGCGGTGCCAGCGCACGGGGCGCGTCGGTTCACGCTCGAGCAGCCCTTTCGCTTCCAAGTCGGCCATCACCGTCTTCAGCCACCAGCCCGCCTGCTCCGCTCCGGAAAAGAGCGCTTCAGGCAACCGGCCGGCCACCGCGGCGAGCATTTCCGCTTGCGTGAGCCCGGGAGCCTCCTCCGGCAGCACCTCGCGCAGGGCCCGGCGCATCGACCGGTACCGGTGCGCATCGACAAAACGCTCGTAGCCCGGCACGTTCACGTTTTGTACCATCACCTGTTCCATCTGCATTTCCGTTTGCCGCGATGCCCCTTCCTTCTAATAATTTTTCTTTCCACAACCTTCTAACTCATAGTAGTTCGCATTCTACATCTTCCCACACCGGCCGGCAATCGATCCGGGCAGAGTTGGTCCTGCCGGGCGATTAGGAAACCTCCCGTACCGCCCTCTCCTTCCCGAAACGGAGGAAATTGCAAGTATTCTCGGTAGAACCCGCCATAACACACGTATGCGACGGGCGCAGGAATACAACCCCCCATTCCGCCCGGCGCGCCGAAAACGGGAACGCGGTATTGAGAAGGGAGAGAAAGGCATGTCGAAAAACCGCACAAGTTGGTCGATGACGCTCGTTCTCTGCGTCGCATCGGTGCTGTGCGCAGGCGGCTGCCTCGTCTTGGCCCAAGACAGCCTGCTTTTCTACACGTGGGCGCGGCCGGAGGAGATGGACGATTACAAGCCCATCTTCGACAAGTTCGAGGCCGAGACGGGGCTGAAGGTCGAGGTTCAAGGCTTTGCCGGACGCGTGAGCGAGTACAAGGACGCGATCTTGGTACACTTCCTCGCTGGTACCGGGCCCGACGTCATCGCGGTCAGCACGCTGTGGTTCGAGGAACTACAAGCCCAAGGCGTTTTCCTTGATCTGACCGACTACCTGGCCGCCAGCGGCTACTCCACCGGCGACATCTTCCCCACGTCGCTGCAGGCCTGGCAAGACCGTTCGGGCCGCCAGTTTGCCTTGCCCTTCGACAACGACATCGCCGTACTGCTTTACAACAACGAACTGTTTGCCCGCTACGGGGTGACGCCGCCGAATGACGGCTGGACGTGGGACGACTGGTACCTCGCCGGCCTGCGCCTGACCATGGATACCGACGGCGACGAGCTGAACGACGTGTTCGGCATGATGACGAACTGGTGGACAAGCTGGTACAGCCTGATCTGGGCCAATGGCGGGACGATCTTCACCCCCGACAGGCGGCCGAACGTGCGGGCCCAAGAAGTGATCGAAGCCCTCGAATGGTACGCCCAGTGGTTCCCCGCCGGGCGCAACCTGCAGGTCAACGCGGGCTCGCAAGTGCAGCATCTGGGAGTTTCATCGCCCCACCTGGCCTTCGCGAACGGCCATATCGCGATGATGCCGGCGGGTGTTTGGGCGATCGACTATACCGCCCGGGGTCCCGAAGGATGGCGGTTCGAGTTCGGCGCGGCCCCCTTGCCGATGAGCCCGGCGGGCGGCCGGGCCACCGCGATCGAAGGCCAGGGCCAGGCGGTGTCGGTCCACGCCCGCAACAAAGATGCCGCCTACCGCTTCGTCGAGCTGATGGCGACGGAAGGACAGGCGATCCTCGCAAGACGCGGCCAGTTCCCCGTAACCCGCAGCGACGCTTTGTCCGACGCGTTCTTGGGCGACTGGGATCCGAAGTACAAAGCCGTTGCCATCGAAGCCACTTCGTACGCCAGGCCGCTGCCGCAGGGCGTCATGTGGCCGGTGACCAAATCGCACTTCGAGGGCGTGTTCGCCTACTTCAACGGCACGCAGCCCCTGGCTCAAGTGTTGGAAGACATCGAACGGCAAATGCTCGCTACCCTGACGGAGCTCGGCATTTTGCCGTAAGAAGCCGCGCCGCGGCAGAGCGCCCCGCACCGCGCCGGGGCGCTCGTTCATTTGCCCGGCATGTCCCTCGAAGCCTCCTTGCGCCTCAGACCCCGGCGTCCACCCGGCCCGCCGCCGACCCCGCCGCACCGAGCACAAAGGGGCGGATGTGGCGCACGAAGTGGCGGCTGATCATTTCGTAGTGCAGATCTTCGTGGCGGCGCAGGACGTCGTAAAGGCGCTCCTTGAACCCGTCGTTCTGCAGCACCGAACCGAAGGTCACGTGCAGCACCTGGCGCGTGTCGAACCGGTCGATGAGCCCGGGCAGTTCGCCGGCCTCGACGCGGCCGGGGTCCGGCACGCGCCCGGGTTCACCCGACACGTGGTACGAGGCGCGGTCGGTACCGTAGCGCTGTTTGGCAAACCCGAGGATTTCCCGGAACAGATCCGGCTCGACGTGGGCCACGGTGCGCAGCGCCTCCAGGTAGCTGGTGCCTGCGGTTTTCAAGTGGACCAGCTCGCCCGCGACCTCGGCCGCAATGGGGTAGACGGTGAATTTGTCCGAACCCGAATGCAGGCTCAGCTTATACGGTCCGAAGGCTTTCGCGACGGCCGCGTGGCGGGCAAAATCGGCGCGGAACTTGCCGGGATCGCCGATGTAGTCGACGCCTTTTTCAAACGATCCCACATAGCGGGGCGCGAGGCTCACCCACTCGACGCCCAGCCGCCGCAGCTCGGTCGCTATATAAATGTGCTCCTCGACGCGGGTGACGGTCGCGGTCTCGTCCACGCTGACCTCGAGCTCAAAGGGACGACCGCCCATCGCGTCGCGGATGTGCCGGTACATGGTGACCGTGTGCGCGACCGCATGGCCGTACTTCGCCGCGGCCCGCAAAATCTGCATTTCATCCATCGTCACAAGTTCGGTCCCGATGTCGACCGGCGCGCGGAAACGGCGGAGCAAATCGTCGGGATCGCTTTCCAGTACGTCCCAAGGCAGGGCCGCCACCTTCTCACGCAGCGCAGCCGCGGACCCGAGTTCCGCGCCGTCGTCCACGTGATCCCCGGGATCGATGGTGTAAAAGGTAAAGCCCGCCTCGACCCACGGTGCGACGTCGTCGGGCGTCTTCAGGTGATCGGCGTCGGCACCGTACCCCGCCCGCCACCCGGCCTCGAAAATGCCCCACATGGCATCGTCGAGCACCTGCTGCGGCGTACGTCCCGTGCGGGCATTCTCGCGCACCGACTGCTGCGCGGCGATAAGCGACATCGTGTGATGGGCCTCTTCGGCGACCCGGCGCAAGGCGTCCACGTGACCGGGCGTCGCGAGGCCCAGCCGGTCGCCGCAGCCGATCGATTTTGCCAAACCGAGCACCTGAGGCCGCAGGAAAGGCAGACGCTCTCTCAGCAGGCGGGCATTTTCCGGGCTCGCCGGTCCGATGCAGCAGTGCAAGGTTCCGCCGGGCAAAGTAAGCTCGCCCACGGTCCCTTCGAAGCCGGCCAGCCGTTCCGCCTGCTCCGCGACCGCCACCAACCGCTTTTCCACGCCCACCCGGCCTAACGCAAAGCAGCTGCCCCGGGCGAAGCTGACCGAGTTCGCGTAGATCGTCAGCCCCAGCGCTTCGCCCAGCTGCAGCGCGATCCGGCGGCGGCCCGCGTCGTCGGGCAAGGGCGCGGGATCGGCCTGCAACAGCCCCGTGAGACTTTGCATGAACGCATCCACCCTTCCTATCCTACCGCACATGGTTCGAACCGTCGGCCTTTGCCTGCATAAATAGGGTTTCGTTTCCGCTTTTCTGCCCGCCACGCGGCCCTTCCTGCCCTTGCCCGCAAGTGCTCAATATCGGTCGCATGGGCAGGAAAGGCGTGTTTGCTTGCCAAAAAGTTTAAGGTACGGCACAACGGCGAAGGGACTGGAGGATGATCGTGCGTGTACAGGGTGTTGTCGGTCGACGGAGGTGGAATGAAAGGCACCTTTGCCGCCGCGTTCTTGGCCGAGCTCGAAAGCCACTTGGGCGATAACATCGGACGTTACTTCGATCTGGCCGTGGGTACCTCGACCGGCGGCATTATCGCGTTGGCCTTGGGCAGCGGGCACAGCGCGACTCAAATCCTCTCCTTCTACAAGAGCCGGGGCCCGGCGGTGTTTACGCAGACGAAGCGCCTGCCCATTCAGGTTTTCGGTCCGAAATACGACATGAACCGCCTCGGACAGGAACTCGAAAACGTGTTGGGCGACAAGCGGCTCGCCGACTCGACCATCCGCCTCGCGATCCCCACGTACCAGGTGAACACCGGTCACAGCTTCATCTACCGCACGCCGCACCACCCGGATCCCGAAGCGCACAACCACAACGCACGCCTGGTGGACGTCGCTTTGGCCACCGCCGCTTTGCCCATTTACTTCCGCCCCTTTACCTCGGAGGACGGCAAGGTATTCGTCGACGGCGGCCTGTATGCCGTCAATCCCGTGGCCTTGGGCGTAGTGGAGGCCATCGGCACCTTGGGCTGGCCGGCCAAGAAAGTGCGCGTGCTCAGCCTCGGCCCCACCCGGTCGGAAGTGTCGGCCGACCTCACGGAAGAGCTGAACCGCGGCCTCGCTTCGTTCTATCGCAAGCCCTATATTTACGTCGACATGATCATGCGTGCCCAGTCGTCCTTCTCCGAGCAGGTGGCCCGCACGCTGTTGCCGGGTCCCGGCCAGGTGATACGCGTCAATCCGCTGGTGGGAGACAAGCCCTACAGCCTCGACACCTTAGACGGGCTCGATCGCTTGGAGGAGCTCGGCCGCGAAGAGGCCCGCCGCCTGTGGCCGATGCTGAAGCCTTTGTTCAAGAAGCCGGCTAAGCCGTTCGTGCCCCAGGTGCCCAAGGCCGGAGGCTGACGGCTCCCGCGCAGCCGCGTCACCTGGGCCCGCGAGTTCTTCCTCTTTGCGGCAGACTATAAGCATAGCGAGACGGCCCGCTTCGTCACGCAAGCCGGGCGGGACGGGAGAAAGCGGGCATCCGCGCGACCGGCAAATTCCGTGCGAGAAATGAGGTCCACCATGTTACGACTGCAAAATATCGTCAAAATATACGATACCGGCGCAACGAAGGTGGAGGCTCTGCGCGGCATCGACATCGCGTTCCGCCGCAGTGAGTTCGTCGCCGTCCTAGGGCCTTCGGGCTGCGGAAAGACGACGTTGCTCAACATCATCGGCGGCCTGGACCGTTACACGAGCGGCGACCTGGCGATCCGCGGCAAGTCGACGAAGCACTTCACCGACAAAGAATGGGACACGTACCGCAACCACTCGGTCGGTTTCGTGTTCCAGACGTACAACTTGATCCCGCACCAAACCGTGCTCGCCAACGTGGAACTGGCCCTTACGCTGTCGGGCGTATCGAAGGCGGAACGGCGAAAGCGTGCCGTCGATGCCCTCACGCAGGTGGGCCTCGCCGACCAGCTGTACAAGAAACCGAACCAGCTGTCCGGGGGCCAGATGCAGCGCGTCGCCATCGCCCGGGCCCTCGTGAACAATCCGGACATCGTGCTTGCCGACGAGCCGACCGGCGCCCTCGACAGCGAAACGAGCACGCAGGTCATGGACATATTGAAGCGGGTGTCGGAGGACCGGCTGGTCATCATGGTCACCCACAACGCCGAGCTGGCCGAAAAGTACGCCACGCGCATCGTGCGGCTCATGGATGGCCGGATCATCTCGGACTCCAACCCCTACGACGGTACGGACCAGGCGGGCCCCGCCCGTAACGCCGATCCCCTCACTGCAGCGCAGCGGCCTTCGATGTCCTTTGCCACGGCTTTGTCTTTGAGCTTCAACAACCTGCTGACCAAAAAAGCGCGCACCTTGCTCACCGCCTTCGCCGGAAGCATCGGCATCATCGGCATCGCGCTCATCTTATCCCTCTCCAGCGGGTTCCAAGATTACATCTCGACGGTCGAGGCGGAGACCTTGGCCTCGTACCCCATCACAATCGAAGAGCAGGCGGTCGATGCCCAGGCCGCGATGCAAGCCGTGCGCAACATCCAGCGGACAAGGCAGGGCCCGCGGGAGGAAGAGGCCGTCTACGTGAACGCGGAACTCGTGAACAGGCTCAATTTCCGTGCGGCGCAAATTCACCAAAACGACCTCGCCCGGTTCAAAGCCTACATCGAAGCCCATTACGACGAGCTCGCTCCCCATTTGACGGCCCTATCCTACGGCTACGACATCCCCTTTACCGTTTATGCCGTCGGCACGCCCGCGGGAACCGTCCAAGTCCATCCGAGCCCGCTCGTGGACGCCTTTAGCAGCATGATGGAACTCAACCCGAACCGCCGGGCGATCATGACCATGTCGGGGCTGGTGGCGTGGCAGGAGCTCCTCGACAACCCGGAGTTCCTCGCGGCGCAATACGACGTGGTCGCCGGACGCTGGCCGTCTGCCTATAACGAGGTCGTCTTGATCGTCGATGACCGGGGCGAAATCAGCGACCTCACCTTGTTCGGGCTGGGCCTGGCCGATCCGGAGGAGGCCGTGCGTGTGCTGCGGTCCGGAGGCGAAAACGTGCGCCTCGAACTGCCCCGCTACAGCTTCTCCTACGATGAAATTCTGGATCTGCGGTTCAAGCTGGTGTTGCCGCCCGACCGCTACGCCTACGACGAAGAGCTGGGTGTTTGGGTCGAGCGCACAGGCGACCTGGAGGATATGCTCGCCGGGGCCGTCGAATTGCGCATAGCCGGCATCGTCCGCCCTGCCGAGGGATCCGTCACGGGGGCAAACCAAAGCCTGATCGGTTACACGCCCGCGCTCACCCGTTACATCATCGACGCCGTCAGGGAGGCGCCCATCGTCGTGGCGCAGCTGGAAAACCCTGCCGTGAACGTCTTCAGCGGCAGGCCCTTCGGCGAGGCGACGCAAACAGCCGCCGCTGCCGAGGCGGCACCGTTCCCCGGGGCGCCGGGCATGGGCCCTGCAGGCGGCTTCGACGAGTTGACTCCCGAGCAGCGCGCGTTCTTGGCCAATCTCACGCCGGAGCAGCTTGCCCAGCTTTTCAGCCGCTTCCCGCAGGCCGGGCAGACGGTGCCCGTGCCGGTGCCAGTACCGGCGGACACGTACGAAGAGGTTACGGCGCTCTTGGGCGTCGTCGACCCGGACCGGCCGGCGACGATCAGCCTGTATGCCAAGGACTTTGAAGCACGGGACTACGTCACCGACTTCATCGCCGAGTACAACCGCAAGCAAACCGAGGCGGGTGAAGGGCAGTACACCATCGCGTACACCGACATCATCCGGATGATGATCAGCTCGGTGACGACGATTATCAACAGCATTTCGTACGTCCTGATCGCGTTCGTGGCCATTTCGCTCGTCGTCTCGTCGATCATGATCGGGATCATCACCTACATTTCGGTCCTTGAACGCACGAAGGAGATCGGCATCCTGCGCAGCATCGGAGCCTCAAAGCGGGACATCGGCCGGGTCTTCAACGCCGAAACCCTGATCATCGGCTTTGCGGCAGGCGCGCTGGGCGTCGGAGTCACCGTCCTTCTCTGCGTTCCGATCAACATGGTGATCGAAAGCCTCACGGGCATCCCGAACGTCGCGGGCCTTCCGGCGCGGGCCGGCGCCGTGCTGATCGCGATCAGCATGGTCCTGACGCTCATCGCCGGTTTGATCCCCGCCCGCATCGCGGCGAAGAAGGACCCGGTCGTGGCCCTGCGCACGGAGTAGCCGGGTCCGTCGTGCACCTGTACCCGGGCGAGCGGGGGCAGCTCCCTCGCCCCCGTCGTCCGGGCTCGTGGCCTGAACTCCCTTTCCTCCTCCCCGGCTCTCGCTTTCAAATTCCTAGTTATTCGGACCCATTTTGTGCTGCAAATCAACATTAGTCCCCGGGCACGGGTTCGAAATGCGTAGGAATCCCGTATAGATGCAGTACATGTTGCCCGGGGAGGTGCTGCCGTTTGGACGATTTGCGGGGTGTGCTTTTGGACCGGCGCGTCCTTTTGAAAGCGCTGCGCGGGCGGCCCGTATTCGAACGCGTCGATTTGTATGCCGCCGCCGCCAAAGAGCTGGGCTGCAACGTGGTGCTGTTCAGCGCGTCGTCAATCGATTTCAAGACGAATTCGGTAGTGGGGTACGTTCCGGACGAACAGGGAACCTTTCGCCGCACCCGCACTCCCATTCCCAAGGTCGTGCACAACCGCTCCCTGATCAGCCGGTACCCGTTCGGGCTGAAGACGCTGCGCCGCCTCGCCCGAAGGGGCGTGCACGTATTCAATCCCGTCATCGACCACGACAAATACAACGTGCACAAACTGCTCCGGGAAAACGCAAGCCTGCGGCCCTACCTGCCGGAGACCGTGGCCCTGGCTCGGGAGAGCTGGCCGTGGTTCAAAAGCCGCCTGCCGGGCCACGGAGAGATCTTTCTCAAGCCGCGCCGAGGATCCCTCGGCTGGGGCATCGTGCGGGTAAGGCGCGTGAGGAACGGTTTGTACCGGTACGAGGGAAGCGGCATCGTGCGCACGGGTTCACTGCGGCGCATTTGGCGGCTGGCCCTTCGCCTGCGCCGCCGGCGATACTTGCTCCAGGAGGGCATCGATCTGGCTACGATCGACGGCCACCGGTTCGATCTGCGGGTGCCGGTGCAGCGGGACGCGAGCGGCAATTGGCGTGTGCCCGGCATGGCGGCCAAGCGCTCGGAAGCGCACCCGTTCCTGACGAACATCGCCCGGGGAGGATCGGCTTTGAAACTAGGCGACGCGATCCGCCGGGGCATCCCGGGCGCCGACGAAGCCGCAATCCGCCGCCGGGTGGAAAAGGTGGCCCTGATGGTGGCGGAAACGCTGGCGGCCCGTTACCCGGCACTGGCCGACATCGGCCTGGACATCGGACTCGACAAGACCGGCCGGCCGTTTCTCATCGAAGTGAACCGGCGGGACCTGCGGATTATCTTGAACGAAGCCGGGGAGGACGCGGTATACGCCGAACTGTACCGGAACCCGTTGGCGTACGCGGGCCATCTGGCGCAGGCGGGCTAGGGGGAAGGGGGCTGTCCCAAAAGTGTGTTTGGGACAGCCCCTTCTGTCCGGCAGCGACCGGATCGGTTGGAAAGGGCTTCCACTCCGTTATCTGCGATAACGCGCGGAGACGGAAAACGGCGGCTCGCGCCCACCGTTCTGCTGGAGCCTTGTGACCCACGATTGGGTCGCTCTCCCTTGCCGATGATCCACTGGTGGGTCACTTTGTCGCTTCAGCGACCCGCCCGTGGGTCACTGAGCCGCAGCACGGGCGGCTACCATAATCTGGTAGCAGTGCGCACCGCTGCAACCCGGGATGATGTAGGCGACGCACCCGCGGCCGGCACCGCCTGTGCAGGCGACCATTTTGTCCTGCCCGGTCTCCCGTCCTATGACCGCACCCTGCGCTGCAGCATCCGGGCAATGGGAATGTCCGCCGGCAAGAGATCATAACGCAAGATCTCGGACGGAGACACCCACGCGACGCGGTCGTGGACGCGCAGCTGGAATTCGCCCGAAAGCAACGTCGTCTTGTAAGCGAACAGTTCAATCGCGCCGCCGGGATATGTATGGGTAGTCGAGATCAAGAAGCGCTCGGCTCGCACACGCACGCCGAATTCCTCGGCCAGCTCACGCTCTAAACATTCCTCGGCAGTCTCGCCGGGTTCGATCTTCCCTCCGGGAAACTCCCACCGCCCGGCGTGGGACTGCCCGGGGGCCCGGCGCGCGATGAGGTACTGCCCGTCGCGCTCGATAACTGCGGCGGTAACTTGCGTCAAGCTCTCACCTCCGAACGACAACTACAGCGACATGCGGTAGATCTCGACGACGTCGTCCTTGGACAGTTCGCGCAGCTCGCCGATCGGACCGAAGGCCACCGCCTTTTCCGCCATGACCTCGAGGTTTTCGTCGCCGATGCCGTAGTCCGCCAGGCGTGCGGGAGCCCCCAGATCCGTCCAGAACCGGCGCAGCCGCTCGATTCCCTCCAAACCTACTTCCCTTTCGGAACGGCCGGCGGGGTCGACGTCGAACACTTCCTGCGCGAGGCGGGCAAAACGGGCCGGAGCCGCGTCCAACACGTATTTCATCCAGTTGGGGTAAAGGATGGCCAGACCGCCCCCGTGGGGAATGTCGTAGACGGCCGACACCGCGTGCTCGATGTCGTGCGTAGCCCAGTCGCCGCCGCCCGTTCCCATGGAAAGGATGTGGTTCAGGGCCATGGTCCCGCAGTAGAGCAGCGTCTCACGGGCCTCGTAGTCTTCGGGATTTTCCAACGCCTTCGGCGCAGCCTCGATGACGGTACGGAGCAGCGCTTCGATCCAGCGGTCCTGCAGCGGCGTGTTTTCGGCCGTGTGGAAGTACTGCTCGAGCGCGTGGCACATCATGTCGACGATGCCGTAAACCGTGTGCTCCCGAGGCACCGTGAACGTATATACGGGATCGAGGATGGAAAACGCCGGATACGTATAGGGAGCCGCCGCCCACCCTACCTTTTCCTTCGTCTCCCAGTTCGTGATGACGGAATTCGCATTCATCTCGGAGCCCGTGGCCGCCAAGGTGAGCACGGTACCAAGGGGCAGCGCACCCGTCGCCCGCGCTTTGCCCGTAATGACGTCCCAGATATCGCCGTCGAACCGCGCGCCGACCACGATGGCCTTGGCGCAGTCGAGCACGCTGCCGCCCCCCACCGCGAGCACGAAGTCGATATCATGCGCGCGGCAAAGGTCGATGCCTTTCTGCACCGTGCTGAGCCGCGGGTTCGGTTCGACGCCGGCCAGTTCTACCCATTCGGCACCGACGTCGTCCAGGATCTTGACTACGTCATCGTACAAGCCGGTCCGCTTGATGGAACCGCCGCCGTAGACGAGCAGGACCCGCTTGCCGTAGGCCGACACCTCTTCCCCCAGACGGGCCAGCTGGCCGCGCCCGAATATCAGCTTCGTCGGGTTGTGAAAGGTGAAGTTCTTCACATCGCTCCCGCCTTTCTTTCAATATTGTGTAGCCGCTGCCTGCACGTTGGTCAGCCGCTGTTCGACCGCGAGCGCGCTTCGACCTCCATGTAGTAAACCGCTAGACCGGCCAAAAGGGCGGCCAGGAGAGGCTTTCCTTCCCGGGAAAGACGGAAGTTCACGTCCTTCCCGTCGACCTTGCCGCCGATGCGCCCCGTGAGCTCCCGGGTCCGCTCGTTGTACGTCAGTTCGAAGGAGTTGCCGATGGCGCGCCCTCCCATGCGGCCGGTGATCCGATTGCCCTCGAGCTGTAACCGGACGTCGACACCGAAGACGTTTCCCCCCACGCGCGCCTCGAGCCATTCGTGCGTGAACCGTCCGGATACGTCACGCCCGAATACTCTTCCCCCGACACGCCCCGACAAATGGCCCGCCGAGTCGAAGGCCAGGTTGATGTCCCACCCGACCACGTTTCCGCCGATGCGGCCTTCTACCTTCCTTTCCGTGACGGTAGCGCGGACGTCCCGGCCGACGTACGCACCGCCCACTCGACCTTGAACCTGCGACACTGCCCGGGCCATGCGCTGACCTCCTTCCCTTCCTCGGCTCTATGGTAGCGATTGGAACCAAGCGGAGCAAGGTGCGCGCAATGGGACTTCGGCGGCACGAGGGCGACCGCGCACTTGGCACTCCGGCCCATTTTTTTCCGTCGAGCATCCGCCAACAGGAAACGAGGCCGTGCTTAGCCAATTATATAGCCCGGACCAATCTTGGAAAGGAACGGTGTATCGATGGCAGCCATAAAATCGTTTTCACAGCGACGGACGGCGCGCCTTTGCGCTTTGTTGACCGCCTTGGCGTTGCTTTCCGTTCCCGCGCTCGCGCAACAAGTGACGATCACGCACATGACCTACGGCAGCCACGCGAAGGAGTGGCACCAATTTCTGCAGCTGATGGCCGAACGCTTCGAGGCCGAAACGGGTATCCGCGTGGAAGTGGAGGTCGGCCCCGGCGGAGGCGAGTACCGGGAGCAGGTGATCGTGCGGACTATCGGCGGCATGCCCCCCGACGTGATGGACTTCAACCCGGGCCAGGCGGCGATCCTGATTCGCGAGGGCGCCTTTGCCGACCTGCGGCCGTTTATCGAAAAGTCGAATCTCGATCTCGATGAATACCCGCCCATCGGTTTGCAAGGCATGACGCTGCCGGACGGCTTTGTTTGGGGCTTTCCGATGAGCCTGCTCCCCATTCCGGTTTACTTCAACGTCGACATGTTCGCCGAGGCGGGCCTGGCCAACCCAATCGAGCTGGGCGAAGCATGGGATTGGGACGCGTACCTGCAATCCGCCCGGCGCCTGACCTTGCGTGACGGGGAAGGCAACGTGTACCAAGCCGGCAGCACGGACTGGCGTTACCGGTACGAGCAGCCCGTCCATCAGGCAGGCGGCATGCTCTTCGACCGGTTCGTCTTCCCCACAAAGAGCCTGTTCAACACGCCCGAGGTGCTCGAGGCCTACTCCTTCCGTGCCACCATGAAGCAAGAAGGCCTCTTTGCGACGAGCGGCGGCGTGTGGAACGGCAACGTGGCCTTGACGAACATCGACGGGCCGACGATCATCAACCGCTGGGTCGGCGGGTTCCGCATGGACGTGGCGCTGCAACCGAAGGGTCCGGCCGGCAAGCGGTCGAGCGAATTGAACCCCGACGGCTTCCAGATCCACGCCCAAAGCCCGAACAAAGAGGCTGCCTGGCAATGGATCGAGTTCCTGGTGGGCAATCCCGAGGTGCAGTTTGAATTCGCTGCCATGACGGGACGTCTGCCCGCGCTGCGCGAGGCCATGTTGCGCTACGGCGACATTCCGCGCGAGCTGCCGCAGAACTGGTACGCCTTGATCGAAACCGCCTTCAGCCCCGACGCGTTCCCGCCCTACATGATCGACGACGCCAGCCTCGTCGATGCGCTCAACAAGGGCCATGCGCCGATTTGGAACTTGGAGGTAGCGCCCGAGGTCGGTCTGTTGCAACTACACGAACAGCTGCAAGGCATCCTCAACGCGCTGCAGTAAGACGGCGCGGCGAGTTGCCGCTTCCCAA
>LSQX01285595.1_pt1 | contig 43144 bp, 37 predicted proteins | sample 654561 | NCBI WGS metagenome assembly LSQX01 (sample SAMN04489861, study PRJNA283612) | anaerobic digester metagenome | isolation source: 4 biogas reactors fed with cattle manure at either 37C or 55C with and... | place: Denmark: Kongens Lyngby | collected 2014 | reverse complement strand
CTTGGATAACACTACTCTCAAACCTCAAATTAAGAAAAAAAGAGGTTTTTTTGTGAGAATATAACACTTACTAGGTGTCGTTATCTTTTATAATTATACCATTTTATGAACGATTATATGGCATAAATCATTATCAATGACATTTATTTCTCTAATATTTGTTAAATGCTCGCATAAATTCTCAAAAAGAATTATTGATACTTTATTATATTCAGCATATTTTTCGAGTTCTATCAATTCTTTTTGAGATAAAAAAGTTGATAAATTAACAAATAAGAATGTATAAATTTTAGTTAATTCCGTAAATGATGTTAGCCAATTTATTAATGTAGTTAGTAAAGAGTCATCTTCGTTGCAAACTTCTACCTTGTAAAGCTTCAAAAAATCACATAGATCCACCTCTTCTAAATAATTAACATTTATAAAATATCTACCAAATAACTCTTCAAAATAATCTTGAATTAAGTCATTAATTTGAGTTAATTTGTTTTCATTTAAATTTCGAGCATCTTTTTCGATTTTCTTTATGAGCTCATTTTTAATCTTTTTAGAATTAATTTCAAAATTAAGTAGATCGGAGAACATTATTGCAGATTTGCTAAGTTCCAATTTACTCTCATCATCTAATAATACAAATGCTTCTTCTGCATTGGTTTTATTTAACACTTGATTACATAATGATTTCACCATCTTATAAAAAACATTTGGATTTTCTACTACAATATATGTTAGTTTTTCACTAATATTAATCGGCCCTTTAAATAATTCATGTACTAATTTTCTCATAATTCTACTAACCTTTCATCGCTACAAAGGACATCACTTGTGTGATCACCTAAAATGTTTGTTATATTAGCAAATTGTTTTTCTGTAACAACTAAAATTGAAATTAGACCTTCTTTTGGTATATTCTTGTTGACATTTGAAATTATCGATTTTACTTTTGTGTGATTTAGAGCTAGTTTTGTATAAACTGATTTTTGAAGCATAATAAAACCATCTTTTTTTAAAAACTTTACAAATTTTCGATAAGCCTTAAGCTCATCATTAGTGACCATTGGAAGGTCAAAAAACAAAATTACACGCATGAATCTATAAAGCATATCCTTCTATAAACTTAATTAAAAATGGGTCGTTTTTCTCTAATGCTTCAAATACTGAACGTAGATAAACTACTAATGCCGTTCCTAAGTGAGTCATTTGATTGTTTATTCTAACTTGATAATTTAATAAACCGTTTAATTTTTTCTTAAAATCTTTATCATTATCTTCTAACTTAAGAACAATATAATCAACTAAAGGCCTAAAGGGTTCCATTAAGTCAGAACCTAAATTAAAATCATTATATTCATTGTTGTGCCAAATACCTAATTGAGTTAGGTAACCAGAGGAAACAATAATCCTATTAACACTGGAAAGTAAAACTGTATAACCATAATCAAGCGCATGATTAATAAATAATTCCTTATTAGCTCTACTAAAATCAGTACCAAAAAGTGTGTTAAAGTATACTTTAGCAGCATGACCTTCTCTATTTGTTTTATCGCCAACTTCAAGTTCATCTAAATATGATTCTAATAATTTTGCGCTTTCTACATGATTAATTCTAAGTAAAATCTTTTGTTGTTCTTTTATTTTGTTATAAATAATGTGTGTCCAAACTAGTTCTTTTGTTGATTTTTTCCAATTAATTTGTTTTTGTATTCTTCTGCTATTTTGATAACCCCCATAATAGGGAAGGCATTCAAAACAAGGGTTATATTTCTCATCACAAAAAATAACCTTTATGTGTCTTTTTGCTAATTCACAAAGTAAAACGGCAGTTACTGCAACTGCCGTTGTTTGAATAATCAAAAGGCTTATTTCTGAAAGATGAATTTTATTTGTGTTTTCACCTCTAACAATTAAATAATTTGTTTGATATTCTAGTTTTGATCTATTTTTTATAACTACCGTTCTAAATGACACTGTTAAACCTGTTTTATAATTATTTCTTTTTGATAAAGCCCTGTTATTGACTGTTTAACAATGCTCATATCTTCAATTTTATAACTTGCAGTTAACTCACCCGTTTTAACTCCAAATTCAGCTAAATCAATATCATTTTGACCGGGCACACCTGTTTTTAAAAGTTTATGTAAACTTATAATAATTTCAGTTTGTCTTTCTAAACTTAATTTATAAAATTCGTTCTTATTATTTATTATTTTAATTCGCCGTACAGTATGAGACTTTTCATCGATAGGCTTTTTAATTTTCTCAATAAGTTTTTCAAAAACTTTTTTATTTTTTTTGAAATTTATAAATCTTAGTCGTTCTTCATCCTTGCTGAATATTACTTGAATCTCTTTTATTTGTTGAACTTCCTCTTGATTTTCTTGATCTTCGCTAATTATAACTTCTGAAGTTTCATCTTTTTTCTTCTTTTTGCCTTTTAAACTTTTTTGTTCAAAATATTTATAAATTAAAGTTAAATATTCATATGTAAAGTTATCAAAATACGGTTCTATCATATTTCGAAGATAAACTTTACTAAATTCACCCTGATAACCACTTAAAAACTGTAAACTCTTTCCTCTCTTAATGACAGTATTAAAAGGAATTAGAGGATAAATCACCTTTGGCTTAACTAATTTTAAATCATTTTTTAAATATTCTTTAAAAGTCGTTTGACCTTGTTTAATTTTTTGATTAATTATTATTGGCATTGATATAAAGATTCGTTCTCTTTTATTTTTCTTATTTGTATGTTCAATAATTGTAAAATAGGCAGCGTTTTTGCCGCTGTAACCACCGTATCTAGCGGTATTAGTAAGCGGTCCGCTTTCTTTGATTGGTAATAAATTTTCAGCTGCTTTACTCGCAGTTTGATCATAAAACTCACCACTTCTAATTTCTGGCATTCTTGTAAATAAAACATCTTGACGTTTAAGCATTTTCATAACCGTAACTAAACTCCGATCTTTATCCCAGCAGCCTTTAACTGTATATTTAAAGGCAGTTTTTGGGCTCCATGGTTCTTCGTCGTTGTCCTTTGAAAAATAATATCTAGATCCAAATAATGTATGAAAATAATTTCCAACAACAACATTTAAATAGGCGTCGTGAGCATGATGAACATTATTAATTTCTCGACATTTTGTAATATTAAATTGATTTCTAAAATTAGTAACGTTTGAAGCTTTGCTATAAACAATAGTTGCGTTTCCATAAAGTTTTTTAAGTATTTCTGCTACAGCTTTATTTGCTTGATTAGTGATAACTAACTGCCGATTAATAAAACCTTGAAAATCTTCTGCTGTTAATTCTCTTGTTCTTGTTAGTTTTTCATACTTTGCATTAGACATTAATCCAAGTTTTTTTAATTGCTTCCAAAAAGGTTTTTGTCTTCTTATAACATCAGTTCTAATTGGATAATGATCACCTTTTTTGTTGTTTTCTTCTTTTTTAACTAATACAAGATTATCAAAACTATCGTCTTTAACAAGACAGCGAGGCACAATGTGATCAATATCAATATCACTTGATAATAAATCAAGCGGTTCACCAGAGTAAGCACATTTTCCATTTTGTAAATAATATAAATACACTTTTTTTGGACTAAGATACGAATCATCTAAATTTTCGTTCTCTAATTCTTTAGCAAGCTCACGAAATTCATCTGCATCTTTAATTGCTTTTTTATAAATGTCGCGCAGTTTATTAAGTCTAGAAATCGTGCGTCCTTTTCCTTTTGTCTTTGCTTCATTTTCGCGCGTAACTTCAACAAAAATTTTATCAGGTACTATTCCTTCATTTACTTGAATTACTTCATCGACAATTTTAATTGTCCGCTTAATTGAACGTTTAACAGCTGGCGATAAATAATAACTGTCAATTAATTCATCGACATCTAAAGTTTCATCCTTATTATCATTAAAACGTTTAATTATTTCGTTAAAGTTATATTTTTCATCAAAAAGTGCTTGATTAAAGTTTAACGGTTCCTCACGCATAATTTCAATTATGCTCAATTCATTACCTGTTTTTTCATCTTTATAAGTTAATGATTGATTAAGTCGTTCTTTTTTTGAAGTCGAATCATAACCTGCTAGTAAGAGCCTTGAAAAATTGCCCCATCCGCTGAAACGAAGGCGAGAAAGCTTTTTAAGTTCTTCCTCGGTAAAGAATTCTCTGAATTGTTTATTCGTTGTAACTCTTTTAGCAAAATCAGTAGGTGAAGAATAAATTGTTCCTAGTAAAATCACTCGTTCCAAATTTCGAATTAAACGAGCATTCTGAGGCTCGTTATTTATTCTACCAGGGAAAATACGGTTTAACTTATGATAACTTGAAAGAGAGAATTTAGCATCAATATCAAATCCTGATATAGTCACATCTTTTTTTAATCGTCTAGCAAAATAATCATTAATTGCTTTTTGTGTAACTGTAACGCGTTTTTTAGCAACGTTTTCAATTAATTCATCTTTTTCATCTTTAGATAAAAATTTTTCGTTAACTTTAATCACATTAAGATGATTTAACATATTGTATTCTTCATATAAAAGTGATTGTTTCGGTATTACATCTTCTCCGAGTAAATAGCTACATTTATTAGTCATATTAAGAATAAATTGTTCAGCAGTTTTATCTAAATCTATGACTTTATCAAGGTTCCACGGAAGAACAGTTTCATTTGTTTTTCTTACTACCCAACTAAAACCACCTTCTTTTGAATTAAGATTGTTAATATCACTAAGAGGACCAACATAATAAGGTATTCTAAAAGTCAAAATCTTTAAAATTTTATCTTTAATTGATAATTCACCATCAACTTTATTTAAAAACGGATAGTGTTTTGCAGCATTATCTAAAATTTTGCTTACTTGATATTCGAAAAATTGATTAGGTATTTTAGCATTATCAACTGATGTAATTTTTGGTAGAAAAACGCCTTTTTCAATTTCTTCTCTTATTTTATCGGCTTCAGGAGTATGTACATTGCTAATTAACTTTTTTATTCGATTATAAAATTTATTGATTTCATCAGCTTTTGTAATTTTTTTAACACTTTGTTTAACTCCTTTGATCTTTGTCATTCCAATATATGCTGGATAATTATCGGTTACCCTCTTAGGCTTATTATTTACTGTTTTAACATTATCCTTAAAAAACGCATTATATTCTTCTTGTCCGCATGCTTTTTTAATAATTTTCTTTAGCCTTTTTAGATCATCTCTATGTTTGTTATATTTTTTTACCATTGAATGAGCAATAAATTTTTCTCCATCCATTAACCTAGCAATGATTATGTAATCATAGAGTTGCTTTGCAGCATCAATTAAAATAATATTTTCTTCTCCTACCATACCTTCTATTTCGTAATATTGATTTTCAAATTCTTCATCACCAAAATTAATTTTCTTCTTTTCATCTTCTTCGCCAAATTCTAGAAATGGAAATAATCTACCTACTGTAGAACTACCACTGGCAATGAATTCTAATGTATTATTAACTATTTTATTTTTAGTAGCAAAAAGATCTTTTAATGCTTTTTTAGTATTGTTAACTCCGCGAACTTTTTCAACAATACTATAAAATCCATCACGATTAGCTTTATTAAACAGATTTTTAATTTCTTCTTTATCCTCGAAAAAAACTTGAAGTTTTTCAAAGCCTTCCTTAATTTGATGAGTACCAAATTCATCCATATTAAGAGATTCTTCTAAATAAAAATGGCCTCTATATTTAATAAGATGATGTAGGGCCAAATATATAAATCGAATGTCAAATTTTGTATTTTTATCGTCAATTAACTCTTTTTGAAGGTGATATATTGTTTTATAAAGTTTATGAAAATCTTTATCTGTAAAATTTCTGTCTGAAAATAATGTATCTTTTTTACCTAATAGTGCTGTATCTTTATCATCGGCAAAGAAAGTACTGTTATTTAAACGAATAAAAAAGAGCGGATCAATTTTTGCAATTTCTTCCGAGAATAGTTCTTGCAAAAGATTTATTCTTCTTTTTGTCCTTGCCTTCCTTCTTCTAGCGCTTCTAAAAAGACGTCTTTTCTCTGCGGTTTTTGCTTCTTCAAACAAATGAACACCCCAGGCACTTTTACCTCGAAGATGAACTAACTCATAATTCTCATCAGTTAATGCCCAACCAACACTAGCAGTTCCAATATCTAGACCTAAATAAAACTTCTTATCCATATTTGACAATCTCCTAATCATATGTTATTTTAAATTTAGATAACACTACAAGTTCAAATAAAGCACTTGCTTACCCTTAGCTCCGTGGTCCGTATGGACCGTATCCCGAAAGGAATATAGGGAGCGTTTTTTTATTTTGTAATTTCATTGTATCATACATTCTTGTTATTTTTGTGTCATTTTAATAAAAAGCTCACAGTACTCGTCCGTGAGCTAAATATTGCATTTTCGTTAATTATACATTTATTCAAATTCAGTATATTTTTTAGCATTACCCTTTGCTTTATCTACTGGATACTTTTTTTCATTAGAAGTAATTTTATCGCTAATAATTTGTTTAAAATCAAGATTATATTCCTCACAAAGTAAAAGGCAATAAATTAAAATATCCGCCAATTCATCTTTAACATTATCTAATTTTCCTCTATCTAACCATTGGAAATTTTCAAGAAGTTCTGCTGCTTCAATAACGATTGATTTAGCTAAATTTTCTGGAGTATGAAACTTTTTCCAATCTCTTTCAACTCTAAACTTATTAAGTCTTTCAATTATTTCTTTCATATTCTCTCATCCTCTTTGATAGCTCAATTCTTTCTTTTAAATATTTATTAAGGGCTCTATCTTCACAATAGATATAACACCCTTTTTGACCTCTTGTTAATAGGGTTTTATATGTATTTCGAATAATTTCATCAGCCTCTTTATAACGGCCATACTTTTGTATACCATCTAAACTTCTATCACTTTTGGCTCGTTTTGTATAATCAGTAATTACTTTTCCATTTTCATACCTAAGATCATTTCCAATTATTACTCCAATATAATCAAACTCTAAACCTTGAGATGTATGAATACAACCTACTTGATCAAAAGATGTTTCATCTATTGCCCAAGTATTAGTATTTCTAAAATTCCACTTAGCTTTAAAGTTATCACCTAGTTCAATGTCATATAAATCATTATCAGGATTTCTTTGAGTTACCCATTCATAACAATATCCTGCAATCATTCTTGCTTTATTGTTAATTTTATTTAACTCTCTTAAATCTTCCCTCATTTTAACGGGGTCATCATAAACTCTTATATCATAATCTAGATCAAAGTAATCATAGTTAGCAGTTCTTCTAATTCCAAGTAAAGCATCAATAAACGCTATATATCCTTCACTACCATTACATCTAAATTGTGAGGTTAAAAGGAAATCAACACCATGATGGATTTTAGAGCCAAACCTTCTAGCATGTTTTTTTATTTCATCAATTGTACCAATATCTTTTGTTGTAACTCGTTGATTTTCATCGATAAAAAACACACTAATTTTAGCGGCGTTGATTATTTCTTTAATTTGGTTTTCGCCTTTTCCAAAAAAACCAGTTTTTCTATTTAATCTATGTGCTTCATCAACAAATAAACAATCAAATTCATTTGTACTAGAATCAACAAAAACTCCTGAAGATTTAAACAAATTCTTAACGTATTGCCACTTATATTTCCCTCTTCTTAATTTTTCAAAATAAACATTTCTTGGTGCACTATTTTTTGTAACATATGAAGCATTTAAATGTCTAAAATTAACAAGAAGATTTATAGCAACGACACTCTTCCCAGTTCCAGGCCCACCTTCTACAATAATCGTGTGTTTTCCTGATAGATCAATATTCTTTTCTATGATTGATTTAATCGATGAATAAACAACTTTTTGCTCATCAATCATATAATATTCCTCATTACCCTCAAGCATTGAAACTAATGTATCTTGAAGAGCTTTTGAGGGTCTAATTTTACCATGATCAATCTGATATAGGATTTCCCCATCATCTGGTTTTTTGATATATTTTTTTATAAATTCTCGTAATTTTAAGGTGTCATGTTTTAAAAAGAGCGGAGAAATGCTAACAATATGATTATAAAAACTATTATCAATTTCACCCCTAAACTCTTCTTGATAATTATGCAGATAACTACAAGGATGAAGAACAATCTTTTCTAATTGTACATATTCGCTAAAATTTTCAATTGTTTTAGCATACGAATATGCTTGATATGATGGGTGTGTTACAAGACGCATATTTCCACCTACAAAAGTTTCAACTAAGTCTTCTTTTTCGGTTTTATATGCTTTTTCCCATTGTTTTAGTTCAATTACAATAACTTTGCTTAAATCATTATCATCTTTACCGCTTATTAAAAAGTCTACTCTTTTAGAGGTAGTTGGTAATTTATATTCAATTGCGACTTTAGTATCCAAATGAAAATCAGGATCACTTAACACATTCTTCATATGAAGAAGCGACTGATCCCAAGCATTGTACTCAGATGGATTATTATGGTTTATACCGATCTTTTCAAGTTCTTCTTTGATTCTATCGGCGATAACCCTATTGTCCACATCCAAATTAAACTGTCTAATATTCCCTGAATAAACTATCATTTTTTGCTACCTAACTAATTATAACTCTATTTTTTCTATTTGCTAAAAATTAAAAGTAACACATGGCCTAACACTATGACTTTGACTATCAATTGGATAGGCACTTAAATATCCACCCGAATTAACATTCCACACTGCATAACTATATTTACTACTTGGTGATCTAGTCCAGTAAGTTCCGTTATTAAGGGAATCACTATCAACGTAATTTACGTATGAGCCTGTCGCTCTAGCAAAGTCAGTTGTCTTACATACTCTAGTAGAAGATAGTGCATTTTCGGCCTCAAATCCGTAATTTACATCTAAATAGTCTTGATAACTTAATAAAAAGACTTTATCAGTCGTATTGGGTGATGCATATTGATTAGGTACTTTGTCTGTAGTAGCAGCACCGTTATTAATGTTAGTACTAGCAATACTTGTATTATGAAGTGCAAAGGCACTAGAGAAGAAATCATTATTAAGCCAACTTCTTAAATCACTTTCTTTATAGTTATTTGGATATATAGTACTTCCTTCAATCGTGCGATTATTACTTGAAGAGTAAAAAGCCCGTGAATCAAGTAAAACACTAGAAAGTAGTGTATAACTAGATTCACTGCTAGATATTACATCCCACTTAATTCTTTCACACTTAAACCAGTACTCCTTACCATTAACGATGGGTGTCCAATCATTAAAGGTATATGATTCATTGTTATAAACATTAGCTACTACTTTAGTGTAGTAGTTAGAATGATATAGATACCATCCGTTAACTGATGGAATTTCTATTGCATTTAATTGAATAATATCACTATTATTAGTTACGACAGTTTGAGGATAAAAGCCGTATTCTACGCTTTTAAAGTCACTTGCAATAATAGGAAGAGCATTAGGTGTAGAGCCGTCTCCTATATCTTTAACTACAAATGTAGCAGTATAGGTAGCGTCCGCAGTTACTGCTACTATCTCAGGGGTCCAGCCTGAATGAATAAATGAGTTATCTCCTTCATCAGGTTTAGAGGGAGTAGGGCCGTTATAGTTTGGTATAGTACCATGCGCTACTTCTTCATCTATTTTTAAAATATCATCATTATAGTTTTTCCAAGTTACTGTGTAACTAGGAATACCAGGATCAACGCTTCCACCTTCTCCTGCTTTAATTAGTTCTAGTTTTGTTAGATAAAACGGTACTTTATTAGTCATAGCAATTTTTAAGTTACTAGTAGGAGTAAAGCTAATTTCTACCGTTCCATCATTTCCAGCTTCAACATTAGTTTTATCTGAAATTGGTAGTTCACTAAGAGTAAATAGCGTGGTTTTATTATCGCTATCTGGCGTTTCCCAGTCACTAGAATAGGCATCACCTACTCTAATTTTATTAGTTACTTTAGTAGTATAACCAGTAAGTTTAATTTTATCGATTACTTCATTTAGGGTTAGCGATATATAGCCATTTACACTTGTAGTACCAAATTTAAGCATATCGCCTGTATACCATAAGGTTTCCCCGCTTCCTCCGCGACCTCCTCCGTAGAGTTTTTCAAATCCTGCTACGCCGGTGATATATTCTTCACTGGGTTGTTCATGAACAAAGGTAGCTAAAACATCTTCACTTGTTTCTAGTGGTCTAGGAGTTTTATATTCTCCTAAGTCAAAGCGAATATTATATAAAGAATAACCATATGATGCTCCTAACTCTTTTAAAACAACTGTTAGAGTGATAGCACAGGCAGGCATTCTAAATTTATGCGGATCTTTACTAATAAAGACAGTATCAGGATCACTAATAGCTACATAATCTAACTCTTTTGTTTCATCAGTTACAGTAACAGTAAAAGTAACTATAGCACCTTCATTATATCGTTCACTTAGCCCTGTTACCGTAAAGCCTTCGCCAGGCGTAACGCTAACAGGATATGTAGCAGGTAAAATATTAACGCTAATTCTACTAGTTAACGCGGGGTTTGCAACTGAAGTTGCTAAAAGTCCGCTGTTACCTGCTTCTAGAGCAGTTAGCATTGAACCTTCTAGTTCTAAGTGAGGTCCAGCATCTGCTAACCAAATAACATCTTTATTTGGAGTATCACTTGGTTCAAAGGTAAAAGTTACATGTTCATTTAAATCGATTGTTTCGTTGGCTTCTAAAGTAATACTATTAACGGAAGCACTCATACTAGTAGGAATAACATCTTCACTAGTAGTGCTAGTACTAGGAGTTTTACTACAACTAGAAAGTAGTAACCCAAGTAGAGTAAATATAATTAAACTTCTTTTCTTCATTACTTTTCTCCTTCTATCCGTTTTCTGCCATCCAGGCTAGTACAGTTGATTCTAAGTCTTCCCAAGGAACGCACTCACGCATATTTTTAGCCATCGTAGTCATGGCCATACCTTCTTTATTAGTTTTATAGTATTCAGCTTCAGCTTTAGCAAGCTTAACTTTAACTGGATCTACTTCGCAGGCTTCATAGATCCAAAGTAATAGTTCAGGACAAAGTAAATAAGTATATACACGTGTTTTAGCACTTTGTTCATATATATCTGGGGTTGATTCATATGTAAGAGCTAGCCAACTATCAAAAAAGTGCCACTTTTGATTTGGTAGATGTAGTCTTTTATCTACTACCATACCTTTTGATCTAGCTAAATCAATATAGCCTCCACTTTTTTGTTGATAGCGTTCAATAAATTCATCGCTATGAGGATAGTGTTCTTCTTTAGTTTGAAGGTAGGCTACCATATCTCCCACAGTAAGAGTATAGTTTTGTTTTTCTATTTCTAGAGGTACTTCAGTTTTAGTGTTAGTTTTAGCACCATTACTTAAAACAATGCTCACTAGCAAGCTAGAGATCATTAGAAATGTAATTCTTTTCATAATTATACTTTTGCCCTTTCCATTTAGTTTAATTTTAAACTAAAGGGGGCTTATAGACAAGGTTAACTTTTTAATATGTCGTTATCTAGTAAAAATCATACACTTAGTGAACTAGATATAGAAATGATACTTTAGAAGATGCATTATTTTACTTATGTTATTTTATATACATTTTAGGTATATTTAATTGTAATTTTCTAATTTAACACTATTTTTGCAACATTTAACGACTTTTAATTTTATTTTAATAGCCACTTTTCAACTTGCTTTTTGATTTTATTTAGATCTTTGTTATTTGGTCTATTTTTAGCGATTCCACCAATCTTAGCAAGTGAACCATAAGTATCAAAACCTCTACACCAACTACTTCCAACGTAATTTGCGCCATTATCGATAACATATTTTCTTATGTTTTTAATATAATCTTTATATCTAATACCGCAGGTATAAATTATTCCTATTTCTTTATCTTTAATATCAGTGGTCTTTAACCATCTAAGTATTCCTACATGAAGTTCATTATTATAAATTCCTGAAGCGATAATAATTAAATCATATACTTTTAAATCTAAAGTTTTAGCATCTTGTAACTCAAATACTTTAATAGGTAACTCACTAGAAAGATAGTTAACTACTTTTTCAGTATTTTTGTGATGAATTGATGCATAAATTATTGCTGTCTTTTTCATATTAATTGACCCCCATCATATTAATAAGCATTTTTGGACCAATGAGCGTAACTGGAATTTGCTCATTTGAGCCAAAATTTGCTAAGATTACAACGCCTTTTGTTAAATCACGACTAAAGCCAATATAAGAGTTATAGGTCGGAGTCCCTCCGTTATGCCAGATGATATTATTTTTGCTGTCTATTACCCAAGAATAGGCCATTTCATCAGTCCGAAGATTAAATTTATCTAACTCACTAGAAGTCGTTTCAAAAGTTTTTAATGAAGTAAGTGCTAGATCGCTATAAGGAAGTAAACTGTCTAGATAAATCTTTAGGTAGGTCGCCATATCGCTAATTGTAGAAGATATTGCACCTGCAGGAAGATAGCCATCATTTTCTTTCCAGATAAACGAGCCTCTTTCACCTTCACTAACTTCTACTCTAGTATTATTCATTCCTAACTCGCTACGAATAAAGTTATTCATAATATTAGTAAAATCATCTTGATAGATTGCTTCTAAAACTAGACCAAGAACTGCAACACCAAAATTAGAGTATTGAAAGGGATAATCTTTATTTATAAGCTTAACTTTTTTAATTCTAGATAAAATCTTATCTCTACTAATACTATAAAAGCCATTACATGTCTTTTGCTCGTAGCGATTCTTAATCATTTCAGTTTCAAAGTAATAGCCTTTATAACCAGAAGTATGAGTTAATAGACGCCTAATTGTAGGGTAATACTTCTCATTATCTAAATTTAAATATTTTCCGATTGAATCATCCAAATTAACAAGGCCTTCGCTTACACTTTTAGCAAAGATTAAACCTACAAAAGTCTTACTAATTGAACAAATCTCATATGTTTTCTCTTCTAAGTTATCACTACCTTTTTGATAGTAATCTAGAGTTAATTCACCGTTAGCTATCGTAGCTATGCTAATGCTTACACCTTCTTTTTCAATATTATAATTAATCATTTCTTCTACGCTCATATTATTTAACTTTTTATATGAGCTAGAAGCATAACCTCCTAGCGTACCTAAAACAATAAAGGGAATAAGTAAGATACTAAGTGCTACACCCAGCGTTGTTATTAAAGCGTTTTTCTTAATTTTAGGTGAGTCATCGCTTAATTTTGCACTTTTAACTGATATAAATATATGCGTAACACTAAAAAGAAGGCCAAACAATATAAGAGGAATGCTTCCAATCATTACGCCAGAGAAAACAAAAATAAGCGAGGGAATAACTGAAAGAAGCATCGACTTAACAATATTATTTTTCTTCCACATAATTAGATAGATAACTAAATAAGCAATAACTAAAAGAGCATTAACTCCGATATAAACATATTTAGCGTAATTAAAGTAAAACTGCATCCAAGTATAAGGAATATTAAAAACCATAAAAAACATTGATCCATATCGACCAATATTTTCTAAATTATTTAAAACTTTATTTTGATATTTAAGTTCTTCTTTTATCTTAATAGCATAAATAATATTAGGAACTAAAAGAAGGATAACGATTATTAGACCAATATAATTAAACCAACTCATCATATCCCCCCCCTTATTTCTTGTTAATTTTAACATAAAAGATATTTTAATCGCTAAAATGTAAAGAAACCCTTACAATTTTTAGCTCATTTATTTAAATATGTTAAAATTAATTTAGAGATAATTAAGATTATCATCTAAAAATATCTAAAGGGGGAATTATGCTAAAAGAATTAATTAATGCAAAAGTAGAAATGGATGTTGCTTTAGGTGTTCGCACAGCTGGCGGGGCCAGTGCACCTAAAAAGTATGTTGGTACACTTCTAGAAGTTGATGAAAAATTCGTTAAACTTGAGTTAGTTAACTGTCGCCGGGCTGATAAAGTTATCCTTATTTCTCGTAAGTTTATCGTAACAGTACGAAGAGCGTAAATCGTTCTAAATAATGACAAAAAAAGCTCCAGTTGGAGCCTTTTTAGTTAGATTAAATAAGACATATTAAGGATAGGTAACCGTTCCAGTAGTATAACTTTCATAAAAGACGCGTGATTCACTTTCACCTGTCCCTTTAACAAATGAATAAGTTACTTCAAAAGTAATACCATCACTAGAGCAATTAAATTCAAGTGCTTTTTTAAATCGACCTGTATGACTTGTTCCGTTCCAGACAATATCTAGGAACGGACCATAAGTATTAATAAAATACTTTTCATAAAGAGGATCATAGTATTCTTCGATTACTTCACTATATGTAAGTAGTCTAGCTAAATGTTCAGAAAGATCGACTCCATCTAACTTAAAATGAGTTGTTAAGTAGACTTTTTCAGTTTCAATTGCTTCTTCATAAGTGTAGTTATCTCCGTTAATAGATAAAGTAAAGAGGTTACCTGCAAAAGAATCTACTGTTACTAGTTCACGTTGTTCGTTTCTAGTACCCCATTCGTTACCCTCAATTTGACCGCCGTATTTATTAGTAGTTACATTAATTGTCGTCCCTTCTTTAATTAAGTATGCATCTTTTGCATCTCCAGGCGTATAGGGTACTTCATCAGTTCCATAATATAGTTCATATGTACCTATTTCTAACTCACTTAAAATAGGTAGTAAACTATCGTCACTAGTAAATGGTTTTTCAACTAGATTTGTATCATCTTCTACATCTACTAGTTTTAGTTTATAACCGCTAGCATTCTCTACTCCCTCGTAATAGAAAATATCAAGAACATTATCAACACATACTTCAGGAGCTTCTAGCTTAGTTGCTACTATTTCAGTAGAGGGACCCTCACTTGTAGAGTCTCCACTTGTGGATGTTAATTCACTTGTCGTAGGTGCTTCACTAGTAGTTGGCGGCTCCTTACCTCTATTACAACCAACGACACCTAATAAAAAGACTAAAAACAGTGCGCTTAGCTTATGATGCATTTTCATAACTTTTCTACTTATACTTTTACAATACAATAAAAATTATTTTATTTCACTATTTTAGGGTGCAAATATAACATTTTACTTCTTTTACTTTTATCCGTTTTAAAAAATAATGAGATAAAAATTATCCTTCTTAAACTAAATGTGAGCAAAAAGAAAATTTAGTTCACCAGTGTATCTTCTTTTGACATTTTGTAACTAAATTAGGTTTTTTTTCTTTTTTTAAGTGAAGCGTCCCAAAAGGCTTTTGAATAATCGATTAGAAATTGAGGTAGTGCCGAAATAACAAACACTAATCCTTTTTTAGTAAAAAGTTCTTTTTCTTTATTAAAGATTGTATGAGATGTAATTTCATTAATAAATTTATTTCTATCAAGTTCCTTTATAGTAAATAGACATGCAATTCGATTTATATAATTACTAATAATTTCACACCACATTGGATAATCTAGTTTATTAATATTAGTATATATATTATTTGCGGTATCTTTTTTATAACTCTTGAAATTTTCTTTATAAACATAACAATCATTACGAAAACTTTGGCAATTACCATCTTTTAAATCTCTATAAGCTTCTATCATTGGATAACTAATATATAACTTTCCAAACTCAGTTTCATTATTAAATACATTTAACATTTCTTTTAATGTTTCAATATTATCAATGTTAAAGGGAAGATTTTTAGCATGGCCATCGAAATCAAAGAAAAAATAAACTTCCGAAAAATCAGTTCTTCGATAATTAGCTAGTTTTTTTCTTGCGCTTGGTAACCTCTCCTTTAAAACCTCAATAATATGAGTATTAAAATCATCCTTTTTCAAAATTGAAAAAAATGTTTAAATATTATTTTTTACAGTTAGAAAAATAGGAATAATTTCAATTGAATTTTTAAAAACAATTTTTGTAAGATTTTCAAATAGATTATTTTCTAATTTGCCTTCTAAAACAAATAAAATCTTTCTAGTTTTTATAGGCATGCTCTCTATTATTATTAAAAGCACCTGATTTAAACATTTTTTGAAGATTATGTGCAAATCTGATGTCTTTTTCAGTTAATCGATTAAGCGATTCAATCTTATTGTTAGTTAAAACAAAATAACAATCAGGTCTCATTAAATCATTATTCAATAGATCAGTATTATGAGTTGTAACAATTATTTGTGTATAATTAAATTTCTTTAGTTCATTGATAATTATTTCTGATAATTCATAATGATAGAAAGCATCAAATTTATCAATATATACAAATGAACATTCATCCATTTGAAGAAGCCATGTATATATCAATATAAGTGAACTCATGCCAGTAGAGCATTCTTTTAAAAAGTGAGCAAGTCCATTACGATATTTAAAATATATTTTCTTTCCTTCGGGTGTATCAATCGTAGTTAAGCGAATATTTAGCCCTTGAAGATTAAGAAAGTTTTCAAAATCTTGAACTTTTCCTTTACTTATAATAATGTCTTCCAATAAATAACTTTCATTTTTAAAGCCGATAAAATTATTTTCTTTTAAAGAATAAAAAAGGAGCATTCTATTTACAAAGTTTCTAAATTTATTCAAGACGATGTTATATGGGTTATCATCTTTTAAAATTGCGGTTTCCATAATAAATTTAACGCGGCTAATTGGGCTATTGTTATTTAGATTTAGTGATTCTGAGCCAGGAAAATTTGAAAAACCAGCACGTTGCTCAAAATTATAATAAATCATCTCTTTATTATTGATTGATAATGATTCTTGCAATAGATTACTAACATTTGTTTTTGAATATGTGTAAGTTAGAATAACACCATCAAAGATAAACTCATATTCAAATGTCGCATAATGTTTAAAACTATTTAAATTTAAAAAATTATCATACTTATACAATAATTTGTATTTATCTGTAAGTGTATTAACAATATCAAAAATCGCTAAACCAAAATTTGATTTACCGATACCGTTAATACCATAAATTGCTGCCTTATCGACAACACCATTTCGAATACAGTCGGTATTAAAAGCATAATTTCCTGGTTTAGATAAATCAAAAACAAACTTTCCTTGAAAATTTTTAAAGTTTTCAACACTAAATTTTCTTAACATTTTCCACCTCTTTTTCCTTTTTCCACTTACATTATATACTTGCCGTAGTTTTTTTACATTTGAATATTTTATAACTTCTCTTATTTATAAATAGGGGGAATAACCTCTTTTTTAATAGAAAACATTTTATCTCTTTTAATGATATGAAAAATGTAATAAGAAATAAGTATCCTAGTTCTTATATAAATATCTAGTTTAACTAAAATAATTAAGTCACTAATTATGCAAATTTGTTACTACTCTTTTAAAATGTTTATGTAATCTTGATAAATATAAGTGCGACTCTTTTTAGACTTATCAATAACTTGTAAGATATTTAATTTAGTAAATTTATTAATCGTGCGATTAACTTTATCGTAATTAATATTAGTTTTTACACTTGTTGTTCTTGCATTAATAATTGGATATGTTTCTAAATAAGTTAATAACCATTTGTCATTATCTTTAACTCTTTTTAAATTATCTTCTCTTAATTTTACAAGTTTTTTTATACTTCTAATTGAATAAGTTGCTACCTCATATACACCACTTAAAAAGAAATTAAGCCATCCTTTGTAATCATTGTATTTTCTTACATTTTCAAGGCGATCATAGTATTCATATTGATTCATTTTTAGATAATATGAAAGATAAAGACAAGGATACTTTATTTTTCCTGTACTTATTAAATAGCTAATTATTAATATTCGACCTAAGCGTCCATTCCCATCTAAAAATGGATGAATGGTAACAAATTGATAATGAATAAGGGCTGCTTTGATTAAATCATCTATTTCTTGATAATTATTAATATAAATTTCTAACTCTCCCATGCTTTTATGCATATCGATAACAGAAGGGGGAATAAACCTTGCTGTTTCTAGTGTTGAACTTTCTGAACCAACCCAGTTTTGACTATGTCTAAACTCTCCTCTTGCTTTATTATCACCTCGAACACCCTCTAGTAATACATTATGTACCATTTTCATATAGCGGTTTGAAATTGGTAAAGAGTCAAGAAGACTAATTGAATAATTTATAGCTTTAATATTATTAATTACTTCTTCTACATCTAAATTAATATTTTCCGTGATATTTGCATCAAAAACATCTTCTAGTGATGCCTGTGTTCCTTCAATCTGAGCGCTATTGAGGGCTTCTTTTATAACGAAAGAGGCTAAGAATATATTCATATCCTTAATTTGACTAGCTAGGGCATTTAATTCGCCAATTTTAAAATTTGCCTTTGTTAATAGTTCGATTGTTTGAAAATCTAATTTTCTAAAATCGAGCTTTTGTAAAGGGGTTGGATAAAAAGAGTAATACTTTAAATTGCCATGTAGGTTAGGTTTGTATATGCCAGATTTCATAAATAATACCTTAATTATTATTTTAAAGAAAAATGCAAATAAAACAAGCGAAAATGTGTTTTAATTTGCGTTTTTTGTTATTTTTTGCAAATTAAATCGAAAAATCAATTTTTAATTTGCATAAATCAATTAAGTTTAGCCTATATAAATAAACTGCTAAAGTCATGTTCGCTGACAATACGATAAAATACCATCATATTTAAAACGGTTTTCAGCATAAATATAAATTTTTAATTCTTCTCCTTTAACTTGTTTAAAAATAAAGTTATTCATAACATACACTGCGTAAGACTCATTAGGAGTGTAATATGTATATTGATAATAGGCACCGCCAATAAGAGCATAATAGGAATAATCTATTTCCATTTTTACAACTGTCGCACTTAAAAGATTAAAGGCATTTTCTATATCTTCTCTATCGTTAGTATGTTTTATATATTTAAGTGTTCCAAGTGGGACACCTAGACAGCCATCTTCGAATTTGACTCTATTTACACTATTAATGTCAATATCACTAATCCAATTATGTATCACATTCATAGATAGATGATACTTATCCCAAAATTCTAATTTATCATCACATATAACTCTTACTGACTTTTTAATATTTGAAACAGTGAAGTTAATATTATAAGTTCCCTCTTTTTCAGCTTTCTATATCTTCTAAATTCTAACATTAAATTACTATATTGTGATAAATGTTTTTTGTACTTACATATTTATTCTCACAATTTGACTAAAAATTGTGAGATTATTTAACGCTTTGGGAGAATAAGTTTCAAAAAATAAGAGTAAAAAGAAAAACGGGCTCCTAAGAGCCCATTAATCTATTCAATTTTTGGGGCGACTGATGGGACTTGAACCCACGAGTGTCTGGTTCACAGCCAGATGTGTTAACCGCTTCACCACAGCCGCCACGCTTGATTATTGTATTAATTATAATGCCTTTTGTCAAAGCAATTATAAATTAAGTGCGTTTTTTGCGATTAAATCGCTAATTAATTCTAAAATTGGCAGTTCTCTACGCTTTACTAGAAGCGAGACACCAAATTCATCTTGCTCCTTCATTAATCTAATCGCTTCTTCAATAGACACATATACAAGACGATAAATAAGGCGTCTTTCATCTAATTCTAAATGTTGATTACCAATCTTTGTAATTTTAAATAAATAATAATGAGAATAGTTTTCTTGCTCGATTAAATTATAAAAATCATGAACTACACCAAGTTTGGGTCCTACCACCCCTTCTACACCTAACTCTTCATTAAGTTCACGCTTTAGAGCTTCTTCGTGACATTCACTATTTTTTAAACCTCCGCCAGGAAGTTCGTAATAGTTTCGTTTTCCAAATTGATCAATAGCTTTAATATGTACGAGACAAATCTTATTATCACTATTAAAACATACCGCTCTTACAGCATGTCTAGTATGCGTAATTTTAGTATGCGGATATTGGTCATCTTTAAGTGATAATCTAATTTCTTCAATCATTTTAGCCTCTTTTTGTAAAATTGATGCCGTTTTTGCTCGATAATTGCATATTATTAGCACCTAACACATATTAACAAAAACTTATTATTTGCACCTTTTATATATTATACGCTCTAGTATTAAAAACAAACTAAATCATAGTTTAAAAACTCCCCGCGGGGAGTTTTAATAATAATATTTTTTAGAAACTAAATAACTTTTACTGGAACATTCCAGTCAGGATGATAACGATAAAAATCCCCAGTTGCACTATCAGTAAAATACATATATTGATTAATAATAAATAAATTAGCAATTTTTATTCCTTCTTGGAAGGTAATATATTCTTTATGTTCTCGTTCAATATAATCATAAACAACAATTTCATTATTCCTTCCTAAATAGACATTTTTATCATCACTATTAATAGCAGTTATCTCTTGACTAACAGATATAGTAGTTAGTTCATCCGTTCCTGAATCATAAAGATAAAAATCAGCAGTGCTGCCCCTTTCTAGGCGAACTACAAAAAGTTCTTGTTGAACTTGATCATCATCATTATAAAATTTTAGAAAATGCGAGAAATATAAACTAGTGAAGTTGCGATTTTCAAAACTAGCTACAGAGAATTCATGACTAAGAGCACTGGTTACACGTTTAATATCCAACCTATCAGCTGCATCATTAAAGAAAATACCTGTCCCAAAAAGATTTATGTCACACTTTGAATTTATTCCATTTTTTAGACTTAGATCATTTGGATCATAATAACAAAGAAACCCTCCTTGGCCTAAAGAAGGCTCTTCTTTCTGAAGATATAAGTAATTGAATTGTCTTCCTACATAGTAGACTTCTTTTTCAATAACACACTCAACAGATGAAGATGTTAAGTTAGCCTGATACAAATATTGTTCTTCTCCTGCTGTAAAAAATAATTTATCTCCGTGAAGACACAAATATTGAATTTCTGAGTAACTTTCAACGATTGTTTTCGTAACACCACTAATTGGATCCCAAGAGTAGATTTTTTCACCACTTACAAAATAGTGAAGCTTTTTATTCCAATCATAAACTGCTAAACTTTTGTGTCTAATGTTTCCGTTTGTATTTCCAAAATTAGCGTTGTTACTTATATAGTTAACTTCCTCGTATTCAGGAACTTCTTCTGAAACTGGTGGTTCGCTACTTGGACTTGGTGGATCTTCTTTTCTACAACTACAACTACAACTATTCAAAAAATAGAAAAAGTTAAGAATCCAATAATTATTATTTTTGCTTTCATATTTTTCCGCCAAATATATTTTATCACGATTTATGTGAATAAATACTAATTAATTTTATCAGTAGGTTAAATTATAAAAATACTAGATTGCTAAAACCGGTGCATCATAAGATTTATGATAGCGATATAAATTATCATTACCACTTAGAAAATACATATAATGATTAATAATATGTAAATTGTAGACTGACATATTAAATGTTATCGTCTCTATCATTCTTTTATCTTCAAAATCATATACGCGAACACTAAATTCTTCGACAAAATATAGGTGACGATTATCGCTATTGATGCTTTTAAAAGTTGTTCCACCAATAATAAAGGTTAATTCTTCCGTTTGTTCATCATAAAAATAATATTCTGTTGTTGCTTGAGTTTGAAAAGCAACAAGGAAGCGCTTATACCAAATATAATCTTGACTTTGGAAAATTCTTGCTAGATGAACATATTTAATACTAATAAATTGCGTCGGACTAAAAACCGCTAAATCGACAATATCGGTAAAATTGGGTGCACTATGTTTAACATTAAGTGGCTCATTATTATTAGTATAAACATTACTAGGACCATAAAAATTTACATTTTCGATATCCTGCACCGCTTTAACTTCTGCCATATCTTCAACTGTATAAACAACTAACCATTCTCCAGGTCCTCGTTCAGGATCTTCTAATCTAACGTATAGATATGCCCCTTGCCGCGAGACTTGTTCAATCGGTTTTTCGATTACTAGTTCAACTTCTTTTGTTCGTAAATCAATTTTATAAAGATATTGATTAGAGGTCGCAGTAAAAAAGAGAACATCCTTATAAACTGTTAGGTTATTAATAAATGGGTATCCATCTAATAAATGTGTAACTTCCTTATAAACAGGATCCCACGCCCAAATATCATCGCCCACCGTGAATATATGTACCTTAAAACCAAAATGATAAACTGCTAAACTTCCATTTCTTGTATTTCCATTCGTATTACCATATTTATCACTATTAGTTAAAAAGTGAAGAACAATATATTCAGGAACTTCCTCCTCCGTTGTTGGAGTAATTTCCGTTTCAGATTGATCATAAATATCAGAGGTTATCTCTGAAGGTGGTGTCCGCCACCATTTACAGCTACAACCGCTACCAATAATAAAAAGGGATAAACTTGCAATTAAAAATGTTTTTGCTTTCGTATCTTTGCCCTCCTAAATTTATTTTAACATAGTATAAAATAAATAAATATACACTCATTAAAGTTATATTTAGATACAATCCAAATATAAAAAAGCGCATCATATGCGCTTTATTTAATGGCGGAAGCACAGAGATTCGAACTCTGGCGGGGCTTGCACCCCCTATCGGTTTTCAAGACCGACCCCTTCAGCCAACTTGGGTATGCTTCCGACTCTGGTGGACCCTATAGGACTCGAACCTATAACCGACCGGTTATGAGCCGGGAGCTCTAACCATTGAGCTAAGGGTCCATTTCTTTTTGGTAGCTGCGGAGGGATTTGAACCCCCGACCTTACGGGTATGAACCGTGCGCTCTAGCCAACTGAGCTACGCAGCCACTTGGTGGAGCCAAGGAGACTCGAACTCCCGACTTCCTGGTTGCAAACCAAGCGCTCTCCCAACTGAGCTATGGCCCCACATGGTCGGGATGACAGGATTTGAACCTGCGACCTTCTGGTCCCAAACCAGACGCACTGCCAAGCTGTGCTACATCCCGATAGCGTAAATAATCATATCAAAAGAAATGAAAGTAAGCAAGAAAAAACGGCAATGTTTCACTAAATCAAATTAAAATTTGAAAATAGTCACCAAAATTTAAATATTAGGTTTTATTTACTTGTTTTTTTGCTATTTTTTAGGATTTCTTATAATTGTTTTAATACTATCTTTAACTTCGCCCCAACTTGTAAGAAATTCGAATTCTTTATAAAAGGTAAAACCACATTTTTCTTGTACTCTTTTTGATTGGTAGTTATCTTTAGCGTAACTTCCAAGCAAAAAGTCTAAATTTAGTTCATTAAAGCAATAATTTATAACTGCTTTTACTGCTTCTGGGGTATAACCATTTCCCCAGTAATCCATACTTAAAACATAGCCAATTTCACGACCCTCTAGGGAATTAAGTTCAGGAAATTCTTGTTCGTTATATGGATCAATACCAACAGAACCAATCGCGATACCATTAAGCGTAATAGCTAAAACGAATTTTTCTTCGATAAATTGTTCAAGAATCTTTTTAGATACTTTTTTATTTTCATGTGGTAGCCAGCCTGCCATTTGGCCTACACCATCAACACGGGCATAATGATAAAAATCATCTAAATCACTTTTACGCCAAGGACGTAAAAGGAGTCGTTCAGTCTTAATAACAACATTAGAAATATCAATTTTAGCGTTCATATTTAAAATGCCACCTTTATTTTACCATATTTAGATAATTCGTTGGTTAGCCTAAAAACCCGGTCAATTTTTGACCGAGTTTCTAACGTATTAATCTCTATAATTGATGCTCAATTGTGTTTTTAATGCCGTTTATAAAGCCAGTCATTATTTCTGTACTTTCAAAAGGAGAGACAAGACGACCAATTCTATTATCTAGATCACTTGTCGTTTTATTTTCATAAGTTGTTCGATATGTAGCATAAACTTCATTATAGTAAGTGCCGCTAAATTGAGAGTCATTACTAAACTGGCTAACAAAGTTTTTATATTCATTTCGATACGCACTATTTAAAATAATATCATAATCTGGATCTCTATTTGAGTGATGATCTTTATTAATAATTGTTGCCCAAAATAGCCGGTTACTTTGCCATTTTCGACCATCACCTTCATGTTTACTATGATAGGGGGATAAGTTATCAAGTGTTCCGCCGTACCAATTAATATTTAGCGACCAATCATAATCATAGGGAATAAAGTAGGCTTTATTTCCTTCACTTGGATTAAAGAAAATATAGTAATTATTACCTGAATTTCGCATATCATCAGGATTACCAGTTAAGTAGCATAGAGCAGCATATCTAAGAAAGCTAGAGACATCAATAACTTCTTCTAGAAGTGGAGCATACTCTGCTACTTGTTTACCTTCTAAATCTTTTAATACGCGCATTAAGTTAACTATTTTCTCAAAAGGGTTATCGATTTTTGAGTTATATTCTTTAGCGTCATAAGCAGGAGTATAGTAATTAAATTTATCTTCTTCTCCGACAATGCCACGAGCTAATAACTTACCTTCGCTATCAAACCGCAAATCCTCATAGCGAAGACTACCTTTAACCCTGTCATTATTACCAGCTTCAGTTTCGCCCCAGCCAACCTTATATAAGTCGCCTTTTGCAGAATCCGTATCGAAATAACGGCGTAATAGATGTTTATCTATAGGCTCATTTATCGTTACAACCCCAAAGCGAGTATCATTCATTTTTAAGGTTGCTAGAGTGGAATTTTGTGATATTAGACCGTTTCGTTGAAAGAAACTAAAAACAAATGGCTGCATAACTAAAGATGGATCAGGCGACTTATTCCATTTAACATCTATTTTCTTCATGCCCGATTTACCGCTTGAGTCACACATAAATGTCCGGTCATCTCTAACCTTCCATTCAGGGTGTGTTGATTTTTTCCATTCTTTTTTTAGACCAAATGACTCATAAATATCTTCATCCCATAGTTCATTAAAAGATAGTTTAAAGCTAATACAGGCGATAAAGTCTTTTGTGTGCTCATCTAGAAATTGCGTACGAGATGTATTGCCCTTCATTCGCATACCAACTTCATAATAGGTGAGTTCCTTGCCGTTCATTTTTAGATTAAGTGTAACGGGAAAATATAAATCAGCATATTTTTGATCATGATATCCACATTGCTCAATTAAATTAAAGATTTCTTTACTAGCGCTAATTCTAAAATTAAGTTCTGTTTCTGGATGCCAAAATTCTAAATAAGCATTAGTAGGTTGAACACGAGCATTTATAGGATAAGTAAAGCCGTTAGGAAAATCTTTTACAATATAATCACTATCCTCATAAGGGATAATAGGATCAGTAGGATATGTTTTTCTAAAACGTTCAAATTCATCAGCATATTCTTCGCTAGTGCCCTCTTCACTAATTGAAGAATCTTCACTTGTTGAAGTGTCTTCACTTATTGAAACATCTTCGCTTGATTCATTTAGCGAACTTTCGCTATTACTAGATTCGGTTTCGCTACTAATTATATTACTAATTGAGCAGCCACTTAAAACAAGTGCAAGTAATGGTAATATTATCAATTTAGGCTTTTTCATAATTACTACTCCTATTATTAAGTCAGTATTATTATACTAAAATAACTTCTTTTTGTTAGTTATTAATAAAATATTTTGACGTTTTGTTGTTATTTTTTTTAAATTCAGTTGTCCACAATTTCAGGACAACTGAAATAGATATACTTGTAAAATTAACTGCAATTCCGGATTTTTCAGAGGTTTTATTCCCTATTTTGCAAGGGTCTTATTCCCTATTTTGCAAATGCTTTATTCCCTATTTTGCAGATTAGTAAAGAATTCTTATTATAATGTCATCACTTAGCCAGCGCATTCCAACTATCTCTTACTTTCAAATTAGTACTCAATAATTTATTGGCCTCGTTTCATATTAGCATTAACAAAAATAGATACACTTATAAATTTAACTGCAATTGTTCATTTTTCAGTTGTTTTATTCTGTATTTTTCGGATTATTAAATTATCTATATAAAGTCTCTACTTATCTTGACTTGTTTATAATCAAAAATGTCCACCCTGTGTCCTAGCAAATGACCACTCTATTTCTAGCATCTTAATTTATTTAATAAAATTAATATAATGCCAATTCCTTATAAATTAGAAGGTCATTTTATTATTTAGACGACAATTCTTTCGCAAGAAACGACATTTTTGTCGTCTTCAGCTTTTTTAAACACCCCCTTCTAATTTTTATCGTGTGTCCTTATGTCCTTCTAAATGTCACCCTATTTTTTAACAATTTTCATTATATTCACTTTATTTATACTAGACAGTTCGAACCCTTGGTACGAGATTTTAAAAATCAATTTCAATATAAAAAAAGCCCATTTAGGAAATATTTTTATAACCAAAATGGACTTTCTATTTATGAAAAAATCACCTAGTTAGGAGATTTTTTCAAATATTTAGTTTACTAATTAAACTTTTTTATGGCACGCCCGACAGGAATTGAACCCGTAACCTCTAGATTCGAAGTCTAGCGCTCTATCCAGTTGAGCTACGGGCGCAAGCATAAAGTATTATCTATTTTTAAGTGAGTTATGTCAATAATGTTGGATCATAATCGCTAGGATAATTTTCTTTCTTCCTAACATCAGGCGGGAAATAAAATTTAGATTGCATTGTAGTTTTAGCAATGGCTTTATCAAAGATATAAAGAAGCATTGGAAGGAGGAAAATAACTAAAACGCCAGAAAGTGCAGCTCCTCGACCAATTAATTCCCCAATAGCAGAAACACCCGTAACGCTACTTGCAAACTTTAAAACATAACCTGCTGTAGTTAGTATTAGGCTTGAAGTTAAAATTGAATGTCCTCCATGATCAAGAGCATATTTAATTGCATCACGCTTAACGAGTGTTTTTCTTGCATCAACATAAAACTGCGTAAATAAAATAGCATAATCAATCGTCGCCCCAAGTTGAACAGAGCTAACAATCATAAAGCCAATAAAGATAAGTGGCATTCCTGTAATATATGGTATTGCCATATTAATAAATATTCCTAATTCAATAACAAATAGAAGAATAAAGGGCAGTATTGCACTCTTAAAGTTCACAAGTAAGACAACAAAAACAAGCACAATTGAAAGCAAATTAACAAATACATAGTCTTTTTCTACGACTTCTTTAATTTCTTTAACTGAAGGTGAGACGCCAATAATATGCGCCTCATCTGCAAAGGGCTGACGCGCAACAACGGTTTCAATAATATTTACCGCCTTTTCAGCCCTAGGAGACTCAGTCTCCGTGTTAATAGAAATTATCACCCGGGAATAGTTTTCACTTATAAATTGCTTCTTAAAGTTTTCACTAATCATATCTTCTATCATTGTAGGATCAAAGTATTCTTCTAAGAAACTTTTAACTGCAGGTGGAAGATCATTATAGTTAGAAATATATGTTTCAATATCAGTAAGCGTTGAATAACTTTGAATAGTTGGACGATAATCTTCATTTGCCTTATCTAGTTCACTGTTTAGTTGCCTAATCATTGCTTTTTCTTGTGCTTTATAGTTTCCATCTTCATCAATTGGCACTAAAACAACAATCATATTGTTACGACCAAATTTTTGTTCAATTCGGTCCGCTTCGCTCATTTCTCCGCTATCGTGACGGACTGCCATTGCTCCATCCCCATAAACAAAATGGTTTTTAGTTTGAGCAATATAGCTAGGAACAACAGTCATTAAAAGTAACGCAGGTATAACATACCGCGTTTTTGTAATAAATTTCGTTAATTTTCCAATCTTAGGGAAGAAGGGTTTATGTTGAGTTTTCTTAAGTAAATTATCAGTAGCTATAATTAAAGAAGGCATAAAAGTAAAGGTAACGATTAGACTAAGTAAAATACCCTTAATCATTACCCTACTTAAATCCATCCCAATCGTATAGCGCATAAACATAATCGCGGCGAACCCTGCAACGGTAGTAATCATACTAGAGTTAATCGAACTAAAGGACTTCTTCATTGCAGTCGCCATCGCCTCTTTTTGTTCTAAACCAGCTTCTTTTTCCTTCTGATAGGCATGAAGAAGGAAAATGGAGTAGTCCATTGAAATCGCAAGTTGAAGTAAACTTGCTGTCGCGTTTGTTAAAAACGAGACCGAGGGGAACATAATATTTGTTCCCATATTTACAATGACACTTACTAATACAGAAGCTAAAAAGACCAGCGGTTCAAGCCATGATTTAGTAAAGATAATCAGAATTATTAAAATAATAGGTGCAACATAAAGAGCAGTTTTAAAGACCTCTGATTTAGTCGTCTCCCTCATTTGATAAGCATTAATAGCAGTACCACTTAAGGCAAACGGCTTATTAATCGTCCCAAGATATTCACGGATTAACTCAATTGAATTTCCAACATTTAAACTATGATCATTTTCAGTAAAAACAACTTGAAGAAGCGCAGTTCGATCTTTGTAAAAAGCATTTAAGCCTGGAATTGCACCAAAACGAAAGTTTCCGTTAGGATCATATTCATCAAAAAGATCTTGAATATTTTGAATTACATCTCGCTCAATAAAGTTATCAATCCAAATAACTTCCATAATATAAGGCATTGAATTTATCTTATCTTTATAAACAAACACTTTGACTGGATCAACATCTTCAATCATGACACTTGCTTGACCAGTTAAGCCGAATTCTTCTTCCATCACGCGAAGTGATTGTTTAACGCGCGTATTTTCAGGAAGGTAAACTGTTGTATCGTATTCTATTTTTACTCGCGGAATAAGAAAAATTGATACTGCAGTAGCAACTACCCAGAATGCGAGTAAAAAATATCTAATTTTAACGATAAAAGCACTAATTTTTTTCATTTAGGTGATCCTCCCTTTGATATCTTTAAATATATATATAAATAAGGCATTTAGACTATTAACTAGGTTTTCTTTCTTCTCATTACGGATTAGATAGATAACACCGTATACTAGGTAGTTATATGTGAGTTTGACTAGATTATCGTCCATATTAGGGAGAAAGTTTTTAATTGTTGAAAGCATATATTCTTTAAAAGCAAGCAAAGCATCACCTGAAGCCTGTTCGCCGTAATATTCTAGGTAGATTACAAGGTGTTTAGGATATTCTTCTACAAGTTGGTAGAAATGTTTTAAAACAAGTTGGAGATCTTCATTTAAAAGATTAGTGCTTCCTGTTTTAATAGCTTCATCCATAATTTCTCGAAGTTTAGTTGCAACAGGACTAGTAAGTGTAGTAAAAACTTCTTCTTTGTTTTTAAAATAGCGATATAAATTACCAACACTTGTTCGGCACTTATAGCTAATTATGCGCATAGAAGTTTTTTCATAGCCTTCTTTGTAAAAAGAATCGAGGGCTATATTTAGGATTTTCTCATTTAATTTGGGATTTAATGTACGCATAGTGAACACCTGTTCACTTATAGTTTAAAATATATTACTAATCTATTTCAAGAGGTAATTATAAATTATTTATAATTTCTTTATTTCAATAGCTAAGACACCGTATTTAGTGATGTCTTCTTTACTGTAATAGGTGCTCATATCGCTAGGACTAGCGGTTTCATTTTCCTTATAACCTAATGAGATTTTGTCATAGTGTTTATATAGTTCATCAAAGTCTTTATATTCATTAATGCTTTTAACAAGGCAATAAATTTTCTTTTGATTTTTTATGTTAGTAAACTCAAGAAAATCATCTTCTTTTATCTTTTGTCTTTTTATATCATTTAGACGCATTTCAATTGTTTTTAGACCATTTTCTATTACTTTAAACGGTTTATCATGAAGGTTCATTTTATGAACAAATTGGCTCTTACTTTTCCAAAACCCATGTTTTTTTCCGTTTATTCGTTCAATAATGTTACTATCTTGGAGAGAATTTAATTCATTAATAATTGTTCTTCTTGAAACACTAATTTTCTTAGATAATTCATCCGCAGTAATCTTAGGATTTTCTCTAATAAAATATACGATTATATCTTTTCTAGTTCGTAATACTTTATCTAACTTTTGGTATCTAATATGAGCTTCTCGATTTAATAATTCGTTTCTTTCTTTAAATATCAAGTTTCTAAGAAACATAATTAAATAACTTCTATCTTCATAAATTCCGGCTGGAACATTATTATAATTTGCTCGTACTAGAGCATTTCTAAAATACCAGGAATTATTTTTAAATGTATCGTTTGTAACGTCAAAACCTAATGATCTTAAATATTTAATTAGAAAAACTGCGACAGTTCTTGTGTTCCCTTCTGAAAAAGGATGTATTTGCCATAAGTTAGCAATAAAAATCGCTAACTCGTTAACCATTTCATCTCTAGATAGCAATGCATAGTTCTTCTTTTTCTCAACATTTAAATCATATGCTAATGTTTTTTCTAATTCACGATAATCTCCATAAATCACTGACTCCCCATCAAGAACCCACTCACTTTTAGTAAAGTTATACTTTCGTAATTTCCCTGCGTGATGATATACATCACTAAAAAGTGATCTATGGATGGAAACGAGTTGCCCAACAGAAAAAGAAAAACTATCATCACTAAGGAGTTCTGCAATTTTAATTGCAACAGTATCAGATTCACCAGTTTTAATAAATTCATCTGGTTTACTTTTATAGTAATCACTAATTAAATCTTGTAGTTCTTTAATGGAAATTTCACCATTAATATAACGCTTTGTTTGCTCACTAAAATATTTTGAGCCCTCTAGTCCATCAACTGCTTGAAGTCCAATCCCTATTTCAATTAAATATTTTTGATTATATTTGTTATTCATAACTATATTTTAGTATACACATTCTTAAAGTGCAATCTCAAAGTGCAAAATGCACGATAAGAAAAATACCACCAAAGGTGGTATTGTTTTTCATAAATGGCGTGCCCGACAAGAATCGAACTCGTAACCTCTAGATTCGTAGTCTAGCACTCTATCCAGTTGAGCTACGGGCACGTGCTTACATAGTATATAATAAACTAGTTATTTTTCAAGCAAAAAATAGTGGAAAATCTACTTTAGAGTACAAAATGAAGAACAAACATCACCGCGCCTACAACTAAACAATAAGCACTAAAGATAATTAAGTGTTTTACTTCTAACTTTTTCATAACAAGTCTAGCAGTTAAATAAGTCGCGCCAAAAGTAACGATAAATGCTAAAGAATAACCTAACCAATTAATTGATTCGCTAACTTGGGTTAATTCATAAATATTTAAAAAAGAAGTTGGAATACTTATAACTAGATAAGCAAGAAAAGAAAACTTAAGAACACTTTTTAAGGATAGTCTAGAAGCTCTTCCGCCGATAATTGTTGAGCCACTTCTACTAATCCCAGGAATAATTGCAAACGCTTGCGTAAGCCCCATAATAAAAGCATCTTTAAACGTGACATTTTCATGTTCTTTTATTAATTTTCGCGTTAAAAAGATTGCAAGTAGAAGTGCTCCAGTAATAGAGAGGGCTAGCCCAACAAATAAAAGACTTTTTAGTTCTGAAACTCGATCTTTAAAGATAAGACCTGCAATGCCGATTGGAATTACTGCTACTGCTAACTTAAGAACATAAAGAAAGGTTTCTTTATCTTCTTTCCTAGTTTCTTTTTTAAAGATAAAGCGAAAGAAACCTTTAAGAAGAATCCAGATATCTTTAGCAAAAAGTAGAATTAAGGCCAAAAATGACGCAGTATTAGTAAACATTTCAAAAACTAGTCCAGGCATTTCAATATCTAAGATATTTTGAAATATAATTAGGTGACCGCTACTTGAGATTGGAAAAATCTCGCTAATGCCTTGAACTAATCCAAGTAAAATATATTTTAAAATTTCAATATATTCCATAGTGTTTTTAAATCCTTAGTGAATCGTGATTCAGTGCTTTATGATTCACTTAATAATAGTTGTTACTCCTTACTTTCTTTTGCCTTATTATACCAAAGCTCTGCTGCCACTGCGTTTTGAGTAACACCAAGTCCATGTTCATAACAATAGGCAACTGCTTCCATCGCTGGAGGAAAACCTTGCTCTGGTGCTTTATTTAGTAATTCAAAAGCTAAATCGTTGTCTTGTTTAACTTTAAAGCCTCTTAAGAGGCATGTACCTAAGATAGCTTGCGAAGTTGCATCACCTTGATCAGCAGCTTTTTTCGTCCAATAAGCGAACTGTTCGCTATTTTCTTCTACTCCTTGTCCGTTTAAATAACATTGACCTAATAAGCGCATAGATTCAATATCGTCCTTTTTAGCAGCTTCTTTTAGGAATTCAACAGCTTTTTTAAAATCTTGTACAAGAATTGTACCGCTATAATAATGTCTTCCAAGTGTGCTAAGAGCAGCGATTTGACCTTGTTTTGCCGCTTGATAGTAAAGATTAAATGCAATCTCGTAGTCTTGTTCAACAGTCTCACCTTTTTCAAAATAAGTTCCGACAATATATTGGGCATCCGCATATCCTAGATCAGATGCTTTTATAAACCAATAAATTGCATCTTCATATTTTTCTTCTTTTTCAAATAAAAGACCAAGATTAACACAAGCAAGGGCATTATCTTGATCTGCTGCTTTTTTGTACCACTCTTTGGCTTTGTTTAGGTCTTGCTCTACTTTTAAGCCGTGATGATAGAAATAGCCAAGCATCAACTCAGCTTGATCACTATCTTGCTTACTAGCTTCTTTTGCCCATTTATATGCTTCTTCTAAATTTCCTTCTTTTAAAAAGGCTTCTGCTAGCGTAACTTGAGCTGAAACATCGCCCTTTCTTGCTAACTCTAATAATTTTTCGTCCATATGATGACTCCTTAATTTACTATTATAATTTTACTTTAGGTGCTTAAAAAACTCAATATTATAGACTTTTTAATGCGTATTGTTATAGAAACCATATTTTAGTCGATTGTTTAAAAGAAAAAGTTTTGCCTTTGTAGCGGCAAAACTTTACTAATTTAGTTTTTTTGCCCCTAGAGAGGCAAAACTTTGGATTTTTAATTATATCTAAGTAATTTTTCTATTTCTTTAAGGTGATTAGCACCTTCTTCTAAATAGCGTTCTGCGATTTTAGCAAAATCTACACCAAGTTTACTAGATAGTCCTTTTTCTTCTTTAATACGGGCGACTGTGTACCATTGAACATATTGTTGAAGATTAACAATATGAAGTAAAACAAGGTCATTTAGCGTTAATCTCCGTTCAAAGTAGAGTTCCGCTAATTTAACTGCATTTGGAAAATTAAGATAGCCAAACACGCCTAAATCAAAGTAAATTGATGCATTACCGCTGTATTCATAGTCGACTAGATAGAGTTTTTTATCTTCACCCAAAATAAAATTAGATCTTTGACAGTCACCATGAGAGAAAACTCTAGGTAGTTTATTAAGGCGACCAATAAGGTTAAGAAGAGCACCTTTTAATTTGATATAGCGAACATCATAATGTTTAACATGTCTTTCATATTCGTTGATGCGCCCAATATAGTCGTAGTCTCGAAAAGCTTTAATATTAGATGTATGAAGTGTTTTTAAAGTATTAGCAATTTTTCTTAGTACTTCTTCATCTACATTTATATTATTTAGCGACTCTCCTTCAATATATGGAGTAATCTTAACACCAGTATCAACATTAAAATAAAGTGACTCTTTAACTAGACCAATTTTAGCAACTTGTTCTAGGTTATACTTTTCTTCTTTACGATTAACAAATAATTCTCCGTATTGACCAGGAATACGAATTACATATTTTGCTCCGTCAATTATAACAACATAAGTATAATTACTCATACCACCTAAAAGGCGTTTAATAATTTTAACTTCGCCGTCTTTAGAAATAAGTTTTGCAGCTTTTAATATTTCATCTTTATAGTTAGTATCAAGTTCACTCATTTTTATTACACTTTCTAATCAATATGTATTTTAGCACTTTTACTATTCTTAAATACAAAAAGGCTCAAAATGAGCCCTTTTACTATATTAAATAGGTATCGCTATTTACTTAGTTTTTACTTCTTTATTATCTACTTCATTAATATTAACAGTTGGAAAGCCAAATTTAACACCTTTTTCTTCAAAGATGACTTTAACTTCACGGTTCATATCACGAAGTGCTTGATATTTTTCAAGGTCTTCAGTTCTTCCTTGAATTCTAACTAGAACTCCATGTTCATCTAATTTTTGAACACCGCGGTAGAATGGTCCTTCTTTAATAGCAGGAACTTTTTCTTTAATACGTGGAAGAGCATCAATAATAATTTGTTCGATATTTTCAAGCTTTTGATCATAACTAATATAAACTTCACAGTTAGCAGGTGAAAGATTAAGTGAAGTATTTAGAATTTGTCTTAAATCAGAGTTATTAACAATTAAAACGTCGCCATAGATATCTTCTACAGTTGTTGTTCTTATTCCAATACTAGTTACCTTTCCTCTTACATTTCCTACTTGAATCGTATCGCCGATTAAAAATTGCTTTTCAAAAACAATAAATAGACCTGCAATAACGTCTTCAATTAAGCTTTGGGCTCCAAAGCTAATTGCTAAACCTAAGATCCCAGCACCAACAAGAAGAGTTGGAGTATCTACGCCCCAAGCACTTAATACAAGGAAGATTGCAATTGCACTTGTTAAGTACTTAAAGACACTTGTAAGAATAATCCAAAATGTTGAGTGACGTGATCTTTTCTTAACTAAGGGGACTAAAAGAAACTCGAAGAGTTTATTTAACATCCAAAAGAAAAGAATAATAACAATACTTTGAACAATAGTAAGCCAGTTATTCTTAAATAGTTCAAAGATGTTAAAAAACTTGCCTAGAGTACTATTTACAAACTCACCAAAAGGCGTTCCACCTAAAAAATAGTACGATACCACGGCAAGGGTGATAAGGGTAACAAAAAGAGATAAGACAACGATTTTTGTTACGAGTTGTGAAGTTTTGTGTTGTTTTCTTAGTTTCATAACGATACCTCCTTATGGTAATGAATAATCAACTTCATATGTATATATTTTATGAACTTTATATTGGTTCATATAATTAATAAAAACATAAAAATCAATGTGATGAACGCTATGTTCATAACCGTCATTTTCAACTAGACACGTGTATTCTGATACTGGTGGATCTTCCTGAATGATATTTAAATCCATATACACAGTATTTAAAAAGACAGGTGTGGTGTTATCATATCCCCAAACGGTAACATAGGCACTTTGGACAATATCGTAAGGATATGGTCCAAGGATATAGCAATATGTCATTGGGCCATTTTGAGTTGCCCAAGCATCTACTAATAAGGGTGGCATAGTATAAGCGCTGGTCGGATCAGCTTCTAGTACGGCTGGAGAATTAGTAAAAGGATCAATGTAATGTATATCAGCTTCTACATTGTAGAGCGTTTCACTTTCTAATCCTGTAAAGGTAACATTTTCAATAACAACCCACTCTTGGCCAGTTTCACTAGGAAGTGGAACATTTCTAGTTTCAATTAAGGTTTCACCTTTATATAGACGCACTTCTGCGTGATCTAGAGGTGGGAGTAAGCCAATTGCACTTACATCAAAAGTAAATTCAAGGGAGTCACTATTAAATTCAAGAAGTTGCAGCATTGAACCTAGAGGTCGCGGAACTCCAAAGTCTAGTGTAGCTAAGCTAACTCTATTTCCGTTACTATCTTCTCCTACAACTTTTAAATGTACTCTAAGAGCAGGCATAGGAACTTCTGGAAGTGTAATATGTGCAAAATCGCCCTCAATTATGAATTCTCCAAGCGAAATTGTATCGTTAAGCTTAGCTTGATGCCAGGCTGGGTGTGGAGGTGGAGGGTCTTGTCCTTCCATTTCAAAAGAGGCTAATACTTTAGTGTTTCTAACTGTATGATTTGGATCAATTATTTCAACATCAAAACTAAAGATAAAGCCATTTCCTTCGCCTGGTTCTACTGGTCTGCCTGGCTCTCCAGGCCCTTCGGGTCTAGTGTATGTTAAATTGCTTATATAAGCGTATGCTTCATGAGGTTCATGTTCATATATAGGAAGTTCAATTTCGCGACTTGCAAGAATAAGTTCAATTTCACCTTTTTCTAGTTCTAGACGAAGATTAACTTTATTAGCAAAATCACTTACATAAAGTTCATTAAATATTTGTCTTTCCTCTGTTACATAAATTGAGTATTCATCAACTTTAATTGGTTCTATCTCTTCCGTTGTATTATATGATTCAAGGCTAAATAGTAGACTATCGTTAAATAAATCGATACTATCTGTGCCTACTTCTACACTAAATAAATAACCTTGTCCATCTAAAGAGGTATAGTCAATACTTATAAAATCTGCTGATGGACCAGGTTTAATTTTAAAGGTATAGGTCGCAAAGGTTTTCTTTCCAAAACCTTGCGAACCTTTAATTGAAAGATTGTAATCTAGATCGTAGTAGCGAAGTGGAAAACTTCCTCTTGTAACACCTAATTCAAGCGGGAAGTTTTCAATTTCTAGACCTGATTTAACATCAAGCGATAAAGTAGAAGGATTTATCGTACTATCTGGATCTATTACACTTGTCTGATAATAGACTTTTTTACCAACTACGGCGACATTTTCAAATTTTACTGTTGGTTCAGTTCGAGTCGCTATAACTCCAGCACCTACTGCGACAGTTGCAGTAACAAAAAAACTCGTAACAAACCTAGCTATTTGTTCCTTCTTATAGCGTTCGAGTATTTTACTCTTTTTCTTGGGTGCTTTTTTTATTGGATCGTCCATTTATTTAATAATCTAAAATGCTTTTGTTATACATGCTTTTTTGTTAAAGTTCCATTTTTAATATGAAGTTTAATATTATGTTTTTTGCAAAATGAAATCACTTCATCTGCACATTCATTATAATACTCTTTATATTCTTTAAAAACAGAAACTTTTTTGTTATAATGCCATCTACCAAATACAATATAGTCAACAAAGGCTATTTCGTTTAACAATTCACTTAGATTCTGATCAACAAGATTTGGGGTTGGATATGGCTCAATACTTACCCAAGTTTTAAACCCTGCTTCGTGCATTTTTCTTAAAGAGAGTATTCTATCAACATATTTCGCTGTAAATGGTTCATATTCGTTCCTAAAATCTTCATTTATAGATATAAGTGTTATGCCAAATTCATTATATTTTTTTGTAATTAAAGCTTCTTCTGGAATGACGCCTTTAGTTAATGTAACGACTTTGATACCATCTTTGTTGAGTCTTTCTATAATTTTAATTGTTAATTTTGTAACATCTTCATAACAAACCATAAATGGATCAGTTGTAAAACATAATTGAACAGACTTAATCTTATTTTTATGTTTTGGTATTTCTCTTTCCAGGATTTCCAATGCATTCGATACAATTTTTGGTTCAATCCATTCATCGTAAGATTTAACATAACCAAATCGTCTTGCGATATTAAATGCATAACACGGAAAAAGGCATCCATGTGCACATCCCAACACATGATTAATTGTATAATCACCATATTCAACATTAGTTCTATATAACAACGATTTCCGAGTAATTGTTTTCATATAATAGTCCTATATTTTAATTATCTTTACTTCACGACCGTTACCTTCCTCCATAAACGTAGACAGTTTATTAGTCTTAGTGATACTTGGTGAGCGTTTAATTACTAATAATTTTTCTTTTTCTAATTGTGTCAGTAGACTTTTAACTCTATTACAATCAGTTACTATTCCATATTCCGTAAAAAAATCACATAAAAAATTTGTTAGTTTTGTTTCTTTTTTTCAATTTTTTTCAATATCATTTCTTTTAAAATAATATCACTGTATATTCTACCGTCTGCAGTGTCTTCAAAAAAAGATAATTGATTACTCCTATTTCTTTCTTCTGATCTAACAAATGCATTATACATATTTTTAACCATTAGATAGCAACCATCTACATGATTAGTTATATGAAATAATCTATATTTAGATATATTTGAACTCTTGCTTGGATATACAGGTATATTTAAAACATATTTATATTTTTTTCTAAGGGATTTTTTAATATTATTGGATAATTCGCGTTCTAATTCAACAGAATTAATCTCATTATTAGAATGTTTTTTTATTAGATCTTCCCAAAAATCACCACCTACCATCTTTGTTAAATCACTTGTTCTTGTTATATCTTTTAATTCATCAGATATTTTATCATTCTTATCAAAAGATTTACTAGAATGAAAAGCTTTAGCAACACGTATGAACCCTTGAGTGTTAAAATTAATTAATAATTCAACACTTTTGTTAGTGTGTTTTCTTAATTCATTGCTGTTGTTATTAGTAATAATTCAACTGTACCCAACTCATTTAAGTTAGTTATTGGCATGGTTTGATTCAAATATTTCTTTTTATTTGATTGGATAAATTAATCTGGAACATCTAAATTTTTAAAAATCTTTTTAGAAAATATGCTGGTATCGAAAAACGGAAGGAGATAATCTATTGATAAATCAGTTTCACACATAACTAAATATTTATTATCGTAATTTTGATTTCTTAAAGATACCAAATATTGTGATTGTTTAAAAGATTTCACTTCGATTAAAGGACTTCCACCCTGAGGAACCCAAAATTCCTTAATTTCTTTTTCATCGTCATATTTTACGAAAGGAATAACTTTATTATCAACCTTTAAACCCAAAACATCTGGTGCTATTCCAACTATTTTCGGATCATATTTAAAAAAATCAGAATAAACCTCAATTTTAAATTTATGACCAGTTTTTTTATAAATTTCTTCGGAAATATCAACTAAAATTTTTTATTAAAAATAACACTCTCAGGAATAATGTTAATCCATCTATCGAAAATTCCGCAGATGTAATCGTTTTTTGAACTTAAAGCACTTTGCATTCCTCTTTCATTTTAATGCGCAATGCTACATACAAAATATATGTATGGAGTAATATCTTCTTTTAAAATTTCAATTTTCATCTTTTTCTCCTCCAATAATTATTTTAAGATATTTCTGTTGTTATATCTGTACAATTTAGATTCCTACTACTTGAACAAGTAAAGTAAATTATTTGATAATCTTTTGAAAGCCTATTAAATAATTCCTTGGCTTTTAATATCCTTTTATCATCAAAGTATGCAAAAGAGTCATCAAATATAATAAAAGGATGATTATTTTCATAAATAATATCAATTAATCCTATTCTAACTAGAAGTGACATCAAGTCCTTATTACCAGTACTAAAGTTATCAAAGTCTTTTGGTTCATGTGATTTTGATGGTTTTACCTTCATTAGTGAATTACCATCAAAAGTAACGGATAAATCATTAAGATCAAACTTCTTAATTAGTTCGTTTACTTTTTCTTCTAATGGATTTAAATATTTAGCCGCGAGTCGTTGATTTGCTTCTTCTAAAAGTTTAGCGGTTATTTCTAGTAGTCCTCGCTTTTTATCAAATTCAAGCCGCTTTTCTTTTAAATCTTCTAACTCTACTTCATAAAGCTCTAAGTTACTAACTATCTCAATGTTATATTCAATGTTATGCTCAAGTGTATTGATTCTTTTAATTAATTCATTGTTAGTTTCACTAGCAATTATCTTTTCTTTTTCAAGTTCATCTTTATCTAAATCACCAAATTTAGTAAGCCCTTCTTTAATTTTTTCTAAATTATATTTTGCAAGTTCCTTTTTCTTGCTTTCAATTTCTTTAGTCAACGCAAAGTATCGATTATAGTTAATTTCCACTAGATTATAGGCTAACTCAATATTGTCAGTTCCTGTTTTATAGTCCTTAAACAATGCAAAAACAGCCTCTTTTAGATATTTAAAGGCGTTTTCTTTATCTTCTATTTGTTTTGCAATTTCTTTTTCTAGTTGTTCTAGTTTTAAATCAATGTCACTTTTTTCTAGTTCATTTAGTTCTTTTTCATATTCCCTTATTTGCGTTTCTAATTCACTTAGTTTCTTTTCTAAACTAATAATTTCCTCTTTAAATTTTTTATTACGACCTCTAAATACGAAATAGTAAATTGAAAAGGTTATGATGCTTAATAAAATGACACCAATTGAAATTGGCTTAACCTTTAATCTAAGTTCTTCCAGTTCTTTCTTTAGCTCATCAATATTTTTCTTAATATCAGCAAGCTTTTCTTCAACAATAACTTTTTTAACACTGCTTTTATTACTCTCAAGTTTTTGTTGAATAATTTCTCTAGATTCTTTCTCTTTGCTTTTTTTAAAATCATTTAAAACTTGTTCTTCTTTTTTATATTTATCTTTTGCTTCTTTTAATTCTTTAAGATTAATTTTATTAATATCAGCATGATTAAAGAATGTCTTAACTTCAGTAAGTTCATTATCTAGTTTTTCTTTTTCTTTTGTTAAATTATTAATTGTCTCTAGTTCTAATTCTAACTTCTCTTTTTTACCATTTAAAGCAAGGTTTTGTTCAATTGAGCGCGTTTTTGCATCGTTTTCTTTCTTTGCTTTCTTTGCTTCTTCTAACGCCATCTCTTCTTTAACTAGTATCTCACTTGCATCATGAGCACCATTAATAAGACGATTAAGTTCATTAATTCTAGTTTCGTTTTGATTGTATTTAGTGTCTTTTCTATTATTTGAAGGATCTATTTCTCTTTTAGTTTTATTTAAAGCATTAAAAGCATTAGTAAAATCATTATCATCTGCTGTATCGCCGTAAAGTTCTCGAAGTTTTTTATTGATGTCACTATGGAGTTCATTTTTATCTTCAAAGTAGCGAGCATCTAATTGACCAATAAAGTTAATTCGCTCGAAACTAGATTCATTTATACCGAAGATAACTTCACCAAAGTTTTTGCCGTTTTTATCTAATGTAATACCCAAAAGCTCATCAATATCAACTTTACGCTTATGATCAAAGAGTCTAAAAGTGTCAGTTGAAGGTGTATTTTTAAAGGATCGTATTACTGTATATTTATCTCCATTAAGTTCAAAAGTAAGTTCGCCACCAAAATTATGCGTATCCCATGGCTTATAAATAGCCCGTGTCCTTTTTTTAGCCCCCATTGAAGGTAGGCCGTAAAACATTGCTTTAATAAATTCAGCAATCGTGGTTTTTCCAAAACTATTATCTTCTTCTATTACTACAATTGAAGAATCAAAAGAGAAGGAGTAATTAATAAACTTTCCAAAACCATCAATCTTAATATTTAATAGTTTCATATTTCAATTACCTCCTCTCTTAGCGCTTTTAAGCCGTATTCAAGAATCTTTTCTTTTTCTTCTTCGCTTAGCTTAGGATTATTCTTAACTAGATTATAAAACTCACCTCGAAGAGATATTTCTTTTTCAAAATCAATCGTTTTATAATCTAGGGTTGATTTATCTAAAACCTCTGCGTAATAAAACTTCCTTTCTAGGTTAGCTAATATACTATCTAAATCTTTAATCGTATCGTAGTTATAACTACCTATTAGAACAACGCGAACAATATCATCAGTGCTTATTGAGGCAACTTTCTTATTAATAGCGTCTTGAATAAGTGTATAGTTATCTAAACCACTTATATCAACGTTAACAATATGATATGTTCGGTTATTATTTGGAACGAAAGTTCTTTTTAATTCATGTTTATTAATTTCAAGAAGGAAAAAGCCCCGTTCTCCTAATTCGTCAAACCCACGTGGTTCAAGAACGCCAGAGTAGCCATATACTCCTTTTGCATCTAGTTTTTTTGCCTTAATATCAGGAATATGAATATCACCTAAAGCAAGATAATCAATATGTTTACCTACTAAACTAGCAAGGGGGATTTCACATTCCATTCCGTGAAGCATTAAGATATTAAAGTCATCTGGATTAAAGTTAAGATTACTAACTAGTTCTTCGCTTGTCAGTTTAGTTAAATCAAAAGCTTTAATATGAACTTTATCATATCTAAAACTATTATTATCACTATTAATAATATGAAGATTAGATGGTAATTCGCCTAGTTTTTCATTACTAAATACACTTGAATCATCATGGTTCCCATTTAAATAGAGAAAATCAATACTAGGATGAAGTCCAATTTTAGATACAACTTCTTTTAATGTTTTTAGTTTTACTTTCTTGCTATCAAAAAAATCACCAGCGATAAGAATAACTCTAGCGCTCTTAGCTTCAGCATAATCAATTAGACGAAAGAATGCATCACGAACTTCAGCTTGTCTTTCTTTAGCTTTTTCGGTGCCTAAACCATGCATTTTAGACTCTAAATGAATGTCACCAGTATGAATTATCTTCACTTTTGACCTCCTAATTAACTATTAAATATTGTATTTTTTAATTTTAACACAAATCTTGTTAGTATCGATTGCCTAAATATTAAGAATTTTCGTGAATGTTGTTAAAGCATGCGCAATATTTATTTTTTTGCATTAATGTAATTTCATCTATGTGTAATTTAGCGATAAGATATAATCAATCACGGAGGATAACTATAAAATGATAGAAAAACGAAAATTTAGTGGTGTTCTTACAATACTCTTTTTTTCATTAACATTAATAACAATGGTAACTTGGTTACTTGTTGTTCAAAACGAAACCTCAAAAGCGTTAGATAGACCTTCAGATCTTTTATCGTTAGAAGATACTCTTAGAAATCTCAATATGGGTTTCGCTCTCGTTACCTTAATATTTATTGTTTTAGAGATGATTTGCGCATTTATTGCTTTTAATTATCTAAATAAGTTAATCGATCAAACTAATGATAATTCTTAAAAAAATAACAAAATACATAATAAAAAAATAGTTCAAAAAAATAAATTAATACTTTATTTACTACTTTATCGTAATTATAATTGCCCTTTTAATAAAACTAGTATCAACTAAAGCAACAGTTTTATTTTTTAATTCTTCATTTAGTTGTTTAGCATTCGCTGCACTTGTTTTTTCTATGACAACGGATGTTTTACTTTTCTTCTTTTTAGGGTCTTCCTCCACTAGTTTAATAATTACATTTACATCATCTTTAATTAAGTTAATTAATTCAGCTAAAATCATTTTATTCTCCTCTTTTCACTTTATTATAACATTTAGATTTAATAAGCACTCTAATTTCAATTAGAATGGCAAAATTAATTTACTTAATAAAAAACCACCATTAATGGCGATTTT
>LSQX01408585.1_pt1 | contig 43163 bp, 42 predicted proteins | sample 654561 | NCBI WGS metagenome assembly LSQX01 (sample SAMN04489861, study PRJNA283612) | anaerobic digester metagenome | isolation source: 4 biogas reactors fed with cattle manure at either 37C or 55C with and... | place: Denmark: Kongens Lyngby | collected 2014 | reverse complement strand
TGGTTTTCGGGCGGATTCACCTATGAGTCGCTTCAGGAAGATTGTTGGAATGACAATTGGCTCTACATCCATCGAGAGGGGATCGCGCCGCTTCTGATCGGGGAGTGGGGAGGGTTTATGCGTGAGCCGAATCTTTCGTGGATGACCTTCCTACGCCAATTAATCGCGGAGGAAGCGATCCATCATACTTTTTGGTGCTATAACGCGAATTCCGGGGATACAGGCGGGTTAGTCGAACATGACTTTATCACTTGGGATGAGGAGAAGTACGAGTTTGTAAAAGAGGTCCTCTGGCAGGAGGACGGACATTTCGTCGGACTGGATCATGCCGTTCCTTTGGGAAAAGCGGGAAACGGTATAGCACTTTCGGAGGCGACCGGGATGGATGTTGTGCCTACGTCAGAGCCGGAAGTAACGCAGTCAATAACAGAAACTGCCGCTTCGAACTCTTCCGTCGGTGAACCCATCGACCCCGTTACAACGGACGCAAATGAAGACGCAACGATTGATTCCGTTAATGATCAGGAACGCAATGCCGTTAAAGATCATAACCGATTGATTTCCGTGATTATCATCATTTCGATTGTCTCAGTCGCTGTTATAGGGGTTACCATTTACAAACGTCTGAAAAAGCGTTGATGTTCGTAGTTGTAACGGGACTTTGCTTGGCAGGGGAGACGCGATTCGAACACGCAACCAGCGGTTTTGGAGACCGCTGCTCTACCGTTGAGCCACTCCCCTAAAAGAAGGATTTGTCTCGCTTGCGCTGTTACGCAAATGAAACATTCACAAGTGTAATAGACGGTTTGCATCGTGTCAAGTTGAATGATATGATTTTTCTTGGATGATTGTGTAAATTAACCGTTTCATCCGTAGTGAGGAGGGCTGTGAAGTGATACTTGCCGTAATCGGAACAGGAAATATGGGGCAGGCGCTCGTTACGGGGTTCTTGCGTAAGGGAGTTCTCAAACCGAGCGAAATCAGATTGTACGATATTGATGAGAACAAAGCGGAAGCATTTGCCAGAAAAACCGGTTGCGAACTTGCCGAGACATTAAACGACGCCGTGGATAAGGCTGAATATGTACTGCTTTGTGTTAAGCCGCAAGTGTTCGACCAGACCGTCGAGACCTTTTCGCATAAGCTTACATCCTCTACGGTTGTTATTTCCGTGGCCGCGGCGGTATCTGTTTCAAGAATTCAGGGGCATCTTCGCAAGAATACTCCGGTGATTCGCGTTATGCCCAATACACCGGCGCTTGTCGGGGCCGGTGTCAGTGCACTCTGCTTCGAAAATGTCCCTGATAAAAAGAAGGAATTTGTCGTCAGTATGTTTAAGACATGCGGGATGGTGATTCCTTGTGACGAGAAAACTCTGGATGCGATCGGGTCTGTTTCGGGAACGGGACCTGCGTACGTGATGTTATTTATCGAGGCGCTTGCGGACGCGGCTGTGAAACTCGGCATTTCCAGGAATGTTGCTTATGAGGTTGCCGCGATGACCGTTTACGGGTCCGGAAAACTTGTGATTGAGACCGGACTGCATCCGGCTGTTTTGAAAGACCAGGTATGCTCTCCGGGCGGGACAACTATCGAGGGTGTAATCAGCCTTGAGAAGAACGGGTTCAGGTATGCGGTCGAGGAGGCGGTGGAAGCGGCTGCTCAGAAGAAGAATAAAATGACCGGAGGAGTCTCGTGAGCAATCTTCCGCAGGTCAGTATTTATACAGACGGCGCCTGTTCCGGAAATCCGGGGCCAGGCGGATGGGGCGCGATACTCGTATCGGCCGGTCGTGAGAAAGAGCTCTCCGGCGGAACGGAGTCCACCACAAATAATCGTATGGAGCTCACGGCTGCCATTGAGGCGCTCGCAAAGTTGAATACTCCGTGTCGCGTTAGATTATTCAGTGACAGTGCGTATTTGATCAATGCGTTTACGTTAGGGTGGCTTGAGGCATGGAAACGTAACGGCTGGAAAAACAGCACTCGTCAGGTAGTCAGTAACCTTGACCTTTGGAAGGAATTGGATCGGTTGTCTCTTATTCATGAGATCGATTGGATCAAGGTTAAGGGCCATTCCGGTCACGAGTACAACGAGAGATGCGACGCGCTTGCCGTCGTGCGAGCCTCTGAATATGCGAAACCCGAAAGGATTGCCAATGAATCATAAAACTACCGCTCCGGACGAGCCGGAAAATCTTTTCCTGATCAACGAGTGCGGCGAAGCATTTAAAGAGACGGATTTAGCCGAGGAGACGGTTTCGTCCGAAGTGATGTTTCGCGGACATGTTTTTACTGTCGAAAAGAACGAGGTTCTTTTGCACGACGGAACCAGAGCACCGAGAGAGATCGTTCGCCACAACGGCGGCGCCGCGATACTTCCTCTCGACGAAGATGGTTACGTCTACATGGTAAGACAGTATCGCTGCCCTTTTCAAAAGGTATTGCTTGAAATCCCGGCCGGCAAAATGGAACCGGATGAAGATCCCAAGCTCTGTGCCATTCGGGAATTGAAGGAAGAAACCGGACTGGAAGCCTGTACGGTTGAAAGCCTCGGATATATTTATCCGACGCCCGGATATTGCTCGGAGGTTCTTTACCTGTTTCTTGCGACGGATCTGTGGAAAGGCGAGTCGTGTCCGGACACGGGTGAGTTCATAAACGTACACCGTATTCCGCTTCGAATTCTCCTTCGTATGATCCATAACGGTGAAATATCGGATGCCAAAACGATTGTGGCTTTGCTTAAGGCGGCAAGGAGGCTTGGAGTTTGAGTTCAAACGAATCGACTTTGACCAATTTCGGTAAAGAAGTAACCGGAGTGATATATTTCACTTTTGCTGTGGTCTTCGGCATTTCTTACTATTTGCCGTCGTCCGCCACGGGAATGCTCGGAGTAGTCTTGCGCGCGGCCGGGAAAGGTCTTCTCGGCATCGCAGCATATGCCATACCGGTTCTGTTGATCTACGCTTCCATCGATTATTTCGTCGAAAAACGCAAAAATGTCGCTCCTTTTCGCGTGCGCTCCGTATTGATACTTCTTCTTTGCGCTTCCGCGTTAATGGCCGTCATCACTGTTGATCCCGAAACGATCCGGAGCATGTGCATGGACTCGACGGGAAATGAAGCATTGGCAAGTAATGCATTCGCAGTTTTGTGGAAATCCGGTATTGATCCGTCTGTTCTCGGCAAGTCCGATGCCTTGGTTCTGAGCGGTGGAGTAATCGGTGGATCCCTTGCCCTCGCTCTTCGCCTGTTGGCAGCCAAAACCGGGGCTTTGATCATCATTTCCGCATTTACATTGGCTCAAATCATTGTCATATTCAATGTGTCGCTTACCCGGACCGCCACGAAGACCGCCGAAGCAATTCGAGCTACGACACAACGTGCGCAGGAAGCGTTCCGAAGCGGACGGGACGGTCAAAGAGAGTTCGCAGGATCACAGTCCGATCCTGCGAATCATGAAGAGGGTGAAGATATTTTCGACAGTTCATATGCAGTCGATGTTTCTCCGTTTGATGAACTGCCATATGAAAGACATCCCGGGTTTATTGATTTAAACGGAACAGATGCACCGATGACCGCTTCCTCTTATCGATGCGGATCCACCCCATTTGATATGGATCTCAATAAGCCGCCCGCTCCTGACCCGCAGGTTGCTTTGACGCCTCGAGAACCGGTATCGCGCAAGGTCAATACGGATTTCATTAAAGAGGCAGCTGAACCGATCCCGACGGGTATTGACCCTGCGATTTCCGATATGCCCGGTTTTCTCAAACCGGCCGGTGATTCCACATGGCTCGATATATCGGTCAAATCAGGAGAAACCCCGGCGAAAGTGGTTCAACACATACCGATCAAACGAATTGACGTAAACGGTTCGGAGTATATCGCGAGAGAGTCCGGCCCCGTTCCCGCTGACAGAACCGTCGTTCGACAGCAGAGCGTCCGAGCCGCTGCCGATCCGAATCGTTCTAAGGAAAGTGAAAGGACAGCATCGCCGAGAAACGCGGTGAAACAGTCTTATCGCACAGCACCACCCGCATTGCTTAAGGCGGATCGGCAGGACGAAGCGGCCCGTTCTTCAAAGAATACTCTAGCGGCACAGGGGAAGAAGCTTGTTGATACTTTAGCCAGTTTCGGAGTCGACGCTAAAGTCGTAAACGTTACACACGGGCCTGCGATCACACGATTCGAATTGGCACCCGGACCCGGAATCAAGGTCAGCCGGATCGTGAACCTGACCGATGATCTGGCGTTAGCGATGGCTTCGGTCGGTGTTCGTATCGAGGCGCCGATACCGGGGAAATCGGCGATCGGTATCGAGATACCGAATGCCGAGACGGTTCCGGTTTCGCTGAGAAGTCTTATTGATTCGCCTTCTTTTCGAAAACTGGAGTCACCGCTTGCCGTCGCGCTCGGAAGAGATATCCCCGGTAATCCGATTTTCTGCGACTTGTCGACAATGCCGCATTTGTTGATCGCGGGCGCGACCGGATCCGGAAAATCGGTTTGTATCAATGCCATACTGATCAGTATTTTGTGCAAAGCAACTCCCGACGAAGTCAAGTTAATCATGATCGACCCCAAAGTTGTTGAGTTGTCCATGTATAACGGAATTCCGCATCTTTTGGCTCCTGTCGTCACAGATCCCAAGAAGGCGGCAAACACATTGAATTGGGCTGTCGGTGAAATGACCCGCAGATATGCTCTCTTCGCGGAAGCAAGCGTGCGCGATTTCAGGGGATATAACGAAGTTTTAAAGATCAACCGGGAGCCGTCTTTACCTTTGATTCTCATTGTCATCGACGAATTGGCCGACTTAATGCAGGTTGCTTCCAAGGAGGTCGAGGAATCCATTGCGAGATTGACCGCAATGGCACGAGCGGCCGGCATCCATTTGCTGATTGCAACTCAAAGACCGTCGGTCGATGTTATTACGGGTGTTATTAAGGCGAACATCCCTTCCCGTATTGCGTTTGCGGTATCGTCACAGGTGGATAGCCGGACGATTCTCGATATGGGCGGGGCAGAGAAATTGTTGGGCCGCGGTGATATGTTGTATTATCCTCAGAGCATGGCGAAACCGCAACGCGGCCAAGGTGCATTTGTTTCAGATAGCGAAGTGGAAGCGGTTATTGAATATTTGAAAGCTCAAAACATGGGCACTTACGATCCCGAGACGGCGGAAGCGATCGTCTCCGCATCGCCCGGTCATTCCGGTGAATCAGCGCATTCCAAGGGCGAAGACGACGAACTGCTCCCTCAGGCGGTCGATATCATCCTGACTGCGGGCTCGGCGTCCGTTTCTATCTTGCAAAGACGAATGAATATCGGCTATCCTCGTGCTGCCCGTTTAATTGATGTCATGCAGGAAAAGGGCTATATCGGACCTTTTGAGGGCAGCAAGCCCAGGAAACTCCTTATCACCCAGACACAATGGCTTGAGATCCAAGCGAGAAAAGGAGATTGATATGTCAGCAAACATTATTTCCGGCAAGGAAATTTCAGCAAAGATACGTGAGCGGATCAAATATGAGATTGATGAGATCATGTCCGCAAACAGTGATAACCCCAACTTCATTCGACCGGGACTGGCTGTGATCCTTGTCGGTGAGGATCCGGGTTCCGCCATATATGTTCGGAATAAGAAGAGGATTTGCGAGGAAGTCGGCATACGTTCCTTCGGTTATGTTCTGGATGCGACCACTTCGGAAGCGGATCTTCTTGACCTGATCGATCAGCTGAATCACGATGACCGGGTCCACGGGATCCTTTGCCAAATGCCTCTGCCCAAGCATCTGGACGAGTTTGCTGTAATCTCAGCGATTTCACCCGTCAAGGATGTTGACGGATTCCACCCGATCAATAAAGGTCTTCTTTCAATGGGCAAGGAATGTCTGGTTCCATGTACGCCGCTCGGTTGTGTCGAGATGCTCAAGCTTTCCGGAATTGATATTTCCGGGAAACACTGCGTCATTATCGGCAGAAGCAATATTGTGGGGAAGCCCCTTTCCGCACTGATGCTGAATGAAAACGCAACAGTTACGATTACGCACTCCAAGACGAAGAACCTCAAAGAGATCTGCAGGCAAGCTGATATTTTAGTTGCCGCGATCGGGAAAAGCGGTTTTGTAACCGGCGAATTTGTTAAAGAAGGCGCCGTTGTAATCGATGTGGGAATCAATCGCGACCCGGATAATAAGGTGAGGGGGGACGTGCTTTTCGAAGAGGTCGTCGAAATTGCAGGATCAATCACACCGGTTCCGGGCGGCGTCGGATTAATGACTACAACACTTTTGATGCAGAACACACTTCAGGCATATCACAACATCATCTCTAAGGAGGCCGACTTATGAACAGCGCGCCAACCATCCGAACCGCCGAAATCCTTTGCGTGGGGACAGAGCTCCTGATGGGGCAGGTGATCAATTCCAACGCGAACTTTCTGGCTTCCGAACTCGTTTCACTCGGAATATCTTCTTATCGCCAGATCGTGATCGGCGACAACTTACAGCGACTCAGAGAACAAATCGTTACCAGCGCGAGTCGGGCTGATCTTGTCGTATTGACGGGCGGTCTCGGACCGACTTCCGACGATATTACAATGGAAGCGGCAGCTGAAGCGGCAGGCAAGAAGCTTGAATTGCATAACGAGAGTTATGATAACATTAAGCATTATTATCAACGAATTTGCAGGAATATGCCACAAAGCAACAAGAAACAGGCGATGCTTCCGTCTGATGCGACCGCGCTGATCAACAAGAACGGGACAGCGCCGGGAGCTATGTTCCTCTGCAATGCTCCGAACCTCGATGATCCGGAACATATGGCGTACCTGATCCTTCTTCCGGGTCCGCCTTCCGAAATGAGACCAATGTTTATGGATCAGGTTCGTCCATTCCTCGAAAAGCACAATTCTGCGCGCTTTCGCACCGAATTTATCCGCCTGTACGGAATCGGGGAGTCCGCCGCGGAGGAGAGAGTCAAAGATCTGATCGACTCACAAACAAACCCGACGATCGCGCCGTATGCCTCCGAGGGAGAGTGCCTTTTCCGAATCACTCAACGTATTGAATCGGAGGATGAAGAAGATCGAATACGCCCCCTTGTTGAAATATTCAAGGATCGTTTCGGCGATTATATTTATGAGGTTGGTCAGAGAAGTCTGAAGGAAGTTGTATTCGATCTTCTTTTCGAGAAGGGCATGACACTGTCATTTGCCGAAAGTTGCACCGCCGGAATGGCATCATCTGAATTTGTCGATGTTCCCGGGTCCTCAAAGGTCTTGATGGGCAGTATCGTCGCTTATGATAACCGTATTAAGGAACAGCTTCTCGGTGTAACGAAGGAAGTGCTCGTTGATATGGGGTCCGTCAGCCGCGAATGTGCGGAACAAATGGCCGTAGGATGCAGAGACCTTCTCAAGACCGATATGGCCGTATCGATTACCGGAATCGCCGGCCCGACCGCATACGGAACCAATAAGCCGGTCGGCCTGGTTTATTTGGCTTTGGCGGATAAGGACGGGACCGATGTATCCGAAATCAATTTGTCGGGAAATCGTATGCGTGTCAGAAGAGTGTCTGTCCTTCATGCTTTCAACATGATCCGTAAGAGGCTGCAATGAAACGCACTGCGGAGATCGATGAGGTGCCCCTGAAGCAGAGTGTTGAACGCCGTCCCGAAACCGGTATGGCGTTAGCGACATTACTGGTCATCATCGGATTGATTCTTTCCAAAGTAACCGGATTCCTCCGGGAGACTCTGATTTCCATACAATTTACCAAGGAATTACAAGATGCGTACAGCATTGCTTTTCGTGTTCCCGAACTGGTGTATCAATTGCTCGTCGGCGGAGCCATATCTGCCGCTATTACGCCCACGCTTGCTCGTTCTCTCCAGCTCGGCGAAGAAAAGAAGGGCTTCCGGGCGATCAGCATCTTCATCAGTGTCGCAGGGGTAGCGATGGGATTAATGGTTGTTGTCGGGATATTCTCCGCCGACTATTTATACCCTGTCATCTATCCGAACCCCGAAAACATGAACATCACGTTAATCGCGGCAAAAGCATCCAAGATTCTGTTTCCGCAGATTTTCTTCATGATGATGGCCGCATTTTCGATCGGCATTCTCAACGCGTACAAGAAATTTGCCGCAACCTCGATGGGGCCGACCATCTATAATGTTTTCGTCCTGTTGTCGATCATCATTTTTGGCGGACCGAGCGAACATGCTTTGTATCGAACGATGATCGGTATCATGAGCGCGGCACTCATTTATTTTCTTTTTCAACTTACTGTCGGTCACAAGTATCTCAAGTCCTATCGTTTCAGTCTTCAGCTTCGCGACAGCGATTTTCGATCGGTATTTCGTCTTGCGGTTCCGATTTTGATCTCTTCATCGATCATTCAATTGAATACCCTTGTGATCACCAGCTTTGCAAATCGGTTTTCAGAAATTCAATTTTCGATTCAGAATGCGGTGACGCTTTGGCAGCTACCTTACGGGATCTTTGCGGTCGGAGTCGGATCGGTCATGTTACCGACCTTTGCCGGATATTATGCCGCGCGAAAATCCGCAAATTGTTCGGATCTGTTATCTTCATCCTTGCGAAACGCGCTGTTTTTGACTATACCGATGACCGGACTGCTGATCATGATGCCGACGGATATCGTGCGCGCTTTATTCAGTTATAACCAGAATTATCCGATTTCCAGAGTTCTCAACACCTCACAACTTCTTCTCGGTTATTCCGCCGCCGTAATCATTCAGACAGTCATTTTCCTTTTTAACCAAGCCTATTACGCGATCGGTAAGACGATCATGCCGATGATCTCCGGAGCGATCAGTCTGTGTGTCATCATCATCTCCAACTATTTATTGATTCTCGTGAACCCTCAACCCAGGCCGATTTATCTGGCACTGTCCTATTGCTTGGCAGGAATCGCATCCGCTGCATTTTTGGTGAGCAGTTACGTTCGGAATCGTGAATTGATGCCGCGAAATATCCTTCGTTTTTCGATCAAAGCAGCAATCGGCCTTTTCTCGATGGTTGTGGTTCTGTTCTTCGTCAACAAGCTCCCGTATCAACCCGAAGGGAAACTTATGGAATTCGCGACTGTTTTTGTTAAGGGGATCGTCGGACTTTCTGTGTTCCTTATCGCCTCATGGGTTCTTCGGATGCCTGAACTGAAAACAGCCGTCGATCGGATCTTCGGGAAATTCAAAACGATCCGTAAGAGAGCATAGAAATCACGAATTGTCGAAAACCGCTTCGAATGTCGATTTATGAGGTAATTTCCGATTGACGAAAAGATAAACTATCCGTATAATTGTTGTAAATAAGAACGTATGTTCGTTAAGGAGGCACTCATGGCAAAGGCAAGTAAAGGTCCGGGGAAGTCCGATCAGGAGATCTCCCAGAAGTCCGATTCCGAGAGAACAAAAGCTTTGGATTCCGCACTTCTTCAAATCGAGAAGCAATTCGGTAAAGGAGCGATCATGAAGCTCGGAGACCGAGTGAATATTGCGATCGAGTCGATCCCGACCGGTGCTTTGTCTCTGGATATCGCCTTGGGCGTCGGCGGTGTTCCGAAGGGGCGAGTAATCGAAATATTCGGGCCTGAATCATCAGGTAAGACCACCGTCGCTTTACATATCGTTGCGGAAGCACAGAAGGCGGGCGGTACTGCCGCTTTTATTGATGCAGAACATGCGCTTGATCCAACATATGCCAGCAGGATCGGGGTTAATATCGATGATTTGATCGTATCGCAACCGGACACCGGAGAACAGGCGCTTGAGATAACCGAAGCATTGGTCCGGAGCGGAGCGGTGGATGTCGTCGTCGTCGACTCTGTGGCCGCCTTGGTTCCGAAGGCTGAAATCGACGGTGAAATGGGTGATTCTCATGTAGGGTTACAGGCCAGACTGATGTCACAGGCTTTGCGTAAACTTGCCGGCGTTATCAGCAAATCAAGCACGATTTGTATATTTATCAATCAATTGCGTGAGAAAGTGGGCATCATGTTCGGTAATCCGGAAACCACACCGGGCGGACGTGCGCTTAAATTTTATTCCTCGGTCCGTTTGGATGTTCGTCGTACGGAGAGTTTGCGGGTCGGAAACGAAATTATCGGGAACCATACTCGAGTCAAAGTTGTGAAGAATAAAGTTGCTCCCCCTTTCAAAGAGGCTGAATTCGATATATTATACGGCGAGGGAATATCAAAGGAAGGTTGCATTCTCGATATTGCCGTTACTCGTGATATCGTCGAGAAAAGCGGATCATGGTTCTCTTATAAGGGTGAACGTATCGGTCAGGGCAAGGATAACGCGCGTGTCTTCCTGAAAGAGAATACGGCGATGCGTGATGAGATCGAGGCGATCATTCGCCAGAACACCGGAATTGTAAATGACTCATCTGAAGAAAATAATGAGAAGCAAGTTGCTTCGGTCGATACCGAAATTCTTGGGATTGATTTGTAAAGGCAACAGAATCATTCACTATGAATATGAAGACAGAACGGAGGTCGATTCAGGTCGATTCATTAAGCGAAACAAATTTACTTACAGTTGTTCGTCAGAAAGCGATCCGGTATATCGGGATCTCTAATAAGTCAAGCGGGCGAGTTAAGGACTACCTGTCGAATAAAGGATACCCCGATTCGGTCGTTGAGAGCGTTGTTCAAGGACTGAAACAAGACGGATATATTGATGATTTGAGAGTAGCCCGATCCGTCATCTCCACAAGGCAGGAAGGAAAGGCCGAAGGGAAATCCAGGCTCAAACTTCGATTACTCCGACAAGGGATACCGGAAGATGTCGCTGATGATGCCCTGAGATCTGTGCCGTCGGATTCCGAAACGATCCATGCGGTTTTGACTGATCTGTATCATTCCGAAGGACCCGTTGAACTCGGCAGGGATCAGTTCAGGACAACCGTAACCAAGTGTTCCAGATTTCTTCTGAGTCGTGGTTACTCATATGATTTGATTTCATATTCTTTGACAAGGTTTTTTTCACAGACAGATCAAGTTGATCCGGAATAAGGAGTTCTCATGACTTTAATTCATCAAGGTATTCGTGTCGCCATTGTTACTCTGGGGTGTTCCAAGAATCTTGTGGACGCCGAATGCATGTCCATGATTCTCGAGAATAATGGCTACACCTTGTTATCCTCCTTTGAAAACGCTGACGTAATTGTCATTAACACATGCGGTTTTATCGAGTCTGCCAAGAGTGAAGCGATCGATATGATTCTAAGTGCCGCTGACTATAAGAAACCCAGGGGACCTGTGTCTTACATCATAGTTACGGGATGCCTTTCCCAAAGATATCCCGATGAAATATTATCGGATCTTCCCGAGGTGGACGCGGTTCTCGGAACAGGACACTACGGAGACATACATAAGGTGATCTCAAGTCTGATCGATCCGTCTGTTAAGCCGATTCGCTCAATGGTATCTAATGCGGGCGGGATATCTCATCTCACAGCCGGACGCAAGGTTTCGACCGAGACATATGCATGGCTTAAGATTGCGGAAGGGTGTTCCCATTCTTGCGCATACTGCGCCATTCCGATTATACGCGGCCCATTGGTTTCCCGTCCGATGGAAGATATTCTTCAAGAGGCCGGAGAGTTGGCTGAGCAGGGCTTCGAAGAGATTATTCTGGCGGCTCAGGATACGACATCTTACGGGATGGATATTTGCGGCAAAAGGATTCTTCCCGAACTTCTGTCGGCGATATCTCGAATCGAATCGATCCGATCAATAAGAATAATGTACGCCTACATTGACGGAATAACGGACGACCTGATCCGCGAGATAAAGTCTAATCCCAAGATCGCCCATTATCTGGATATTCCGGTACAACACGCAAGTGACGATGTTCTGAAGCGTATGGGAAGAAGAGATCGGGCGGATGATATTTCATTTGTCATTCAGAAATTGCGAAGAGAAATTCCGGATATTATTCTTCGCTCCACCGTTATCGTGGGATTCCCAGGTGAAACGGACGATGATTTCGACGAATTATTGCGAATGCTCGAGGTTTGGAGTTTCGACAGACTCGGTTGTTTCGTTTTTTCTCCCGAGGAAGGAACCCGGGCATTTAGCATGAGTAACCCGGTCGATTCGGATATCGCATTGGATCGATTTGAACGTCTTATGTCCTTGCAACGAGAGATTTCTTTTCGATCAAACCAGAAAAGAATGAATTCCGTTGTCACGGTTACTATTGATTCTGTATCCGAAGATGGTATATTCTACATTGGAAGGTCGTACGGCGAGGCTCCGGAAGTGGATCCGTCAATTTTGGTCCTTGCGACCTCAAACGAGCTTAAATTGGGCAAGAGATACCGTGTTCGACTGGTTGATTGCTCTACATATGATATGACTGGAGTAACCACAGATGAATGTTCCCAATAAACTTTCAATGCTCAGAATTATTTTGATTCCGCTGATATTGATTTTTATGCTTCCGATCAGCATCTGGGGGTATCAACCGACGGAATGGAACGAATTCATTCGTTCAAGCGGATTAATTGTGGCCGGTATTTTGTTTGTAATTGCAGCGATCACCGATTACGCAGACGGGACAATTGCCCGCAAGTATCAGTTAATTACGAATCTCGGAAAATTTCTCGATTCACTTGCTGATAAAATGTTAGTCATATCCGTGCTGATTGCTTTTGTTGAATTAGACAGGATTTCCTCTTTCCTTGTCGTTGTGATCGTTTTGCGCGAGTTTATGGTGACGGGCTTAAGACTTGTCGCGAGCAACTGCGGAGTCGTTATGGCCGCGGAAACAATCGGTAAAGTCAAAACCGTAACGCAAATGATCGCGATCATTTTCCTGTTTTTCGAATCCGTCTTTATCAATGTTTCCGTGAGTTTGTTTCCCGGAGTTTCTATAGTATCCGCCGGGTACACAGTGCGGTTTACCGGTAATATTTTTGTCGCTGTTGCAATCATCATGACCATTGTTTCGGGCATCGATTACATGGTGCGAAACAGGCATCTTCTCAAGGAAAACGCAAATTAGTTTGAATTTCAAATTAATTCTGCCCGATGTTGCTCTAATGTATTGACATTTTCTTTGTGTTCGGATACAAACAATGTAACAGATTGTATGAACAGTCACTCAGGAGGTATTCAGATGGCAGGAGATCAGATTTTTGAAAATGTAAAGGCGATACTCATTGAACAACTTGGTATAGACGGAGATTCAATTACTCCGGAATCCAGTTTGATTGATGATTTGAACGCCGATTCTCTCGATATGGTTGAATTGGTTATGGCGATGGAGCAGGAGTTCGGAATTTCCATCCCCGACGAGGAAGCGGAGCGCATTAAGACGGTAGGCGACGCTATTGATTTCATCAAAGCCAATTCATGAGATTTATAGAAAATATTGAGCACTAAGCTCCCAAACGGGAGCTTTTTTGCATGAGGCAATCATTTATGGACGTTCCTTTTGATATCGAGAAATTATCTGTTTTGGAAGATCGGCTTGATTATCATTTTTCCCGAATCGAGTATCTCTTTACCGCATTGACTCATTCATCGTATGCTTACGAAAGCAGGGATCCGAATATTGAGGATAATGAACGATTGGAGTTTCTGGGTGACGGAATTCTTGACTTTGTGATCGCAGAGGAACTTTTCCGCCGTAAGACCAAAAGAGACGAGGGTTATCTTTCCAAAACTCGCGCGTTAATTGTCTGCGAGTCGATGCTGGCGGAAATTGCCGAGAAGCTTGATGTGGGCATTTTCATTTTGCTCGGCCACGGTGAGGATGCCACGGGAGGCCGCAGAAAGCCCTCAAACCTGTCGAATGCCATGGAAGCAATATTCGCGGCCATTTATTTGGACGGGGGCTACGAAGCGGCAAAGAAAGCGATTCTGGGCGTTTTGAATCATTCGATTGATCTTGCCCTGAAAGGATCGCTGGTTTTCGATTATAAAAGCCGCCTGTTGGAATGGGCCCAAAGCAGCCGGGCGCGTTCGGTTCTTTCTTTTTCGATACTTGACGAATACGGTCCGGTTCATGATCGTACTTACCGTGCGGCCGTGTGCTCCGACGAAGGTGTAGTTGCTGAGGGTATCGGTCGAAGTAAGAAGTTGGCAGAGCAGGATGCGGCCAGAAATGCACTGGACGTTCTGAATATTGAATAAATTTCTGATGTCGACGACTTCTTTCAAATTACGATCGATCTTCGTTTCATTAATCATGAATTTTGTTATATAATTCTAATCTGGACTAAGGACGGAAGGATTGCAATTCATGCATCTCAAAAAAATCGAAATTCAAGGATTTAAATCATTTCCGGAATACACCCTTATTGAATTCGATAAGGGCATGACGGCGATCGTCGGTCCGAACGGAAGCGGCAAATCGAATGTTACGGATGCCGTTCGTTGGGTCCTCGGAGAACAAAGCGTTCGTACTTTGCGCGGCGGAAAGATGGAAGACGTAATCTTTAACGGAACGCAATCCAGGCGTGCAATGAATTATGCGGAAGTCTCCATTACCATCGAGAACTCCGACCGATTACTGGATATCGATTTTTCGGAGGTCCAGGTCACTCGTCGTTTATATCGTTCCGGCGAGAGTGAATATCAAATCAATCACGTGAATTGCCGTCTGAAAGACATTCTTCAGCTTTTTATGGATACGGGTCTCGGTAAAGACGGATATTCGATTGTCGGTCAAGGAAGGATCGACGATATTCTGAGCACTCGATCCGAAGACCGCAGAAAAGTTCTTGAAGAAGCATCGGGCATCGTTAAATTCAAAGCGAGAAAAGAAGAAGCGGAACGGAAACTTCTGCAGTCGGAACAAAATCTTCTTCGAATATCCGATATTCTTTCCGAGTTATCCGATCAGATCAACCCGCTCAAAGAGCAAGCCGAGAAAGCCAAGCTTTACCACCGAACCTATGATGAGTGGAAAGAGATGGATCTTGGCCTCACGCTGCATTTAATTGATCGCAATCAAGCCTTTCTCTCAACCTCGGACGAAGAATTTACCCGGCTTTCTGAAGAAATCAAGAATCAGGAAGATGCAATTATTGAACTACGGGATAAGAATCGTTCCTTAACGGAGAAATCTTCCGACATCGAGGACCGGCTTGATGAGTACCGTGAAAAGAAGAACTTAATCACCGATAAATTGCATGAAGCTCAAAGCGCATTGGCGGTTATCGCCGATCGGCGCAAGCAGTTGTCCGACAGACTGAGTTCGGGAAAGGACGACGATTCATATGCTCGTAACGAGATCGATCGAATTGAAAATAATCTTTCAGAGCAATCATCCAAAATCTCAAAACTCAAAGCTCAGAAAAGCAAATATGATTCCGCGCTTTCCGAGAAAGAAGAGGAATTGAAGGCTCTACTGTCGACGATCGACCGATCCCAACAAAAAATCAACGAGATCAAGAACCGAATCGAGAATCTTTCGTCCTTAATTTTCGAGCACAAAGAGCAAGCCCAATCTCTGTCGTCCGAAATCATGTTGTTTGATTCCAAAATCAAGTCTCTTTCGGAGGAGCGTGTGATCCTCGTTTCCGAAAAGGATAAATACTCGGCGACTTCCGATGAGACGGACACGCGTCTTTTATCCTTAGAGCGCGAGCTTTCGGACACAAAAGCTTTGTTTTCCGATAAGATTAAGCAATTGGATGAGATCCGTTCTTCTTCCGGCGAGCTGAAGGACCGTAAGGAAACCATCCAGAGAGAAAGAGACAATATCTCATTTCGAATCAAAACGCTTCGGGAACTCGAAAGCAGTAAAGAGGGTTATCAGGAGCCGGTAAGACGATTGATGTCCGATGCCAAGGACGACAAGGAGATTTCAGCGAAAATTGTCGGCATCCTTGGCGATTTGATTCGGGTTCCCAGGGAATTTGAAACTGCGATCGAAATTTCATTGGGACAATCAATTCACAATATTATAACCCGTACGGACGATGACGCGAAAAGCTTGATTGAACACCTTAAGACTAAGAAACACGGGCGCGCGACCTTCCTTCCGATCAATACGATTAACGGACGACCGCTTGAGGAACGCCTTCTTAAGCTCGCAAAATCCGGAAAAGGGTTTATCGGAATTGCTTCGGATTTGATTTCATTCGACGATTCTCTCAAAGGAATCCTCGGAAACCTCCTGGATCGAATCATTATCGTTGATTCCCTTAATAATGCTTTGGAAATTGCGCGTGCCTCTTCCTTCTCGTTTCGATTGGTATCTCTTGATGGAGATGTCGTCAATCCCGGCGGATCGTTGACGGGAGGAAGCATTCGCAATCACGGCACGGGCGTTCTGGGACGTGCCAGAGAGCTTGAAGAGCTTCCGAAGCGTATCGAATCCATTGATAAAGAAATTCAGAATATCCTCAACGAAGTCGGAGAGACTGATCGCAACCTCAAGGTTTGTGCCCGGGAATCGGAATCGATCGATGAGAAGATACGCGAACTTGCCGTCTTGAAAGCCCGCACCGAATCGGAATCGGCCAGACAACATGACGAGAAAATTCGTCTGGAGCAAAGACTTCTTATTGTGGAAAAGGAGCTTGCCTCCCTCTCAACGAAGCGAATTGCAGTATTGAACGATCACGAGGAACTCCATCAGGCGCTTACCGAGCATGATAAAGAACTCGGTATCCTGATGTCGGATGTCGCACGATCAAACGCCGATCATACAGAGGTTCAGAATCAACTGGACGAGCTTCGATCGGATATTTCGGATCTCCGCATCTCTGCGGAATCGGTCGGAATTTCGCTGGAAAGTTCTCTGGAAATAAATGAAATGCTTCTGCGCGAGAAAGCCGGGCTGTCGGACGGTCTTCGCAAAATACTTACCGAGCGCGAATCGTCGAAGGAGGAAATTGCCGGACTGGATTCGGACGAAGCGGAAAAATCGGTGGTTCGCGATGCTCTTTTTGAAGATATAGCGCAAGTTGATCTTTCAATGAGGCAACTGATTATCGAAAAAGAAGAGATCGAGCAACAACTTTCCGGATTTATTGACCGGCTTTCCGCTTCGACTTCGAGGCTTTCGCAGTTTCAGACCGAACAGGCAAAAGCCGAGGCGAAGAGAGATCGGTACCTATCGGAAATCGACGAGTTAAAGAACCGTATGTGGGAAGAACATGAGCTGACCTATGACAACGCGCAAACTTATCGTTTGGAAGTCGATAGTGTTCAGGGTTTGCAGAAGAGAATCAACGAACTTCGAAACGAACTTAAGGAAATCGGACCTGTGAATGCCAATGCAATCGATGAATATGCAAGAGTCAGCGAGCGCTTTGAATTCATGAACAAACAAAAGGATGACATAGAGAAGGCAAAGGCGGATCTTTTGAATATCATCGGAGATCTTGTTGAAGATATGCGGCGACAATTTCTAACTCATTTTGCGATCATTAACGAAAATTTCAACACTGTTTTTTCCGATCTTTTCAACGGCGGTACCGCAGAAATCATACTGGAAAACAGCGACGATGTCTTGTCCTGTAATATCGATATCCGTGCGCAACCCCCCGGTAAGCGCTTACAGAGCATCTCTCTGCTTTCGGGCGGAGAGCGGTGTCTCACGGCTATTGCGATACTTTTCGCGATCCTTCAGCTCCGTCCGTCACCATTTTGCGTACTCGATGAAGTCGAAGCCGCATTGGATGATGTTAATATCAACCGCTTCACTGATTTTGTGAAGCGATACACTGCCAAGTCGCAATTCATTTTGGTCACACACAGAAAAGGTACCATGGAAGCGTGCGATCGTATGTACGGAGTCACGATGCAGGAAAGAGGTATTTCCAAGATTCTTTCGATGAGACTCGATAATTCATAATTCGCTATACGAAAGTAAGGAGGAACGGATGGGTATATTCGACATTTTCAAAAATGGCCTCAAAAAAACAAGGGGATTTGTCACCGAAGGCCTGACCAGAATATCCGCCGGACTCGGAAAATTTGATGATGATAAGCTGGACGAGTTGGAAGCTCTGCTTGTTCAGGCAGATGTTGGCGTCGGCGCGACGCTCACCATCATGGATTCGGTGCGACAGAGTATTCGCGCGACCGGCGACGACGGCACCGAAGCGGTTACTTTCGAGGTGAAGAAACAGATGTTGGAGATACTCGGTGAGAAGAAGCAACTTCATATCGAAGACAACTCGCTCAATATTCTTCTTCTGGTTGGTGTGAACGGAACCGGAAAAACAACGACTGCCGGTAAGCTTTGCCTCCGCTATAAGGAGGAGGGAAAGAGAGTAATGCTTGCGGCTGCGGACACCTTCCGTGCAGCGGCGATCGAACAGCTTCAGATATGGGGTGAGAGGACTCAGACTCCGGTCATCACTCAGACCACGGGATCCGATCCCGCCGCTGTCTGTTACGACGCGGTTCACGCCGCTATTGCCCGTCGAACCGATGTTCTCATAATCGATACGGCCGGACGTCTCCACAACAAGCAAAACCTTATGGATGAGTTATCGAAAATATCCAAGGTGATTGCTCGCGAGGCTCCTTCGGCAAATATTAGCGCATTGCTTGTCATTGATGCCACAACCGGTCAGAATGCAGTAATTCAGGCGGAGGTATTCGGAAGTACCGTCGATCTTCACGGTATTGTCATTACAAAACTGGACGGAAGCGCGAAGGGCGGGGTGGCGATCGCCGTCGCACATAAAGCCAAGGCTCCGATTCTTTTTGCCGGATTAGGAGAGTCCGCAGAGGACTTAGTTGATTTTGATCCAGAACTTTTCGTCAACTCTCTTCTGCCGAATTCGTAATCATTTCGAACGGATTGGTCGACCGGGTTCCCTGACAAGTACAAAGGCTTGACAGAGAACCGTTCTTTCGATATAGTTTAACCCACGGTCCTTAGTGGGAGGATTTTATGGATCCGGTTGAGGTTGGTTTGCTACTGGACTTTTATGGCAATCTCCTGACTGAAAGGAGTCGTCTCCTTTTGGAAATGTATTATTCCGATGATATGACCTTGTCCGAAATTGCAGACAACGAAAGGATAAGCAGGCAGGCGGTTCATGACTCCATACGGAAAGGTGTTACGCAATTGAACCGTTATGAGAGCAAATTAGGAATGGTTGCCCGTTATAACGAAAACAAGGATAGTTTAAGTCGGGCAATCAACTTAATTAACTCAGGTATGGTTAACGAATCGAAAGAGATATTGTCGGTCCTTTTTGATCGACTATAGAAAGGTATTTCATGTTTGACGGTCTCTCTTCAAAACTTCAGGGCATTGTATCCAAAATGCGCGGGAAAGCGCGTGTAACGGAGCAAGATATTCAGGATATGATGAAGGAAATCCGCATGGCGCTTCTTGAAGCGGATGTGAACTATTCGGTCGTCAAATCCTTCGTTGCGGATATGACGGAGAAATGTAAGGGGCAGGAAATATTTTCCAGCCTGACGCCGGGACAACAGATCGTAAAAATCGTCCACGATTCCCTCGTCGAACTTCTCGGTTCCAAGCAGAATAAAATTGCGGTATCGCCTTCCGGTTTTACGGTTATCATCCTTTACGGTTTGCAGGGAGCAGGTAAAACAACGTCCGCCGCCAAACTCGCACGAGTACTCAAATCAGGCGGTAAAAAACCGCTTTTGGCATCCGTTGACGTTCATCGGCCGGCTGCCGCTTTGCAACTGGAGGTCCTGGCCGCTAAGGTCGGAGTTCCGTCTTATATCCGACCCGATGAAAAATCCGCGGTCAAAATCGCGTCGGAGGCAGCGGCACGGGCAAAATATCTTCTTTGCGACACACTGATCATCGACACTGCCGGCCGAACCACGATCGACGCGGACATGATGGATGAACTGAAGGCGATCGAGAAAACCGTGAAGCCGACGGAGAAACTTCTGGTCGTTGACGCTATGATCGGTCAGGAATCGGTTGCGGTCGCTCAAGCGTTTGAAGAGGCGATCGGTCTGGACGGATTCATCATGACCAAATTAGACGGCGACGCCAGGGGCGGTGCAGCTCTTTCCATCCGCCAAGTAACCGGAAAACCGATCAAGATGATTTGTGTCGGTGAGAAAATCGAAGATATCGAAGATTATCATCCCGACAGAATGGCGAATCGCATCTTGGGCATGGGCGATGTTCTGTCTTTGATCGAGAAGGCGCAAACCCAGTTTGATGAGGATCAGGCAAAGAAGACGATGGATCGTCTTCTCAAGAATACATTCAATCTTGAAGACATGCTCTCGCAATTTGAGCAGATTAAAAAGATGGGTTCGATCAAGGATGTTATCGGAATGATTCCGGGGGCTGCGGGAAAGGTTAAGGATGCGGACGTAAATGAGGGTATCATAGATGTCAATATGGCAATCATCCGCTCCATGACGTTGAAAGAAAGGCGTTTCCCGAATATCCTTAACGGTATGCGGAGAAAGAGGATTGCCCAAGGATCCGGCACGACCGTTCAACAAGTCAATCAACTGATAAAACAATATGAACAGTCTGCTCAGATGATGAAGCAGTTTTCGAAAATGAGCAAGGGCAAAAAGCGCGGCGGATTTCCGATGGGGGGATTCCCGTTTTGATGCAATTTACGCTTGATCGCGTGAATATATTGATTAACGAGGCATAAAGCCGGGAGGAAAATGAAATGGCAGTTAAAATCAGACTCAAAAGAATCGGTGCAAAAAAGTCCGCTTTCTATCGTGTTGTAATCGCGGATTCCCGCTCTCCGAGAGACGGACGTTTTATTGAAGAAATCGGAACATATGATCCGTCCAAAGACCCCGCAGAGATCAAGATTGACAATGAAGCAGCTCAGAAGTGGATGAAAAACGGCGCACAACCGACGGATACGGTTCGAGCACTTCTGAAGCGGAGCGGAGCAATCTCCTGATCAAAGAGATTATAGAATCGGAAGGAGGAAAGCATGCGACTTAGTAGCGCCATGCATCGAATATGAGCGAATTACTTACATCCATGGCTAAAACGCTTGTGTCCAATCCGGATGAGGTTTCCGTCAAACAATATGATCGCGGAAACACGGTAATCCTTGAATTATCGGTCTCACCCGAAGACATGGGCAAAATCATCGGCAAGGGCGGCAGACGCGCTCAGGCCATACGAACGATCATGAAGGCGAAGTACATCAGAGACGGCAAACGTGTTGTCGTGGACATCATCGGATGAATGATATTCTGGTGATCGGCAAAATCGTCGGTGCTCACGGAGTTCACGGCGAAATCAAGATCGTTCCGATTACCGATGATCCGGGCCGGTTCGTGAAACTGCGGGAAGCAATCCTTCTTACAGCAGATGAAAAGCCGGTTCGAAACATTGTGTTACGATCCTGCCGATCCCTCGGAAACAATGTTGCGGTGATCGCTGAAGGCATTGACGACCGTGATCTTGCTTCTTCGCTTACCGGTATGTATATTGCCATTCATCGGTCGGAGGCCGCAGAGTTGCTCCCGGGCAGTTATTTCATCGCGGATTTAATCGGATGCCGTATTATTGATGACCTGATCGGAGTTCTCGGCACAGTCGTCGATGTGTTGGAACAGCCCGGTGCCGATGTCTTTGTAATCAAGAGAGATGGGAAAAATGATTTACTTGTTCCTTTTCTTAGAAGTGTAGTTTATCGGGTTGATATAGATAGTTCCGAAATTTATGTTCGGCTGCCGGACGGGCTTTTTGAGATTTACGAGTCCTGAAGAGGTCTGCAAAATGATTTTCAGCGTATTAACTCTTTTCCCGAAGCAGGTTTCCGACTTTTTGTCGACCAGCATTATCGGGCGCGCAATCAATAATGAATTTCTGGATATCCGTTGTATTGATATCAGAGATTATGCCGACAATTCTCACGGAAAGGTCGACGACACTCTTTATGGCGGCGGAAAGGGCATGCTGATTGCTTGTGAGCCGGTTTACCGTGCATGGAAGTCAGCTGTTGATGCAACAACAGATAAGCCATACACTGTCCATTTATCGCCTAAGGGGACCGTGTTAAACCAGAAAAAGGTCATCGAGTTCAGTAACTGTGAGCATTTGATCTTGCTTTGCGGCCATTATGAAGGTGTAGATCAACGCGTCATCGACAGCATCGCGGACGAAGAAATTTCGATCGGCGATTATGTGCTTACGGGTGGCGAGGCTCCAGCATGTGTGCTCATCGACGCGGTTTCCCGGATGTTGCCGGGAGTATTGCCGGACACATCGGTATACGAGGACGAATCCCACATGAACGGTGCGCTTGAGGCTCCGCATTTCACAAAGCCGGAAGAATGGGGCGGAATGAAAGTTCCGGAAGTTCTTCGTAACGGCCACCATGCAGAAATCACGAAATGGAGACGCATGGAAGGCTTGTTCGTCACTTATCAAAACAGAAGGGACCTTTTTGACGGACTGGATCTGACCCCGGAAGAATGGGCCTACATCATCAGGAGAGAATCGGAAATATCTGCGAAAAGCATAAATTGATCCGATGGCTATATCCTGCGATCTTACCGCTTGCGCGGAATAGATTGCTGTGTTAAAATCCTTAAGGTTAAAGGGATGGTCCGCTGTCGAGAGCCGACAAGAACATCTATCGGAAGAGGAGGATCGACCATGGATATTATTAAAGCAGTTGAACAGGACAATCTTCGCAACGCTTATTCCGAAGTAGATGTCGGAGACTACGTGAAGATGTACCTGAGAATCAAGGAAGGCGCCAGAGAGCGTGTTCAGCTTTTCGAGGGATACGTGATTGCCCGTAAGGGTTCCGGCCTTTCGGAAACGATCAAGGTAAGAAGGCTCTCATACGGAGTCGGTGTCGAGCGCACATTACCCGTTCATTCTCCGAACATCGACCGGATCGAGGTTGTACGTAAAGGTAAAATCAGAAGAGCGAAGTTGTACTATCTTCGTGATCGTGTCGGTAAAGCCGCCAAGATCACTGAGAAATTGGCGAAACGCTCCTAATCAAGTCTTGTTTCTTCTTCTGCCCGGTGCGATTTATTTGCTCCGGGCAGTTTTTATATGTTATTTTGTTATGATGGTAAAGGAGGTGAGCAACATGACTGATCGCATGAACTGGTTTCCGGGACATATGCGCAAAGCGATGAACGAATTGAAAGATCGCATGAAGCTCATCGACGTTGTAATCGAAGTGTGTGACGCGAGAATCCCGCTTTCAAGCAGAAATCCCGAACTGCGAAGGATTATTGAGGGTAAAACGCGAATCGTGGTGCTCAACAAATCCGACCTTTCGGATCCGGAACAGAATCGATTATGGGAAGCGTATTTTCTGGGCAAGGGCACTCCGGCAATATCCATTGATTCGGTTCACCGAAAGGGTTTACAGCAAATTCGTTCGATTGCCGAAGACAAGTGCGCGGGAATCCTGCAAAAAGCAAGAGACAAGGGTCGGATCGGAAGACCGATTCGTGCGATGGTCGTCGGCATTCCCAATTCCGGTAAATCGACACTGATCAATTCACTATGCAATCGTAAACTGGCCGTAACCGGCGATATGCCCGGAGTCACCCGCCATTTTCAATGGGCCCGTACCGAATCCGGAATGGAATTGATGGACATGCCCGGTGTCTTGTGGCCGAATTTGGGTAAACCGCGTGATCGGCTTTGTCTGGCTTTGACCGGAGCGATCCGATCCGATGTTACGGATCTGGTTTCGGTTTCTTCATTGGGCATGTCCCTTATTCATTCGCTTTATCCTCAATTCATCGAAAATCGATATGGTATCACCATTCCCCCGGGTCCGTATGACGAACGTGAATACTACGAGCCTTTTATGTCGGCTGCCCGCAAAAAGGGCTGTATTTTATCTGCAGGCAGGGTGGATGAGGAGCGTTTCGCACGGCTTTTTATCGACGATTTCCAAAGTGGTAGAATCGGCCGGGTATCTTTGGAACATGCACCCCGATTCAATACAAAGGAAGATATCAAATGAAAAGATCCGAGATCCTGGAGGAGCGGTTTGAGCGCCTCTCACGTTATGAAGCACAAGCCGCGGCATCTGGATACACCCGGGTCGCCGGGGTGGATGAGGCGGGACGAGGTCCTCTTGCGGGTCCTGTTGTAGCCGGAGCTTGTATTCTCGGCGACATGAAGATTCTCGGACTCAATGACTCCAAAAAACTTTCCGCATCTGTTCGGGACACGTTATTCGAGCAAATCATGATGCATGCGACCGCATGGTCTGTCTCGGCCGTAGAACCGTCCGTGATCGATTCGATCAATATTCTTGAAGCAACGAAAAATGCAATGTTTTCGTGTATTGAAAGTCTGAATGTCATACCGGATTGTGTCCTCTCGGACGCATTGAAAATCCCCGGGATCCGGATGAAATGCATCCCGATCGTACACGGTGATGCGTTATCCAATTCCATCGCAGCGGCATCGATCCTTGCCAAAGTGCATCGTGACCGATTGATGTGTGAATATGATGATATCTATCCGGGTTACGGATTTTCGAAACATAAAGGATACGGAACGAAGGAACATTATGAAGCCTTAAGAAGATTAGGACCGTCTCCGATTCATCGGCAATCATTTCTCAGAAGTTTTTTTGAAGGGAACGGGAAAGAAGCTTTTGTCGAAAACTGATCCTGCATCTTGAGTGACACTTGATATATTAACAACATGAGCAACAGAATGAGTGCGATCAAAGCAATCGAATCCGGTATGCTGGCGGAACAGGCGGTCCGTTATTTCTTGGATCGCAGAGGATTCCGAGAGGTGACACACAATTATTGCGTTCATCGAATGGGCGAAGTAGATATCATCGTCAAAAGAGATGAAACATTGTATTTTGTGGAGGTGAGAATGCGTCGCGATCAATCATCGTATGGTACGTCGGAAGATTCAATCGTGCCACTGAAGCGCAAGAGAGTTCTAACTGCTGCCAATCATTTCATTCAGGCCTATGGTTTGCAATCTTATTACACCGAATTTTGGGCCGCAGGCGTATCGGTCAACACGAGAGAACGAAGAGTAAGAATCAAAATGTCGCCGTTCTGAATGCAAGCCTCTTGTTTTTTTCCTTCATAATAAACTATAATAATTCAACCGCTAAACGCATGAAGAGCAATTCATGCAAGATGAATATACGACAGTGTCTTTTTTAAGGAGGCCCAGTATGAAAGCATTGGCTCAGGAAGAACGATCAGTACTGTTGAGTCTCAGAAACGAGCTGACCGTGCGTTACGAAGAGTTCCGCGCCAGGAAATTATCCTTGGACATGACGCGGGGGCGACCCTGCTCAGATCAGTTAGATATTGCAAAAGAACTATACGCTCTTGTTGACGATACTTCTTTTCGATCGGCAAATAACACGGATTGCAGAAATTACGGCGCTCCCACAGGTATTGATGAATGCAAAAGGGTATTTTCATTCATTACCGGAATCGACCCTTCGCTCATTATTCTCGGGAATAATTCCAGCCTTTCGCTTATGTATGATACGTTATTGAGGTCCATGGTCTTCGGTGAAATCGAATCGGATCGCCCGTGGGGAAATGAGACGGTTCGCAAATGGCTTTGTCCGGCTCCCGGATACGATCGTCACTTCGCGATTACCGAGGCACTTGGATTTGAACTGATTCCGATTCAGATGAATTCGGACGGCCCGGATATGGATCAAGTGGAGAAACTGGTTTCATCCGACGATTCGATCAAGGGAATGTGGTGTGTTCCTTTATACAGCAACCCGGATGGAATCGTGTATTCCGAGTCCGTTTGCGCAAGACTTTGCTCCATGAAGACGGCGGCAAAGGATTTCCGCGTTTATTGGGATAATGCATATGCGGTTCACCATTTGTCATTGAAAAATAGGAGAAGCATCCCGAACGTTTTGGACTTATCCGTATCGGGAGGAAATCCGAATCGTTTTTACGTTTTCGCATCCACATCAAAAATTACCTTGGCCGGATCCGGTATCGCATGCATTGCGGCGAATACCGACAATATCAACCGGGCTAAGAAGCAGCTCTCACTCAGAACGATCGGTCCTGATAAGTTGAATCAGCTGCGTCATGCGCGATACATTCCGGATCAGAAGGCGCTGGATACCATTATGGAGAGACACGCCGCGATCATACGGCCGAAATTTGATGCGGTTCACTCAATTTTGGAAGAAGAGCTCGGAGGTCTTGATATCGCAAAATGGAAAAAACCGGAAGGCGGATATTTTATCAGTTTGTTTCTGATGAAGGGTACTGCAAAGAAAGTGGTTGAAGCAGCAGCCTCGGCGGGGGTGCTGTTAACATCGGCCGGCGCGACTTATCCTTACGGATCAGACCCGGACGACTCAAATATCAGAATTGCTCCGACGATGCCTTCTTTGGTAGACCTTCAGACTGCCACCCGGGTTCTGGCGATTTGTGCTAAACTGATTGCTGTGGAGCAATTGCTTCGTGATTGAGCGACCCGTGATCGGCTTCATACCTGATGACAGGACGGAATATTATGGGGGAGTTATGAATAATACGTACGAGAATGTATTAAGTTCGCGATACGCCGGCGAGGAAATGTTGTTCTTGTTTTCTCCCGACCATAAATTCCGGACATGGAGACGATTGTGGATCGCTCTGGCCGAGACCGAAATGGAATTAGGGCTCCCGATACGGCTTGAGCAGATCGATGAAATGAAGCGGTTTGCAAATGAAATTAATTACGAGGAAGCAAACTCTGCCGAGAAGCGATTCAGACACGATGTAATGGCCCATGTTTTCGCATACGGAGTTCAATGTCCGACCGCCAAGCCGATCATTCATCTTGGCGCAACGTCATGTTATGTCGGTGATAACACCGATATTCTGATCATGCGAGATGCGCTCATGCTCCTGAGGCGTAAGATCATAAGAATCATCAGCGCATTATCGATATTCGCAAATGAGTACAGAAATCTGCCGACTCTCGGATTCACTCATTTTCAACCCGCACAATTGGTAACAGTCGGGAAACGTGCGACTCTGTGGATTCAAGATCTTCTTTTCGACCTTGATGATCTCGACTACGTCTACCGAGGTCTGAAGCTTTTGGGATGCAAGGGAACCACGGGCACTCAGGCCAGTTTTCTCAGTCTTTTTGACGGAGATCACGGCAAAGTTGAGGCGTTGGACCGAGTTATTTCGGAAAAGATGGGAGTCAACTCTGCGTATCCTGTGAGCGGGCAAACCTATTCCAGGAAGATCGATTCGCGTGTTCTCGGAGTCCTGTCGTCGATCGCTCAAAGCGCTGCGAAGTTCAGTAACGACATCCGGCTTCTTCAGCATCTTAAGGAAATTGAAGAGCCCTTTGAGAAAGATCAAATCGGATCGTCCGCTATGGCTTATAAGCGTAATCCTATGCGAAGTGAGCGAATTGCCTCTCTCTCGAGGTACGTTATCGCTCAATCTCTCAACCCGCCATTAACGGCTTCCGCACAATGGTTTGAACGAACTCTGGACGATTCCGCGAATAAGCGGCTCTCCATTTCGGAATCTTTTCTTGCGACAGATGCAATACTCATCATATATGAGAACATTGCATCCGGTCTTTGCGTTAACCGTGAGGTCATTACACGAAGGATCATGGAGGAGTTGCCGTTTATGGCAACCGAGAATATACTGATGGAGGCAGTCAAACGGGGAGGAGACAGGCAGGATCTGCACGAGCGGATCCGGATTCATTCTATGGCCGCTGCCGCTGAAGTGAAGTCGTTCGGACGGCGCAATGATTTGTTGGATCGGATTGCCTCAGACAGCCTGTTTTCGCTGAACCGGACTGATTTAGAGGGGCTGCTGAATCCGGTTTTGTATATCGGAAGAAGCCCGGAGCAAGTCGACCGGTTCCTTTCCGAATTCGTTAATCCGATTTTAAAGGATTCCGAGGCGGACCTTTCCGGAGAACGACCTCAATTGAAGGTTTAGGGGGATGACTTCTGATCTATCTCGATAACGCGGCGACGACCCGTCCTTTGCCGGAAGTCGTCGAACTTATACAAAAGGATCTGTCTGATCCGATGCTTTTCGGTAATCCCGGCTCACTTCACAAAATGGGCCGTATTGCGGAACAACTTTGGGAGAATTCCCTGAACGATATCTCCCGAATCCTTCGGGTCTCCGCTGATGAGCTGATCGTAACTTCCGGCGGAACCGAATCGATCAACACCTCGTTGACCGGCTATTTACATGCAAATCCGCGTAACGGCAAGCACATAATCTCCACACGTGCCGAGCATAAGGCTTCTCTGGAGACACTCCTTCGACTCGAAAAGTCAGGATACGAAGTCTCATATGTCGATGTGGACCGTTCCGGACAACCCGATTATTCAGCCATTGAAGACCTGATACGAGAAGATACGGCCTTAATTACGCTGACGCACGTGAATAACGAAACCGGTGCCATGCTCTCTCCGAAGCGAATTGCGGATGCCAGACGTCGTAAAAACCCGCGAACCGCAATACATTTGGATTGCGTCCAAACACTTGGCAAATGTCCGATTGATCTGCGTGAATGGGGAGCGGATATGGTCTCATTTTCCGGACATAAGATTCATTGTGTAAAAGGCGTCGGGCTTCTGTATATTAAAAAAGGAACGCGTATCGAGCCACTCATTGTCGGCGGCGGGCAACAGAGAGGCATGCGATCGGGCACGGAGAGCCCGTGGTTGATCCGGGCTTTCGCGGTCGCACTTACCGATGCGATTGATAACATGAAGGAAAGTCTACCGGTAATTTATGAGTGCAGGCGATTACTGTGTGATAGAATAGTCGGGTTGGACGGAATCATCCTTTCTCCGACCGATGCAAGCCCCTACATTGTGAATGCTTCCTTCGGCCGTTTTCAGTCTGAGACTCTTCTTCATGCGATGGAAACCCACGACGTCTTCATCTCGACCATTTCTGCGTGTACTTCCAAGAAGAAGAAAATGAGTCATGTGCTATCCGCGATGCGTGTGCCCGATTCCGTCGCGCGCAATGCCGTACGTTTCAGTTTTTCGAGATTTACGACAACAGCGGAAATCTCGGAAGTGACACGCGTTTTGGACCGGATAACAGAAGAATACAGCTTAATGAAATGAGAAACACCATGGATAATGTACAGGCACAAAATGTCATTCTGGCAAGAATCGGAGAAATCGCATTGAAGGGATTGAACCGAGGTCGATTTGAACATCAACTGATTGCCAATATTCGCTTCACACTAAGTGAAATCGGATCTTTCAGCGTTTTCCAAAGCCAGTCCAGACTCTGGATCGAGGAAAGGGAAAAGAGTCAGAATTATCTTTCGGACCGCGACACGCTGGACTCTGTCATCGATGCCCTGACAAAAGTTTTCGGTCTGGTGTCGGTAAGCCCGGCCGTTAAATTTACCGGCGGAATGAAGGATATCCTTGAGATGTCCGTAAATTTCGTTGCCGAATTGCTCGAAAAGTCTTCGTATCAAACATTTAAGGTAGAGGCCAAACGCGGGAATAAACAATTTCCCCTGAACTCACCCGAAATTTGTGCAGATGTCGGCGGAGCCATACTCGACGCATTTCCGGATCTGACCGTTGATGTTCACAACCCCGATTTCGTCCTGTATGTCGAGGTGAGAGATTGTATTTATCTCTACAGCAGAATCATTCAAGGCCATAGAGGCTTACCGGTCGGCACTTCGGGCAAGGGCTTACTGCTTTTGTCCGGCGGAATTGACAGTCCGGTAGCCGGTTACATGATGGCATCGCGCGGAATGAATTTGGACGCCGTATATTTTCACGCACATCCGTATACGAGCGATCGAGCAAAGGAAAAAGTAGTTCAATTGGCCCGAATTCTTCGCTCATATGCCGGTAACATTAACCTACATGTCGTCAATTTTACTGAAGTTCAGCTTGAACTTTATAAGAACAGTCCCCAGGAGATGCTGACCGTTACCATGCGCAGAATCATGATTCGCATCGCCGAGTCAATTGCGATACAATATGATAGTAAAGCGCTGATCACGGGCGAAAGCCTGGGACAAGTCGCCAGCCAAACTCTAGAAGCATTGGTTCTCACTGACGAAGTAGCGGGGATGCCGGTTTTTCGGCCGTTGATCGGTCTCGACAAAGAGTACACCACTCAGATTGCCAGAAGGATCGGTACGTATGAAACCTCCATTCTGCCTTATGAGGATTGTTGTACCGTGTTCGTCGCCAAACACCCTCAGACGAGACCGAAAAGAGATCACATAGTGAACGCGGAGAAGAATTTGGATATTGATGACTTGGTCCAAAGGGGCCTCGCATCGGTTGAGCATATCATGATCTGACTTGGGAGGGTTCAATGGAAATCGGGAAACTGACAAACGAAGAGCTTCGCGAATTGGTTTTTGCGCATCTTCCGGCGCTTTCGGAGCGAACCATGATCGGTGCGAATATCGGAGCGGATTGTGCCTGGATCAATCTCGGAGAACAAATTTTGGTTTCCTCCTCAGATCCGATCACTGCCGGCGGGATGCAATCGGGAACGCTTGCGATCCATGTTTCATGTAACGATATCGCCGCGTCGGGAATCCGCCCGATCGGCATCCTGATCGTTCTTTTAGCGCCTGTTAACGCGACCAAAGAGGATATCGTTCAAATTGTTGATCAAGCATCCGCGGCCGCAAGAGAACTCGGTGTCGACATCGTTGGCGGACATACGGAGGTGACCGCCGCAGTCAATAATTTTGTAGTCACATCAACTGCTTTCGGAATTATTTCCGTAAAATCACCTTTTATCACAGGGAAAGCATTACCCGGTGATAAACTTCTTATGACCAAAACCGCGGCGATCGAAGGAACCTGGATCATCGCGATGAATCATGCGAATCGATTGGACGGGAAAATATCCGAAGAATTAATGGAGCAGGCACGTTCCTTTATTCGGAATATCAGTGTCGTTAAGGAGGGAGCCTTGTTGGGTACGCTGATTTCTGATGACGGGAGACCAATTGACCTGCAAAACGGCGGCATGACAAATTACGGACGAACCGCCGTAAATCTGATGCATGATTCTACCGAAGGCGGAATTTTGGGCGCCGCATACGAGATGGCGGAATACTCAGGTCTCGGGATTACTTTATATCCGGATTCGATACCCGTTCATCCTGCGACCAGAGAAATTTGCGATGCACTATCCATTGATCCGCTTCGACTGATTTCATCGGGATCTCTGCTCATTTCCACGCCGGATCCGGTTCGTGTCGAGGACGCTCTGTCCGCTATTGGTGTTCCGTGCACGATGATCGGCGAGTTTACGACAGAAGGGTTCTCAATCATCCGCACGGACGGATCGGCTTGCGACTTTGATCCTCCGAGTCGGGATCAGGTGTATAAATTATAACTTCTTTCTTTACCAATGACCGTTGATTCAGTATTATGTTTGAGTGAATGAATGATATATCGGAGGGAATGCTCATGTTCGAAAATATTCGGTTGACTGATCCGGAAATCTACTATGCGATTACCCAGGAGATTAATCGTCAACGGACGAAAATCGAACTGATCGCATCAGAGAATTTCGTAAGCAAAGCCGTCTTGGAAGCGGCCGGATCGCCTTTGACCAATAAATACGCCGAGGGTTATCCCGGGAAAAGGTATTATGGCGGTTGCGAGTTTGTCGATATTGCTGAGGAGCTGGCTATCGAAAGGACGAAGAAACTCTTCGGTGCGGAGCATGTAAATGTTCAACCCCACTCCGGTGCGCAGGCAAATACTGCAGTATATTTCGCGATATGTCAGCCCGGAGATACGATTCTCGGCATGGATCTCTCGCATGGCGGCCACCTGACACACGGAATGAAGTTGAACGTGTCCGGTAAGACATATCACTCCGAATTTTATACTGTTTCTCCGGAAACGATGTTGATTGACTATGATCTGGTATATGAGAAAGCCATGACGGTCAAGCCCAAAGTTCTGGTAGCCGGCGCATCCGCTTATTCCAGAATTATCGATTTTAAGCGCTTCAGAGAAATATCGGATGCCTGTGGGGCATATCTTTTTGTCGATATGGCCCATATCGCCGGTTTAGTCGCCGCAGGTCTTCATCCGAACCCTGTGCCGTACGCCGATTTTGTCACGACCACCACGCACAAGACGCTCCGCGGCCCTCGCGGCGGACTGATCATGTGTAAGGCCGAATATGCCAAAGCTATTGATTCCGCTGTTTTTCCGGGACAGCAGGGAGGACCTCTGATGCATATCATCGCTGCTAAGGCGATCGCCATGAAAGAAGCCTTGTCGGACGATTTTCGAGTATATCAAATGAACATCATTAACAATGCCAAGGCATTGGCGGATGCTCTTATTGCGAGAAAGATTCATTTGGTTACCGGAGGAACCGATAATCACCTGATGCTTCTTGATCTTCGCGGTACGGGAGTTACCGGAAAGGAAATGCAACTTCGTTTGGATGAAGTGAATATAACCTGCAACAAGAACTCGATTCCTTACGATACCGAGAAACCTTTCATCACAAGCGGAGTTCGTTTCGGGACGCCCGCTGTTACGACGAGGGGAATGAACCAAGAGGACATGGCGAAAATTGCGGAATTAGTAAGTCTTGCGCTGAACCATTTTGATGAAAGCAAGGATGAGATCATTTCCGGGGTCGCCGAATTGACGGACAAGTACCCGCTATATCCTGGGTATTGACGGAGGTAACTTTGATCGATCCTCTGAATAACAAGGAACCTCTGGCTTATCGTATGGCCCCGAGATCGCTGTCCGAATATTTCGGGCAGGAACACATTCTCGGAGAGGGAAAAATGCTGAGAAGGATGATCGAGGCGGATCGGCTTTCCTCGATTATTCTTTTCGGGCCACCGGGTACCGGCAAAACCGCTTTGGCCAGATTGATCGCGCACACAACATCGTCCGGTTTCGAGAAAATCAATGCGGTAACCGCCGGTGTCGCGGAAATCAAAAAAATAATCGCTGACACGAAAAATCCGATCCTCAATCCATCCGGCAGAATTGTCTTGTTTATCGATGAAATTCATCGTTTTAACAAGCTCCAGCAAGACGCGCTTCTTCCCCATGTGGAAGACGGTACATTGATATTGATCGGCGCAACGACGGAAAATCCGTTTTTCGAGGTGAATAAAGCTCTGATCTCAAGGTCCACAGTTCTGTCGTTAAATCCGCTGACGGAGGACGATATCCTGAGCATTCTCCGATTGGCGTTGACCGATAAAGAGAGGGGATTGGGGAATCAGGATATTTTCATCACCGATGAAGCGATCTCATACATCGCAAATTTTTCAAACGGTGACGCGCGTATCGCTTTGCGCGCTCTGGAACTGGCTTCGATTACGACGCCTCCGAATGACAAGGGTGCGATCACGATTGATTTGGACGTTGCCAAAGAGTGCATGCAGAAAAGAAGTATTGCATTTGACGCGGACGGAGAGAGTCACTATGACAATATCAGTGCCTTTATCAAGTCAATGCGCGGTTCTGATCCCAATGCGGCGGTTTTTTATCTGGCTCGAGCCTTACACGGCGGTGAGGATATTGAATTTCTGGCCAGGCGGATATTGATCTGCGCATCGGAGGATGTAGGCATGGCGAATCCGAATGCGCTTTTGGTCGCTATGGCCGCTTATCAGGGAATCATGGCGGTCGGTATGCCTGAAGCGCGAATTCTTCTGTCTGAAGCGGCAATCATGGTTGCGACCAGTCCCAAATCGAATTCGTCCTATTCCGCCATCGACAGGGCTTTGTCTGACATTGAAAAGAAGAGAACCGGTTCGGTACCGATGCATCTGCGCAATGCCCCCGCAAAAGGCATGTTGGATTTAGGTTATTCTCAGGGATATAAGTACCCTCACGATTACCCGGGTAACGTTTGCGCACAGCAATATCTTCCGGACGAGATGGTCGGAACCGTTTACTATCGTCCGAATGACAACGGTTATGAGAAGAAAGTGCAGGAGTTCTTATCCGAGCGCGATAAGCAACTTCGATCATAGAGAAAATATGATGCTTCCGTAACATCCGTTACGTATATTCTCCTTCATTTACCGTAAAGTAGCCATGGTACTGAATTTTACGGTAAGGAGGATCGCATTTATCATGAGCGCAACAGATAGTTTCCGGGTATATTTGGATCATGCCGCGACAACACCGGTTCGTTCGGAAGTTTCCGAACGTGTCTTCGATGTGATGAATCGCTTCTTCGGAAACGCCTCATCGATTTATACGGAAGGACAGGAAGCCAAGCGTCTTCTTGAAGAATCTCGTGATCAGGTCGCATCGGTATTTAACGCAAACGGTAGTGAGATTTATTTTACTTCCGGCGGTACCGAGTCCGATAACTGGGCGATCAAGGGAGTTGCTTTACGAAACATCGGCAAGAAGAACCACATCATCACCTCGGCTATTGAGCATCATGCGGTACTCCACACCTGTAAATCTTTGGAGAAGCTCGGATTTCGCATAACTTATCTTCCCGTCGACCCGGAAGGTTTGGTTCAGCCCGCAGATCTGGAAAGCGCTTTGGATGAAGATACATGTCTTGTTTCGATCATGACCGCAAATAACGAGATCGGCACAATTCAACCAATCAAGAAACTTGCGGAAATTGCGAGATCCCACGGAGTGCTGTTTCATACGGATGCAGTTCAGGCGGCGGGAGTCATCCCTTTGGATGTTCGTGACCTGGGAGTTGATTTGATGTCTGTATCCGGTCACAAAATATATGCACCGAAGGGAGTGGGGGCTCTTTATATTCGAAAGGGTGTCCGTCTTGATAATCTTTTTGACGGAGGTGCGCAAGAATACAACAAGAGAGCCGGAACCGAAAATCTTCCATACATCGCAGGTTTAGCCAAGGCATTGACTCTGGCGAACACGGAAATGGCGGAGACTTCAGAGAGGATTACGGTTATTCGTGACCGGTTGATTCGATCTGTTCTTTCCGAGATCCCTCACGTTCGATTAAACGGACACCCGACACAACGTCTGCCCGGAAACGCGAATTTCTCTTTTGAGTTTATCGAGGGTGAGTCACTCCTTCTTCTTCTGGATCATTACGGTTTCTCGTGTTCAAGCGGTTCGGCATGTACTTCCGGATCATTGGATCCGTCCCATGTCCTTTTAGCCATCGGACTGCCTCACGAAATTGCACACGGATCGTTACGTATTTCGATCGGTCGGGACAATACCGAGAAAGACGTGCTCAGAATCGTTCCGGTATTGGGCAAAATTGCGGAGCGACTGAGGGCGATGTCGCCACTTTACGATGACTATACAAAATGTCTCGGTTCAAACGAGACTCCTTGCGAAAGATGCGGGCAGCAGAATCATTAAACTGAATATTTTGAAAAGAGGTGCAATTATGTTATACAGCGATAAGGTTATGGATCATTTCATGAATCCGAGGAACGTAGGCGAAATCACGGATGCAACCGCAACCGGAACCGTAGGTAACGCCAAATGCGGAGATATCATGAAGGTTTATCTGAAAATCGAGAACGATCGCATCTTGGATGCTAAATTTAAGACCTTCGGTTGTGGCAGCGCAATCGCGACTTCCAGCATGGCAACCGAGATGATCATCGGGAAAACACTTGATGAAGCGTTATCGCTCACCAACAAAGCCGTTGCAGAGGCTTTAGACGGCCTTCCGCCGATCAAGATGCACTGCTCCCTGCTCGCGGAACAAGCGGTTAAGGCAGCTTTGAAGGAGTACTTCGAAAATAACGGTGGAATACCGGAAGATAAACAAGAGTATTTTGAGGTCTTACAAGAAGACGAACATAGTGTATAATGGTTTTTATATTACCAATTTCTGGTAGGAGGAACTTGAAATGACAGAACGCTGCTCTCGTATGCGTTCTTCTTTTGTTAATGTGGGGAACAAAAGAAGACCAGCCGCATTTTTTGTAGTGCTGATTTTTGTTCTCCTTATTTTATCAGGATGTAATCGAACCGGGCCCGAGGATTCAGTATCGGAAAACCGGATCAACTCGACGCCTGAGGAAGTATCCAGGGTGTATGCCGAGTCAGTTTTTACCGGCAACTATCTATTAATGTTCAAGTGTTACCCGAGTGAATTTGTCGTTATCATGCAAGAGGACGATTTATCTAAATTCGCCTCATGGAGCACCCAGATTAAGGAATCGCTCCTGTTTAACGATATCGAATTTCACGGTACAGACGCCCGGAAATCCGAATGGACCGGAGATCTGGAGTCCGTTGCGTACCGGAACGCGGTCGCGGGCATTGAGGAGAAGTTCGGCGTATCCTCGGATGATGTGACCGAGATCAACAAGTGCGATGTCAGCCTGTACTTCTCGAGAGACAATGAGGATATGTATCAGAAGGTTTCGGTGATTTCATATCGCATCGATGATCAATGGTATGTCTATCAAATGGAGTCATTAAGCGCATGACGCTTGGTATCCCGACCGGATCATGCGTCTTTTCACAACTTCGTTCGAAGAGGGGTCAGAATCTCCTTGCGACGCAAGAAAGATGAATTATATTCGAACCCGACGGAAATCAAGTATTGAGTAGTCTCCTCGAAAAGCGAGGCGATGGAGCCGGACTCATGTGCATCCGACCCCAATGTGATCCGGTATCCACCCAATTCGCGATATCTTTTAAGTATCTCCGGGTCCGGAAAGGACTCGGTGTCACAAACGCCCGCTCTTCGAAGTTTTTGAATCGTACGCGTATTAATCTCGAGCGATTTTCCGCCTCTGATCAGTGCCGAAAACAGTCGATCGAATGCCTCCGGACAATCACGATACCTCATAACCGGATCGGCGAGCGGTGAATATCGCACAATATAGTCAAAATGGCCCAGAATATCGAAATAATCGGAATGTTCTACCATTTCGGCCAACGAAATAATGTATTCTTCATGCAAACTTGTCTTCGATTTGTCATAACATTCGCGAAAAAAATACGGATCTTTTCCGTCAAACAGATGATTTGACAAAATAACGGAGTCAAAAGGGATTTGAGTGACCAGTTCCGCATATCGCAATGGCAGGTGTACCTGATAACCGAGTTCAATTCCCAGTCGTAAATCCAGGCCTTTCGGCGCCGATTCACTCCATCCGGAAAATGCAGAAAAATAATCATCCAAATCAAAAATCATCGGACCTTCCATATCATGCGGAAAATCATCGTCATAGTGTTCGGTAACTACGATTGATTCAAGTCCGCGCATAACCGCGGCCTTCATCATTTCATCCGCGGTCATCCGGCCGTCGCCGCTGAAATGCAAAGTGTGGACGTGACTGTCGGTTATCATAAAACTTTCCGAGCTCCTTTGGCGCGAATATTTCCTAAAAAGTATGGTATCATAAATGAACGAATATTTTCGGAATACATGAATTTTTTGTTGAGGTTGGAATGATGACAGATAACAAAACGAATCCGAAGAAGGCCCGGAATCTTTCTGCAAAGACTGAAAGGCTCTCCGAAAAGGCCCAATATGATCACCTGTTAGCCGATTATCCCAATATATGGAAATCCGCAAGCGATGCCGAAGTTAAGAAAATTATGGCATTTGCGGAGCATTACAAATCTTTTCTCAATGCCGCAAAGACGGAGCGCGAGTTCAATCGCGAAGCCGTTTCCATGGCAGAGAAGAAGGGCTTTTCGAGCATTGACACAATAATTGCCCTGAAGCCCGGTGATCGAGTATTCGCGACGATCAAGGGAAAGGGCTTGCTTCTTGCCGTGATCGGTAAAAAGCCGATGACCGAAGGCTTTAACATTCTCGGCGCTCACATTGATTCACCGCGTCTTGATCTGAAGCCGAACCCTCTTTATGAAGATGAAGAAATGGTTTTCCTGAAGACTCACTATTACGGCGGTATCAAGAAATATCAATGGACGACGATTCCTCTTGCAATACACGGACTGATCGTCCGCAAGGACGGAACAAGTCTGTATATAACGATTGGCGAGAATGACGATGATCCGGTTTTTTACATCACCGATCTTCTTCCGCATCTCGGTAACGAGCAAATGTCCAGAAAGGGCACGGATATTGTAAAAGGTGAGGATTTGAATGTTCTGATCGGCGGACGACCGATCAGCGGGAAAGATATCAAGAGCGATTATAAAATTGCGATCCTCAAACTCCTGAACGAGAAGTACGGAATCGTCGAGAAGGATCTGGTCAGCGCCGAATTGGAAGTCGTTCCTGCGTTTAAAGCCAGAGATGTAGGATTTGATCGAACCTTTATCGCGGGTTACGGGCACGACGATCGCGTATGTGCTTACCCGGCACTAATGGCACTTCTTGATCAGAAGACACCTGCCAAGACGGTAATCTGTATGCTATCGGACAAAGAGGAAATCGGAAGCTACGGAAACACCGGAGCGGAATCGATGCTTTATGAGAACTTTTTCATGGATCTTTTTGCGAAAACCGTCGGTGAATTCGACCATATTTCTTATCGCAAGTCTTTATCTTCGGCAAAAATGATGTCTGCAGATGTCTCTAACGGATTTGACCCGAAGTACGCTTCGGTGTCCGATCCCAAGAATTCCGCGTATATGTCCCATGGAATCAAACTGGAGAAATATGTCGGAGCCAGAGGTAAATCCGGTACCAACGATGCGAACGCCGAGTATATATCCGAAGTCATCCGGGTTTTGGATCAGGCAAACGTTCGTTGGCAGACCGGGGAACTCGGGAAAGTTGACGAGGGGGGAGGAGGAACGATTTCCGCGTTTATGTCCAAGTACGGACTCGATGTAATTGATTGCGGCGTTCCGGTTCTTTCGATGCACGCGCCATATGAGGTAATCAGCAAAGCGGATCTCTATGAAACATATCGTGCGTATAAGGTTTTTATTGAAAATATCTGATTGACCGGTTGTGTATTCGTAGAACGGTAGTAATGAAAGGCAGGATGAATACAGAATATGATTATTGTTGTAAAGCCGGGAGCATCCCGGGATCAGGTTGAGAAAATTCTCGGAACTCTCGAGCAATTTCACTTAAAAGCACATGTATCAGAGGGCGCGGAGCGTCTGATCATCGGCGTCATCGGCGATAAGTCACGGTTGCCCCCGGGTGCGCTGGAACTTTTGCCGGCCGTTGAGAAACTTGTTCCGATCATGGAATCCTATAAGCTCGCGTCGCGCGCTTTTCGACCGGAAGGAACTGCTTTTGAAGTCAAAGGTGTCCGGATCGGCGGGACGGAGCTCACCATGATGGCAGGTCCCTGTGCGGTCGAGAGCGAGGAGCAGGTCGACAGTGTCGCACGTGTTATAACTTCATGCGGAGCCCGTTTTCTTCGCGGGGGTGCGTATAAACCAAGAACGACGCCATATTCGTTTCAAGGCCTGGAAAAGGAAGGTCTGCGAATCTTAAGAACGGTCGCCGATCGTTATAACCTGCTGGTGATCAGCGAGATCACATCCGAAAATGATATTGATTACGCTTCGGATTACATTGATATCATACAAATCGGAGCTCGTAACGCTCAGAATTTTCGCCTGTTATCCGCTGTCGGGAAATCGGGAATTCCGGTAATGCTCAAACGTGGAATTGCAGAAACCATCGACGAATGGCTCGGTTCGGTCGAGTACATCATGAGCGAGGGCAACTATAAGATTATTATGTGTGAGCGCGGGATCCGTACCTTTGAGACATCAACCCGAAGTACTCTCGATATCAGCGCAGTTCCGGTACTTAAGTCCAAAACACATCTTCCGGTTATCGTAGATCCGAGTCATGCTTCCGGAAAGGCACAGTATGTAAGGCCCCTGTCACTGGCGGCGATCGCTGCCGGTGCGGATGGACTGATCATCGAGGTGCACCCGAATCCGATTTGTGCATTATCAGATGCGGCTCAACAGATCACACCGGATGAATATCGTGTTATAGCCGACGAAGTGAAGGCGATTGCAGAGATCATTAAAAGAACATACCCGCAATAGTTATATCAAATAACTTACTCGTTCCATTCATCCGTTTCCGGCTTTAATCCGGCAAGCGGATTCCGGTTAACGGCGTCATGGAGCGCCGCGTTATCCACATGTGTGTAGATTTGAGTCGTCGCGACACTGGAATGCCCGAGAATGGTTTGCAGGCTCCGGATATCCACCTGACCGTACTTGTACATTAATGTGGCCGCGGTGTGTCGCAGCTTATGAACCGAATAGTTTCTTGCATCGATTCCGGCCTCGCCTAACCTTTTTTTCACGATGTTTTGAATCATTTGGTGACTGATTCGAACTCCTCTGGAACTGAGAAACAAGGCGTCCGGCTCTTTGATTTTGTATCGATTCCGATCTTCAAGCCACTCGGAAACAGCTCTCATGCAAGCATCGTTCAGATAGATCGTACGCTCTTTATCACCCTTTCCGATGACCGTCAGCGTGTCGTCCCGGATGTCCGATATATTGATCCCGCGAAGTTCGGAGAGTCTCATCCCGCAATTCAAGAAGAGTGTAATCATACAATAATCTCTTTTGGCGGATACGCTATCGGCATCGTAAGCGGTGTGGATCAGCTTAACACTCTCGTCGAGATTCAAATACTTCGGAAGGCGCCGGCCGACCTTAGGGGACTCAAGCTCATAGGAAGGATCCTCGTTGATCATCTTCCTTTTCTGATACAGGTATTTGAAAAAGGACTTTATCGTTGCCGCTTTTCTGGCTCGGGTCGCCGCGGACGCTTTTCGCTCGCGAGCTAAAAAAATCATAAACACAAACAGATCATCGGACGTTATTTTTTTAATAAAATCGATATCAGTATCGGAAATATCGATTGTGTTAATGGCAGTCTCCTTCGGGATCAATCCGCGATCACGCTTCATGAAACGAAAGAACAGAACCAGATCATAACGGTACTCCTTCATCGTCAAAACAGATCTTTCTTTTACCGCTTGCATGTAATGAACATACTGATCCAGAAGAGGAAATGTATTATCGTTTCCATCGCCGTCCGTTCGTTTAACCATTGAGTGCAACCTCCTTGATATAAGGACATTCTATCATAGTGCAATCACAAATCGTTTGAAGAAGATGAGGGCTGTATATGTTCTCGAAAAGAAAATTCTGTGTTGCCAAACCGAAAACCATGTGATATGATACACGCATGAAATACATATGTCCGTCTACGGCGGACATCCGGGAGGACAGAATATGAATCAGAAGTTGAGAGTCGGCGTCATCGGAGCGACCGGGTTTGTCGGTCAGCGTTTCATTGCCTTATTGGATAACCATCCTTGGTTTTCCTGTGTCGCGGTTGCCGCTTCTCCACGTTCCGCCGGAAAGCCGTATTCGGTTGCGGTTGAGGGAAGGTGGAAGATAGACGCCCTTATGCCCGAATATGTGAAAAACATGATTGTTTTCGGGTTGGATGACTTGGACGCCTTTTTGGATAATGTTGATTTCGTTTTCTGCGCGGTCGATATGCCCAAGGAGCAGATTCGCGAGTTTGAAGAAATCATCGCGCGTCGCGAGGTTCCGGTCATTTCCAATAATTCGGCTCATCGCAAAACGCCGGACGTTCCCATGATCATTCCGGAAATCAATCCGGAGCATTCCGAGATCATTTACGCTCAGAGAAAACGTTTGGGCACATCGCGCGGTTTTATTGCGGTAAAACCGAACTGTTCCATTCAAAGTTATGTACCTGCATTGCATCCTCTTAAGGATTTTGGTATCGGTAAGATATTCGTTTCAACGTATCAGGCTATATCCGGAGCGGGGAAGACCTTTTCGGACTGGCCGGAAATGATTGAAAATGTAATCCCTTACATCGGAGGAGAAGAAGAGAAGAGCGAGCAGGAGCCGCTGAAAATATGGGGTAAGATCGGAAACGGAATGATTGAGAACACGGTGTCTCCGGTGATATCGGCGCAGTGCTACCGGGTTGCCGTATCGGAGGGTCATACCGCTTCGGTCAGCGTGCTTTTCGATAAGAAACCTTCGAAGGAAGAGATTCTGGCTCGTTGGTCCGAATTTGTGGGAGAAGCGGTTCACCGGGATCTTCCGAGCGCACCGAACCCGTTTCTCAAATACTTGGATGATGATAACCGTCCTCAACCTAAGCTTGACGCCTGCTTCGGAAAGGGAATGGGAATTACGATCGGTCGTCTGAGAGAGGACAAGATTTTTGACTATAAGTTTGCCTGTCTCTCGCACAATACGCTTCGCGGTGCAGCGGGCGGGGGCGTCTTAACGGCTGAGTTGCTGACCAAATACGGGTTCATATCATCAAGATGATCTTTTCTGTTACGGAGTTGATCCGCAGTTAAATACGAGACGCCCGACAGAAATTCCGGGCGTCTCATTTATATGGATGATCGAAAACAAATGCGATCGGGATGTTCTTCAATCAAATAAGGTATTGACGGGTTTGACGAGTTATGTAATAATCACTTTTGCGCTTTGAAAACCTTTACGGATCCCGGTGTTCTTCGAAGCGGCATGGGCCTTTAGCTCAGTTGGTTNNAGAGCAACCGGCTCATAACCGGTCGGTCCCGGGTTCGAGTCCCTGAAGGCCCACCAAACGCATTTAAACGTATCTTGATACATCAACATATGGGAGGATTCCCGAGCGGCCAAAGGGAGCAGACTGTAAATCTGTTGTCTACGACTTCGGTGGTTCGAATCCACCTCCTCCCACCATAAGAACCGGTTTTGCCACAGGCGAAACCGGTTTTTTGTTGCAAAGAACACCGGCTCGCGAACCGGATGCCGGCTAAGAAATCTTATTTCCGGACGAGTTTTCCCGTCATGTTGTCTGACCGATTCCGATTTTGGTACGCCCCCAATATAATTCCTTCTTGTTTTTCTCATATTGACATTTCTTGATATGAGTTGTACGATAATGACGCATCGAAAATATTTAATGTAAGGAGCGATATATGGACCATTCATTCAGCGACGACGCAATAATCTTCAAAGCGTTTTGTGACGAGAACCGTCTTCAAATCCTGTTTCTTCTCGGCTCCGGTGAGAAGTGCGCCTGTAAGCTGCTGGAGCATTTGAACATCGGTCAGCCGGCTCTTTCCTACCACATGAAGATCCTTGTCGAATCCGGGATCGTGGAGGCCCGTCAGGAGGGGAAGTGGACCCACTACAGCATATCCGGAGACGCACGCGTCCGGACGACGGATCTCATCTCGAAATACACCGCGTGCTGTGGCTCGGATGACACGAAATCCTGTTGCGGTGGATGAGGGCAGGTA
>LSQX01196450.1_pt3 | contig 43164 bp, 32 predicted proteins | sample 654561 | NCBI WGS metagenome assembly LSQX01 (sample SAMN04489861, study PRJNA283612) | anaerobic digester metagenome | isolation source: 4 biogas reactors fed with cattle manure at either 37C or 55C with and... | place: Denmark: Kongens Lyngby | collected 2014 | reverse complement strand
AGATGTGTATAAGAGACAGGTATATAATAAGTATATATTTTATTGAGAGCGGGGAGGGTGATTTATTGTACGAAACTGATGAGCTTCTAAAGAGTATCAGGCGTGTTCATTTCATCGGAATCGGCGGCAGCGGGATGTGTCCGCTGGCTGAAATACTCCACAAAGAAGGCTATATTGTCTCAGGCTCCGACAACAACGACGGCGACACTCTTGACAGGATACGAAGCCTCGGCATATCCGTCTTTATGGGTCAGAACGCCAAAAACATCAGGGGCGCCGAGATGATAATATACACCGCGGCGCTTTTGCCGGATAATCCCGAGCTTGTCGCGGCAAAGCAATCGGGCATACCGACTTTTGAGCGTTCAAAGCTTTTCGGGGCAATCACAAGGATGCATTCAAATTGCATAGGCGTCAGCGGCACACACGGCAAAACAACAGTCACCTCAATTCTTTCACAGATAATGATAACGGCCGGCGCCGATCCGACTTGTGTTATCGGCGGCAAGCTTCCGTTAATCGGCAGCAACGGCAGAGCCGGTCATTCAGAGCTGATGATTTGCGAAGCGTGCGAGTTTGTTGACACTTTCCTTGATTTAAGCCCCGACACAGTCATAATAACAAATATAGACGAGGATCACCTTGATTACTTCAAGACTGTTGAAAACCTGACGGCTTCTTTCAGAAAGTTTGCGTTGCTGGCTTCAAAAAGAGTCATATATAACGCCGGAGACGAAAAGACCTTGAAGGCAGTCGCGGGGATAACAGACAAAGAAATGATAAGCTTCGGTCTTTCGCCCGATTGCGATTACAGCGCGCGGAATATAACGTCCGACCACGCGGTGCCAAGCTTTGACGTCTACAATAAAGACGCGCTTTTGGGGCGACTTGAGCTTAGCATCCCCGGCAGCCACAACATCCTGAACGCGCTTGCCGCGGTTGCGGCGGCGCACATCAACGGAGTCCGTTTTTCAGTCATTTCCTCGGCGTCAAAGGATTTCAGGGGGGCGGGCAGGCGTTTTGAGATACTCGGCAAAAGGAACGGCGTGACGATTGCGGACGACTACGCGCACCACCCAAAGGAAATTGAAGTCACATTGACGGCGGCAAAGCAGATGGGCTTCGCGCGAGTTTGGGCAGTTTTTCAGCCTTTCACGTTTTCGAGGACGGCAATGCTGATAGACGAGTTCGCAAAAGCTTTAAAGATAGCGGACAAAGTTGTTATGACGGAGATAATGGGCTCGCGTGAAATAAACACATACGGAGTGCATACGTCGCAGCTTGCGAAAAAGATTGACGGCAGCGTCTGGTTTGCGACATTCGCCGATGTCGCGAGGCACATTGCCGAAAACGCGCGCGAGGGAGATCTTGTGATAACGCTCGGATGCGGAGATATTTATAAAGCGGCAAGGGAAATATTAAAGAAATACGACATTGCGGAGGTATAAGATGATTTATAAGCTTAATCGCACAAATTACAGGGATTTCAAGGTTTTTGAAAAAAACAAGCTTGCGGGCAGGGCATATTTTATCCCATACCTTAAAAAGGAAGAGCTTTCAAACACACCGTTTGAAAAAGAGCGCGTTTCTTCCGACATTGTTCGCGTGCTTTCCGGAAAGTGGGACTTCAAGTATTTTGGCGACGTTTCAGACATGCCGCGGTCGCTTGACACTGACAAAACAAAGTTTGACAAAATAACTGTCCCGTCGACGTGGCAGCGCACCGGATACGAGCCGCCTGTTTATCTTAATTGTCCTTACCCGTTTGAAACGCCTGTTCCGGACATCCCGGAGGAGCTTTCCTCGGCTGTTTACAGGACCTTTTTCGACATCGAAAAAGACAACAAAAACTACATAATCTCCTTCCTCGGCGTCATACCCTGCGTCGACGTCTATCTAAACGGAAAGTTTGTGGGCTACAGCGAAGGAGCCCACAACACCGCCGAGTTTTTGCTGAACGACTTTATTAAAAAGGGAGAAAACGAGCTTGTGGCGGTCGTGCGCAAATGGTCCACAGGCACGTTTCTTGAGTGTCAGGACATGTTCCGTGAAAACGGCATTTTCAGGGATGTTCTTCTTTATGAAATGCCGCCTACATACATAAACGACTATGAGATTAGGACAGACAAGTCCGAAAAAGGCTACAACCTTTCATGTGATGTGTTCATAAACGGCGAAACGGCAGGCTATACAGTCGGAGTTTCCCTGGCAAAGGACGGCGGCGAAATATTATCGCAAGAAGTCGAGGCGTCCGAAAAAATTAATGTGGAGATGGCTTGTCCCGACGCCGTCGAATGGAACGCGGAGGTTCCATCCCTTTACGAGCTTTATATAACGCTTTACAAGGACGGCGCGGAGGTTGAGACGCTGCGCAACTTCACCGGCTTTAAGACTGTAAAGATAGACGGACACGTCTACACATTCAACGGTCAAAAGATAAAAATCAAAGGCGTAAACCACCACGACACACACCCCGAAACAGGATATGTTATGACTGTCGACGATTTAAAAAAGGACATTCTCCTGATGAAGTCCTTAAACATCAACACGGTGCGCACGTCGCACTATCCGCCCGACGCGCAGTTTTTGACTCTTTGCGACATATACGGGCTTTATGTCGTCGACGAGGCCGACATAGAGACGCACGGCTGCGGCTGTGAGCCTTATAACGATATAAATCTCATCAGCAACGACTTAAAATGGGCGCCGAGATATGTCGACAGGGTCAAAAGGATGTTTTACCGCGACAGAAATCATCCCAGCATCATAATGTGGTCTTTGGGCAACGAGGCGGGCGGCTGGAAGTGCCAGGACAAATGCTTTAAATTCCTGAGCGAGGCGTGCCCGCGGATACCTGTTCACTATGAGGGAGTAATAAGGACGCCGCGGCACGGCTATTCTGTCATTTCAGAGATGTACACGCACCACGACGACCTTGTTCGTGTGAGGGAAAGGAGCAGGGGAGCGCACTATAAGAACAAGCCGTTTTTCCTTTGCGAATATTGTCACGCGATGGGAGTCGGGCCCGGCGCTCTTGAGGACTATTGGGAAATCATTTATTCCGACGACATTTTCATGGGCGGATGCATATGGGAGTGGGCGGATCACGCGGTGCAGCACGACAAGGGCAGGCTCAAATACACATACGGCGGCGACCACGGCGAAAAGAAGCACGACGGCAACTTTTGTGTGGACGGCCTTATGTATCCCGACAGGACACCGCACACGGGCGCTTATGAGATGAAAGCTGTTTACCGTCCGCTCAGGGCGGCGCACAAGGGCGGCGGGCGCTTCAGCTTTTTAAACACAAACCGCTTTAGAGACAGCGGATATATAAAAATTCTTTGGGAGCTTCTCCACGACGGAATGTCGGCGGCACAGGGAGAAATAAAGCTTGTGACAGCCCCGACCGAAAGCGCGGAGGTGTCCGTCGACCTGCCGAGCATGGCGGACGGCGAATATCATATCAATTTTATTTATCTTGACGGCGACGAAGAAATAGCTGTGGAGCAGATTGCGCTCAAGGAGGGCTTGCCCAAATTTAAACCGCTGCAAAACAAAAAAATCAAAGCAACCGAAACGGGCGAGTGCATAACAGTCGAGTTCGACGGCGGCACCGCCGTGTTCGGAAAGTCAGACGGCAAGCTTGTGTCATATGTCTGCAAGGGTAAGGAGATGCTGAACAGCGCGCCCGTTTCGCACGTCGGCTTCGGGCCAAATCTTTTCCGCGCAAGGCTTGACAACGACACCGACCGCTATGAGGCTTGGAAATCAGCAGGTTTCGGCTCTTTCAGGCAGGAGCCGGTGTCGATTTCATACACCGCCGACGGGCTGACGGCAAAAATCAGCACAGCGTTCACGCTTGAACACAGGAGAAGGATTCTTTTTGATTTCAACGCTGTATACACTGTTTTCGGCAACGGCACAATAAAGGTTGACGCGTCTGTTTCGCCGCGCGCAAAGCTTGAGGCGATGCGGGATATACCGCGCTTCGGCATGACGGCGGAGCTTGTACGCTCGCTTGAAAATGTCGAGTATTTCGGGCTTGGAAGTCTTGAAAACCTGCCCGATTTCAACGCGCAGTCGACTGTCGGAATATACAAAACGACAGTCGGAGAAATGCACGAGCCATACATAAAGCCGCAGGACAACGGCAACAGAGGCGGCGTCCGTTTTCTTAAGCTCACGGACGGCGACGGCGACGGTGTTTTGATAAGCGCCGTCGATAAAGCATTCAGCTTTTCCGTTCACAACTACACACAGGGGCGACTTATAAAAGCAAAGCATCAAGAGGATTTGCGCGACGAGAAAACGACGTTCTTGTCTGTCGACGGATTTATGAGGGGGACGGGAACGGCAAGCTGCGGGCCTGATACGCTTGATAAATACAAGGTAAACGCCGAAAACGGGCTTAGCTTTTCTTTCGCGCTTTCACCGATAGTCGGCGTGGCGAAGAAAAAGGTTCCCGTAAAAAGGGCTGAACGCCCCGTATATGACACAAAGTTTATTCCCCGCGCGATATCGCCGGAGGAGGTCGGAATCAAAAGCGAAGCGATAGAAAGCTTTGCCGACGCTTTAAATTCGTCAGGCGTCAGATACCATTCCTTTATGATAATCCGCGACGGCAAAGTGGCGGCCGAATGCTACCGCTACCCGTTTAACGCCAAGACTCCGCACATAATGTATTCCATCAGCAAAAGCGTCACATCGTGCGCCGTCGGTTTTGCTATTGACGAGGGCTGGTTTACGCTTGACACCACGCTGGCGGAGATTTTTCCGGAAAGAGCGCCGAAAAAGGACGCGGACAAATACAAAAACATAACAATCCGCCATCTTCTGACCATGACATCAGGCAAGACACCGGGATATATGTCAAACAAGACAAAAGGCGACTGGATAGAGCAGTACATGGACAGCAAGTGGTACGCGGAGCCGGGCGAGCAGTTTAAATATGTCAACGAAAACACATTTATGCTTTGCGCCGCGATAAAGCGCGCGACGGGCGTGTCTGTCAGCGAATATTTGACGCCGCGCCTTTGGGAGCCGCTCGGAGTCAGAAAGCCTTACTGGGAAACAGACCACAGCGGAATCGAGTCCGGCGGCTGGGGTCTGTTCCTGACGCATGAAGCTTTTTCAAAGTTTTTACTGACTTATCTTCAGGACGGCAAGTTTGAGGGCAGGCAGGTTGTGCCCGCTCAATGGGTAAAAGAGTCAATGAGCCTTAAATCAAGCGCGCCGGAAGACGAAGAAGCAAGATCCGGCTATGGCTATTGCTTTTGGGTCAATGATGAGGGCGGCGTGAACGCCGTCGGCGTGTTTGGTCAGGTGGGGCACATTCACAAAGAAAAAAATCTGATAGTTTCAGTTGTGAGCGGGGACACAAACGAAGCGCTTGTTTGGGACGCCATAAAGATATTTGAAGACGACGACGCCTTGACAGAGCGCGACGGCAACGCGAGGGAGAACACGGCTCTCGCAAAAAAGCTTTCGTCATTTAAGATGGAGACAGTGCCGCAATCCGGTCTGCGGAGCCGCTTGGAGCAGGATATAGAAGGCAAGAGGATAACCTTCAGGCGCGCTCTGATAGCTGACGTTTTCGGGTTTTCACCGTCGATGCTGCCGATAGTCGCGACATATATGACAAAAAACAGGGCGGGCGGCTTCAACAATGTCAAATTCAGTTTTCGTGACAAGTTTTGTTATTTTCAATGGACGGAAGGCGACGAAACTTGCTGTGTCCGCTGTGGCATGGACGGAAAATATCGCGCAAGCAGGATTACGCTTGCAGGCACGAGTTACACCGCATACGCGGCTGCTTATTGGGTCAACGACACGACGCTTGAGGTGTGGCTGCGCCCGCTTGAATCCATAGGCAGGCGTGTTTTGTCGTTTCATTTTAACGGCAAATCAGTTCAGCTTGAGACACACACCGATCCGTCCATAGAAGAAGTTTTGGACACAGTCAAAGGCACGTTGACCGAGGCGCTCAAGACAGAAAGAGGCAAAAAGTTAGGCGAAAAGCTGATAATCGGAATGCACGACAAGATTCAGCCCGTTCTCAAGGGCAAGATAGTCGGTTTCCGAAAGTAAAAAGGAGGTCGCGACATGGAAAACAAAAAAGCGGACACCAAAAAGACTTGGTACAAGGAAATGTCAGTCTATCAAATATGGCCGCGGAGCTTTTGCGACGGCAACGGGGACGGCATCGGAGACCTTGAGGGTGTGCTGTCAAAGTTAGACTATATCAAAAGCTTGAATGTCGACGCAATTTGGTTTTCTCCGCTTTATCCGTCTCCAAACGCCGACTACGGATATGATATTTCCGACTATAAAAACATCTCGTCAGACTACGGCTCTCTTGAGCTTTTTAAGAAGGTCGTCGAACAGGCGCACCAAAGAGACTTGAAAATAATAATGGATCTTGTCATAAACCACACATCCGATGAACACGAGTGGTTTCAAAAAGGCAGGAAAGACAAAAACAGCCCTTACCATGACTACTATTTTTGGCGCAAGGGCAGGGGAAAAAGGCCGCCGAACAATTGGAAGTCTGTGTTTGAGGGAGGGGCTTGGGAATACGACGGGGATTTGGACGAATATTACCTCCATGTGTTCGCCAAAAAGCAAGCGGATCTCAACATGGACAATCCGGCAGTGCGCGAGGAGATAAAGAGCGTGATGCGCTTCTGGCTTGACATGGGCGTCGACGGATTCCGTGAAGATGTCATCACATATATTTCAAAGCGCGAGGGCCTTCCGAACGGCTTTCCTTTGCCGATAGGAACGGGCATAGAGCATTACACAAACGGTCCGAAGGTTCACGAATACCTTTCCGAGTTTAAGCGCGACGTGCTCGATCATTACGATTGCTTTACAGTCGGCGAGGCCCCCGGCATGACGCCGCGTGTCGCAAAGACGTTTATAGCCGAGGGAGACTCGAAAGTGCTGGATCTCATGTTTCACTTCCAGCACATGGCCGCCGACTGCTTTTTAGTCGACTGGATAGGGCTGCCCTTCAGCCTCAAGAAGATGAAAAGAGCTTTTTCGCGCTGGCAGCGTGAGATGTTCGGCATCGGCTGGAACGCGCTTTATCTTGAAAACCACGACCATCCGAGAATCATAGACAGATACGGCAGCAGGGAATACAGAGTAGAAAGCGGCAAGATGCTTGCCGCCATGTATATCTGCCAGTGCGGGACGCCATTTGTGTATCAGGGTCAGGAAATCGGCATGACAAACATCAAGCTTGACGGCTTTGACAAGTTTAAGGACGTCATAACATTTAACAACTACCGCCTGTTTAAAAAGCTGCGTTTGTCGGACGAGCGGATTTTAAAAATCACAAACAGAAGCACAAGAGAAAACGCGAGAACGCCGATGCAGTGGAGCGGCGGGGAAAACGCGGGTTTCACAACAGGCGATCCATGGTTCCATATAAACCCGAACCACACAGAAATAAATGTCGAGGCGGCCGAAAAGGACGCCGACTCAATTCTGCACTTTTACCGCGCGGCGTTAAAGTTTCGCAAGGAAAACGAAATTGTCATTTACGGGGATTATAAGGAGCATTACAAGGAAAGCAGAAAGCTTTATGTCTATGAAAGAAGTCTCGGCGAAAAAAGGCTGCTCGTAATCTGCTCGTTTTCAGACAAGCCCGTCCGTTTTATAACTCCCAAAGGCTTTAACTTAAAAAACGGAAGGCTTGTGCTTCAAAACTACAAGTCAGTCACCGAAAGCAACGTGTTTCTCACAAGACCATATGAAACGAGGGTTTATCTTTTTGAAAACTGAAAATAAAAAGAAGACGAAAAGCAACTTTTTCGCCCTTATTTCACGAATGAAATACATTAACCGTTGGGCGCTGATGAGAAACACTCGCAGCGAAAACCTAAGCGAGCACAGCCTTGAGGTCGCGGCTGTCGCGCACGCCTTGGCGCTCATTCACAACAAACGCTTCGGCGGCAACATAAACGCCGAGCGCGCGGCGGTGCTCGGAATGTTTCACGACGCGCCTGAAATTCTCGTGGGCGATATGCCGACGCCTGTCAAGTATCACAGCGAAGCGGTTCGAGAGGCGTATAAGACAGTCGAGGAAAGCGCCTGCCGCACGATACTTGAGATGGTTCCCGGCGATCTCCGCGACGAATACCTGCCGTTGTTTTTTCAAAGCGAAAGCGACGGCGAGCTTTGGCGATATGTAAAGGCGGCGGACAAGATATGCGCTTTGACAAAATGCATTGAGGAGAAAAAGGCAGGCAACAGCGAGTTTGACAAGGCGGCGGAGACGACTCTCAAGGCAATAAAGGCGCTCGAAATGCCTGAAGTGGAATGTTTCCTGCAAGAGTTTATTCCGGGGTTCAAGCTGACGCTCGACGAGCTGAGGGAATTTTAACAGAAAAAAACAGACCGGGCTGTGCGGGAAAATTCCGTACAGCCCGGATTGTTTTTTTAACGCCGTATGATTTATCGTGTCGGCGGATTGCCTGTCTTTCGCGTGCCGTGTGAGCGGACAAGATTTTTGAAATGACGACCCTTTTCCTCAAAATCTCTGTAATAGTTATAGCTGGCGGCGGCCGGTGAAAGCAGGCAGCTTTTGCCCTTTTCCGTCACGCAAAAGGCTTTTTCAACGGCGTTTTCCATGCCGTCAACTCTGAAAAGCTTTTTGCGCGAGCCAAGCTCCGCAAGGCGCAGGCAAATCATGTGACCTGTTTCAGGCAGCCCGATAATGTTCCTCACAGACGACTCCTCAAGCGCGCGGCAAAAGTCGCCGTAATCCAGCCCTCTGTCCATGCCGCCAAGTATGAGAGTGTCGGTGTCGCCCACCGCCTCGACGGCGCACATGACGGCGCGCGGTATTGTTGCGATGCAGTCGTTTACAAACTTTATGCCCTCATATATCCCGACGGGTTCCATGCGATGCTCAATGCCCCCAAAACCTTTTATCCCCGCTTTGACAGCGTCGCGGTCTATGTTGAGACAGCGTGCCGCGGCGGCGGCAAAAAAAATGTCTTGATGGTTATGCCGTCCCATAAGGCGCGGATTAAGAGTTGTGAGCAGCTTAAGGAAATCCGAATCCTCTCCATCGGAGGCGCTCACGGGAATCGCGGCGGACAGTACGGCGCCGCGCGAATAATATTCGCTCAAGTCCTGATCCGCGTTATATATAAAAAAGTCGTCCGCGCTTTGGTTTTTCATTATATTCAGCTTTGCGGCGGCATAGCCATTAAATCCGCCGTAGTGGTCAAGATGCTCCTCAAACAGGTTCGTAAAAACGGCGATGTGCGGTGACACTGTTGTGAACTCAAGCTGGTGAGACGACATCTCGATAACTGCCGTACATCCCGCGGACGAGTCGAACCTGTCAAGAACGGGAATCCCGATATTGCCGATAAGGCACGTCGGCACATTGGCGGCGCGCAGTATTTCATAAATCAGCGTCGATGTGGTCGTCTTGCCCTTTGTGCCTGTGACGCCCACCTTTAAACATGGCGCATAGCGCATGAAAAGGTCTGTCTGGCAGGTGATTTCTGTGCCTTTCGGAACAGTAACGCCGAAAAAGGATATGCCGGGGGACTTTAAGACGACATCAAAATCCTTCATGCAGGAGAGATAATCACTGCCTGTCACAAGCCGGACATTGCGGTCGTCAATATATATGTCGCGCCTGTCCGCGATTGTCAGAAAAAGCCCGGGCAGGTATTTCCTGATATAGTTATAGCTTGAGCGCCCCTCCCTGCCAAAGCCGAGAATAAGCACCTTTTTGTTTTTTATGTGGTCAATCAGCGGATTGGACAAAGGCAAGCATCTCCTTTGCGTATTTGATAAAGTCCTTCGGGATGTTGTTTTTGCTGTCAAAGCTTGAAAAAGGGTCGCCATTGCCGACGCCGTGTGACACGGAGGAAAAGTAATCAAGCAGGCAGGGAAGCGGCAGCCCGAGTTTTTTGTATCTTTCGGCTGTCATCGCGAGCGCAAAATTAACTTCGCTGACAGTGCCGACACACTCAAACGGCTTTGCGCCCGAAATCCCCGTCATCCCGTCAAAGTCGTCCTTCAGCTCACATTTTTCAAGCATATTGCAGCCAAAAATCTCAAAAAGCCGCTCAGGCGGCAGGAACGGCGACAATATTATATATACGAAAAGGCATTTGGCGCAATTGCGGCACCAGATGTTTTTTTTGCTGCCGACGTTGCAGCTCTTAAAAGCCTCGTGAAATTGCGGCAGCGACGCGAACATTTTGGCTATTTGCAGCTCGCAGAACGGGCGGAGCAGGCTGAAATATGTGACGGGCAAGCGGAGGTGCTTTGATGTGTAAAGGTTGAAATCTTTTTCAAATTCATAAGACTTTGAATATTGGTGATTGACGCTCAAGCCCTGCACGCTCGGCTCATTGGCGCTTGACTCGTTTGAAAGAATGACATTCTCCGCGCCGGTCAAGTAAGCGCTGTATAATGAAAGGAACGCGACGACTGACGAAAACGGCGTGTGACCGTTCAGATAGCCTTCGGAGTTGAGCCTCAAAAGCTCTTTGTCCATCTCTCTGTATGATCGGATTATCCTGCCTTTTCCAAGCCCGGCGGCGGCCGCCGTGTCGGTGCGCGCCTGCTGGTCATTGACAGTGAAACACATGACGGTATCTGAAATATCTTTTAAAAGAGCCAACGTAACGGCCGAGTCTTTGCCGCCGCCGACAGGGACAATGTTTATGCCGCTTTTGACATATGGAGTGTCGGCGGTGTCCTTCGGAGCCGGCAATGTGTTTTCGACGGCGATGAAGCTTTCGATGTCGGTTTGGATGCCGTTAATGAAAAAGAACTCGCCCAAACCGTTAAACCACAGCTTTTTCCACCATTTTATCTGCTCGTCGGAAAGGTATCCGCAGCGGACGACAAAACGCTTGGGGCATATTGCCTTCCAGTAGCTCACAGCCTCCGCAAGACCCAATGAAAAAACAAGCCTGCGCGCCGTCTCGCCGTTGACGGGATTTAACAAAGTAAGATTGTCTGTTTTGATTATTATCTCGTGATTAAACTCAAATCTTTTGTCAACAGAAAAGTTGAATTTGATGAGGATATGCCCCTCATCGCGCTCGATTTGAAACCCGTCATAGTAAAAGGCGCTGAATTCACGGCGGAGCAGGTCAAAGCTTTTGCTCATCGTTAAAGCTCCTTTTTTGTTTTGGGATAAGATTGTCAGACAGCCGGACGCATCTCGGCGCCGCACGTCAGCTTTTTGCGGAATATGACATTGCGAAGCAATGTGAGCGCAAGGAAGAATAGCCTAAAATGCTTCGGAAGGTGTTCCCGCCGATTTCCCTGTTGCCCAGTCTGATTTTTGTAATATACCCGACATTCTTGCTGTATGCGCCGTCGTGGCTGATTATTTCTATCCATGAGGAAGGATCTCCCGAAAGCGTGATTTTATTGCCGCTGTCCGAAAGACCGCTGTTATATCGCTCGACACATTCCTTGAGGCTGTCGGCCGACAATGTAAGCGTCCTGACGCTTATTTCCTCCGGGCTTGAAATGCCGCCGGAAAGGTAAGGATATGACTTGCCGCCCCATGTGCCGGATGCCGACGAGCTTTTGCCTGCGCAGCTTGAAGAAAACGGAGTGAACGCCGCGCTGCCGTTATAATCAAGATATTGACCGTATACGGCGTCCACGGCGCTGCGAATCAAAGCCGACGGCTCGGATGTTTTGTAAGCCAAATCGCCCGTGACAAAGCAGCCGCTGCCGTTGTCGATGTGGTATTTGAGGTAAGTATATATTGCCACAACCTGCGCCTTGCATCCCTCGGCGACCGCGTCTTTGCAGCTTCCGCCTATCTCGGCGTTAGTGACTCTTTCCAAAAATGTCCTTGTCGGTATGTAGGAGCCGTTAAAGTTGATAAACATCGGCATGAATGAGTCTGTCTTTAACACCGTGCCCGGGTAATAGTGGTAAAGTATGCGGCTGTAATCCCAGTTATAGCCCCCCGACGAGTTGCCGTATGTCAGTGCGCCGTTTTGACTCATCCCAACGCCGTGACCGTAGCCGTAGGCTGTGAATGTGAATTTGCCCTTGCTCTCGGCGTCAACGGAGTCAGCTTCTGTCTCTCTTGCCTCGGTAGTCTCGGGCTTTGTCTCCGCTTGAGTCGGCGCCGCCGTGGCGGCGGGCTTTTCCGTCGTGTCGGCTTTTGCCGAAGCCGTCTCTGTTTCGGCCGCTTTTTTTGTCGTGGCAGTCGCGGCAGTCGTGCTTGTCGTGACGGCGGAGGATGTTTCTGTCTGCGCTTGAGTGCCGCTTGAAGCTTCGGCTTTTGACGCCGAGGTGTATTTTATCGCGATATCCGCGGCGACCGCTTTTTCCGCGGCGTCTTCCGCTTCAGTCGGCGTCGGCTCGCAAAACGGGTTTTCAAGCTCGATAACAGGCGCCGCCGTTTCGGACTCGCTGTCGGAGTGCGGCTCACTTTCAATGACGCTCACCAAAGCAGGCTTGCCGCCCCCAAAGAAGAATGCGCGCACATCTCTGAAGAAAAAGCCGATGAGCAGGCACATTATCAGGGCTATCGCAACGCCCGTGACGACCTTTATTGCCGTGCTTCTTTTCCGTGTCGGATCCTGTGCGTCCTCCGCCTCCTCAACACCCTGTATTTCTGAAACAGGCGCGTCGGCGGGAGGTATGCCGTCAGCTTTGACAAATTCTGAAAGCATTGTGAAAAGCATTGACGTCGCGGTCTCGACAAGCTCGTTTGCCGTCTCGCCGTCTCTGCTCGTTATCTTTTTTATATGTGCGTGACTGCTTCCGGAAACAGCGGCATAAACAAACAATTTTCCGGCGGCTCCGTTTGAGGAATAGACATTTGAAATGATTGCGCCGAGATCCGCCCCGCCGTCGGCGCGTGCCTTGTCCGCAAGACGGGCTATGCAGTCTTTCAATGTCTCGCCGCTTTTTTTTGTGTCGTCGCTTTCGACGAAGCTGTAAACACCGGTGAAATTGCCCGCTTCAATGCGCTGGCGCGCGAAAATGCTCGTCTGCGTGGCGGCCAGCGAAACTGTCGTCTTGTTTTGGGCAAGCAGCTCGGAGACTGAAGGGAAGTCGTCGCTCCCGCCGCCGAAGCGCGATGCCGCAGCGGCACTTTTCAAGAAAGGAATTATTCCGCTTTCAAGCATATCTGCGGAAAGCTCCTCGTCAAGCGGCATGAAAATCAAAGTCTGTTTTCCGCCCGCGACGGCAAATCCGGAGTTTAAAGCGCCGGGCGTGAGAAACACATCGGCGCCGACAGGCATCAGCGCATGGGCCTTGAGGCTTGAATCATCAACATCTGTGCCTGAGGCGGAAATTTCTGAAACAATTGCCTCGTTCAGCTCGCTCGTCAGACCGAGCGCCTTCAGCAGCGTCCATTTTTGCTCCGGGAAAATGTCGGAGCCCGCGGCCGCAATGATAATGTCGCTTCGCAGGAAAGCGTTTGACATCTCCTCAAGGAACGCCCTTGTCGAGTCAAATGCTTTAAGGCCGCCGACTTCACAGCCAAGGGCGTCGGATATCCGACGGCTTATTGCCTGCCGCGCGGATTGAAAGGAATCTCCCCCGGCTTTTGAAATCGACAACAGTTCAATTTTCACTGATATGCAACCTCCCGTTCACCCGTATAAGCTTTTTTTGCAAATATCGGGCTATGCGTTAGGAATCCATTTTGACGAACCCGCGTAAGGGTTTTTAACGCCTTTTTTGCTGTAATACTCCGCCGGGTATCTGGGGCTTGGATTCGCAAACGCTTTTGACGTATCAACCTTTGTGCTTTCGCCGTCTCGGACAAGCCTGCCTATTATGACAAGCCTCGCGTTCGGAAAATCATAGGCGCAGGTCGAAAGAGTTAAAATCTTGTCGGTGTTTTTAATGTCGACGCCCGTGCTGTAGAGCTTGCGCTGGTCGACTTGAGAGATATATTCGCCAAACTCATTGTCAGAAATAAGCTCTGTGAAAATATAGTTGAATATCCAGCCGGTGGAATCGACTTTTCCGTTTGATACATAGACGGCATAAACCTTGAAAACATATTCGTCATAAAGTGTCTCAAGCTTTATAATCGGCGACTTTTTAAAGCCTTCGATTTTTCTGTATCTCTCAAGCGGACCGAAAATCAAGTCGTCATATTCCATGTTGTGACCGTAAATGATGGTGTTTCTGTCAAGCCCGCCCATGCTGTTTCTGTAATCCGTGAAAGGACAGCCGTATTTTGTCCATTCCTTTCGGAAGTTTCTTTTGCGGTAATAATCGTTGTCCCTGCCGCGGACGACAGGCATCGAAATGTCTTTTCCGTCAATTTCGAGATATCCGTAAAAGTCACTGTTAATCGCGTAAAAATCGGCAAGGTTGACGCGCATATCCGACGGAAAAGTGATGCCGGAATATTTTTGGGTGACCTCGTCCCAAGACTTTACGGCGTCGCCTCTCAAACCTGAAAGCTCGTCCGCCTTTATTTTGGCGACATAAGGCTGAATCAAATATGTGTTGCTAAGTATGCCGCCGCATATGAGCATTGTGACGATGGAGACAAGGAACATACTCTTGCGGAATATCTCAAGCGGCCCGTCTTGCCTTCCCGGCAGAAGACCGGCAAAAAAGCCTTTTTTCTTTTTCTTTTTCTTGCTTTGAGACTTGCCGTTTGCGCCGGAGGATTTGACAGACCGCTCCGCTAACTGTTTTTTCGCGTTAGCGGCGGAACCAACACCGCCAAAAGCACCTGCGCCGCCCACCGCCGTGAAATCAGGCTTGCCGTCAAGAGCGTCAAGAGCGTCAAGAGATATGTCAAATCCGCCGTATTCGCCCTCGGCGTCCATGGCGTTTTTAACAGCTTCCGAAAAGCTTGCCGCCTTGCTCGCGCCGACGGTCTTTTTGGCGGGAGCGGAGTGTTTTTCTGGAGCGGCTGTTTTCGGCTCGCCGCTCAAATCGGCGGCGTTTTGCGGCGCCGAAACTCTCTCGGCTTCAGTATCGGGTATAAAAAGGCGGCAGTCGTTTTTAAGAGCGTCAAGCTCGCTTGTTATGCCGCTTTGCGTTTCGCTGTAAAGCTGCTTCAAGAAATCGTCGCCGGACACCTGCGAATCAACGCCGTCCTTTTTATCGGCCGTCGGCGCGGCGGCAGTCCCGCCCGCTGATTTGACGCCGCCGGTCTGCGGCTGTTCGCCGGACTTAGGTTTTTTCGCTGTCTGCGGCTTTTCAGTGGTTTTTGACTCTTTTGAGGGCTGAGCCTTTTCCTCTGTCTGCGGTTTTTCCGCTACCGGAGGCTTTTTTGATGTCTTAGGTTTCTCTGCGGTCTGCGACTTCTCCGCTGACTGTGTGTCCTCGTCAAACGGCTCTATCACAGTTTCGTCGTCAGACTTGAGATTGACGCTTCCGGGTGTTTTGCTGTCGGTCGATTTGAGGAACTCGGCAAAGCTTGAAACGCTGAAAAAGTCCTCCTCGGCCGCCGAAGACGCCTTATTCTTTTCGTTGTTGTCCTTTTTCTTGTAAGTAGCCACGTTTTTTCCTCCCGGTGTTATTTTGCGGACGGCTTCCACTTCAAGCTGTTTTTATAGGGATTTGATTTTCCCTTCAGCTCATACCACCTGTGCGGACGGCGGTAATCAGGGTTATCTTTAACGGCCGACGCGTCAATTTCCTCGCTCTCGCCCTCGCGCATAAGTCTTGCGACAAGAACAAGCCTTGTCGTGATCTTTTCACTGCCCACGTCGAAATTATAAGAACACGTTGAAAGCGTGAGAATCTTATCTGACGCGTCTACGTCAACACCTGTTTTGTAAGGCACGCGCTGGTATACCTGCTCAAGGTACCCCTCAAAGCTTGAGTCGCTCATGTCGGGGTAAATGTAGTTAAAAACATATCCGTTGTCGTCGGACGCCTTTATGCTTGTGGCAAACACCGCGAACACCTTCCATTTGTATGTGTTGAACAATGTGCCGTATTCTATAATCGGGTTTTTCTTAAAAAACTCTTTGTCCTCATATTTGACAAGGTCGTAAAAAACCTGCTCCTTGCCCTCTGTCGTGTGACCGTATATGATGGTGTTTTTTGAGAGCCGATATTTTTTGCATCTGTAGTCAAGAAAAAGGTTGCCGTAGCGCCCGCGATTGCCGTAAAAGTCTGTTTTGAGATATTTGTAGTCGGCGCTGTATCCGTCGTCTTTTTCGTTCTGGACAACGACTGTGTCTATTGATGTTTCGGGCAGTCGCAGCCAGCCGACTGTGTCGCTGTTACAGGCGTACAGCGGCATAAATTCAGACCGCATATCAGTGACATATGTAACATCGCCTGTGCGAACCTTTAAATCTCCGAGCAGGTCGGGCGCGCTTAAAGCGGCGGCGGGCAAGTCGTCGGAAACGTCTATTAACGGATTGTCTTCTGATGATCTTTTTAAAATGTTTTTAACAGTAAGAGCTGAAAAAGCAACGAAAAGCGTGAGAAAAATCGCGGACAAAACCATAAACGGGACGGGCGAGGTTTTTTTCTTGCGTTTGCTTTTTTTCGGCGTATGCTTCACGGGAACGGGATTTCTCCGAACATCTGCCATGGCAAAAAAGTCCTTTCTGTGCTTTATCAATAGTTTTTAATAATGAATCTCCTCAGCATATCAAGCGCCTTTGACGCCGTTACATACCTGTTGTATTCGCGCGCGTTTTTGCGCCCCGTTTCAAATCTTTCGGCAAAAGACCCTTGCGCGCCGCAAATGCCGATAAACGACAGTCCCTCCGGAAATTCGCCGTCGTCCCCCGGTCCGGCGACGCCTGTTACGGAAACGCCGATATCGGCTCCGCTTATTTCCATGACTCCGCGCGCCATCTCGACGGCTGTCTGTTCGCTGACAGAGCCAAAACGCTCAAGCGTTTTCGGGCTTACATTAAGCATTTTTGTTTTCATGGCGTTTGAATATGTTACGGCGCCGCACTCAAATACAGACGACGAGCCGGGAACCTCCGTGATGCGCTTTGAAATATAACCGGCGGTGCATGACTCGGCGAACGCGGCGCGAAGACCTTTTTCCGAAAGCAGCTTTACGACAGCTTCCTGCAAGCTTTCGTAGTCGATACCGTAAATAAAATCAGAAAGCCTTGACTTTATGTCGGCTATGACAGGCAATAAAAGCGCCTCCGCTTTTGCGCGGCTTTCAGCGCTTGCCGTGACCCTTAAAAAAGCTTCGCCGTCTTTGGCGTAAGGCGCGACTGATGGATTGACGCTTTTAAGGAGATCGGACACCCTGTGAGCCATGTCGCTTTCGCCGATGCCGAAAGTGCGGACATTTCGAGAAATTATGACGCCGTCGGAATATTTTGAAATCAGAAAAGGCCTGACGCTTTCGTTGAACATCATTTTCATCTCGCGGGGCGGGCCGGGCAGGATTATGACGCATTTCCCGTCCTTTTCAAGAGCCGCGCCGGGAGCTGTGCCGCAGGAGTTTTTAAAAACCGCCGCCCCTTCGGGAATGTCGGCCTGCTTGGCGTTTTCGGCGGGCATGACTTTGCCGCGCCGCGTGAAATGTGACTCGATATCGGCAAGTATCGCGCTGTCGCGGCAAAGGCGGAATCCAAGCGCCTCGCACACAGTCTCCTTTGTGATGTCGTCGGGAGTGGGGCCGAGACCGCCCGTCGTGATAATTATATCGCAGCGTGAGAGTGACGATCTGATTTCGGAGGAAAGGCGCCCGGGGTTGTCGCCCACGGTGCTTTGGTGAAGCAGCCCTATTCCGAGAGACGCCATCTCGCGTGAAAGGTATTGCGCGTTTGTGTTAAGTATGTCGCCGAGCAAAAGCTCCGTGCCGACTGAAATAAGCTCGCAAGTGTGCATAAAAATTACATCCTCAATCCGTCAATCACGGACCTTTGCGCTCCGTCTGCCGCATCGTTTACAAGCTTGTCCGTGTCAAGCGCGCTTTCGGCGGACTCGACATATTTAAGCTTTGGCCTTGTGCGCGGATGCTTTGGCGTGAACACTGTGCAGCAGTCCTCATATGGCAGGACAGAAATGTCAAACGTGCCTATCCGCCTTGCCGCGGCGACCACTTCGTCTTTGTCCATGCCTATAAGCGGTCTGAAAACAGGCATCGAAACGGCGGCGTCTGTGCAGGCGAGAGCGTGAAGCGTCTGGCTCGCGACCTGTCCGACGCTTTCGCCGGTGATGAGGGCGCCGCAATCGTTATCCGCCGCAATGACGGCTGAAATCTTCATCATGAACCGCCGCATAATGACAGTGGAAAGCTCCTCCGGACAGTTGTCTTTGATTTGCTCCTGTATCTCGGTGAACGGCACCGTAAAAAAGCTTATCGGGCCGCTGTAAAGGGAAATCTTTTCAAGCAGGCTTCGGACCTTCATCTCCGCCCGTTCGCCTGTATAAGGCGGGGAAGCAAAGTGGACGGCCGTGAGCTGAAGTCCCCTCTTTGCCATCATCCACGCCGCGACGGGGCTGTCGATGCCGCCTGAAATCAGCACCGCCGCCTTGCCTGACGAGCCTGTGGGCATGCCGCCCGCCCCTTTAAGCTGTGTGCCGTGGACAAACGCGGCGTCGTCTCTGATTTCGATGTTTACGACAATATCCGGGTTGTGTACGTCGACGCTCAAATGAGGATGTTCCTCAAGCAGGCGATTACCGAGAATCGAACATATTTCAGGTGATGTGAGCGGAAACTTCTTGTCGGATCTTTTCGCGCAAACCTTAAATGTCGAGACTGACGACAGCTCGTCCGAAAGGTAAGAACCGGTCGCCGAAAGAATCGCCTCAAAATCCTTGGGCAAGGTCAAAGCCCTTGAAAGCCCGGCAAAGCCGAAAATCTTTCGGCATATCGAAACAGCCGCGTCAAGGTCTGTCCCCTCGTCTGACGGCTTGGCGATTATGGTGGACTGCGCCGCGGTGAGCCGCCACTCGCCTAAGGCTGAGAGGCGGCGGCGCGTGGTTTTGATGAGCATATCCTCAAATTTGCGGCGGTTAAGTCCCTTTAAGACTATCTCGCCGTTTTTCAGTAAAATTACTTCATTCATTCCTGTTTGTTGCTTTCCTGTTTATTAATTATCATCTGCCGCGGCGGATGCTGTTTTTGCCGTCTCGCAGACCGGAGATGAGCATGTCTATTTCTTCTGTTTTCGTAAAGCGGGAAAAGCTTATGCGCAGCGCGCTTGATATGCGGTCGCCGCTAAGCCCCATGTTTTTAAGAACGCGGCTTTTCATGCCCTTTGAGCAAGCGGAGCCGGACGAAACATAAACACCTCTTGACGAAAGAAAATTCATCATCGGCTCTGAGTTTATGCCGAGAACTGAAATGTTGACGATGTAAGGCAGTGCGTCGTCGGGGGAGTTTGGCACAATCCCGCCGACGGAGCCAAGCCCGCGGAGCAGATATTCACGCAGGGCGTATATCCTGCCAAGCTCTCCGCGCGTGTCCGGCAACGCGCTGACAGCCGCGCCGAATCCGGCGATGGCGGGAACCGGCTCTGTGCCGGGACGAAGCGTCCTCTCCTGAAGTCCGCCGAAAACGCATGGAGAAATTTTCACAAAAGAACGGTTGTTTTTGTAGCCGCCGCGCACATAAAGCGCGCCGGCGCCTTTCGGGCCGTGGATTTTATGTGAGCTTATGCTCATCAGGTCGACGCCCATAGCGGACGGCTTGAGGTCTATTTTGCCGAAAGCCTGAATGGCGTCGCAGTGTATGACGGCGCCGGAGCGCACCCGCGCGACAGCTCTGCGTGCGGCCTCGACAGGCTGAATGGTGCCGACCTCGTTGTTCACCGCCATGATGCTTATCAGCACCGTTTTTGAGTTGACCGCCCGAAAAAGATCGTCCTCTGAAATGCGCCCCTCCGAATCCGCGCGAAGCCTTATGACCTCAAAGCCGTCTGCCTCAAGGTGCGAAACAGGCCCCTCGACACTCGGATGCTCGACGGAGGAGATTATGATCCTGTTGCCGCCGCGTTTCATCGCCGCGGCCGCGCCGAGGATGGCAAGGCTGTTGCTCTCCGTGCCGCCGGAAGTGAAAAATATCTCGTCCGCGCCGCAGGAAAGCCTCTTTGCGATTGACAGGCGCGCGCCGTCAAGTATCGCAAGCGCCTCGTTGCCTTTTTTGTAAAGAGACGAGGGGTTGCCCCAGTTTTTTAAAACAGCGTCCGACAAGGCGGATACCGCCTCGGGACAGACTTGAGTGGTCGCGCAATTGTCAAGATATGCCTCCACCGCGACACTCCCCCAATGACAAACTCCCCAATTTTACATATAAATTATTATACATCATTTTCACCCCATTTGTAAACGATAAATTTTAATTTGACGGGTAATTTACAAACAATTCATACAATTACGCCTTAATTTCGAGAGAAAAAGAGCGATGTTCATAAAAAAACACAATGCGAAAGATAAAAACGCGTTTAAACCTTGCCGATAACATCATATGCGCCGCCGCGCCGTCGTGTCCGCACAACAATCATTGTGCGGCGTTGCCCTAAATTTTGCGCCTGCCAAAGCGCCTTTGGAAGAACTTGACTGTCTCGACAATTGGTATGACAGCAAAAGCCAGGGCAACCGCTATAAGATATTCCTTAAAGCTTATGGTCGTAAATCCGAAAGCTTCAGCCAGCGGCTTGACCTCTATAACAAGAGTTGTCGACACAAGGCTTGCGATGCACGCCCAAATCAGAGCTTTGTTTTTTGTTTTAAGCTTAAACAGACTGCCGCGCTGTGAGCGCATATTAAAGCTGTGGAAAATCTCCGCCATGCTCATGGTCAGGAACGCCATGGTGACGCCGTCGCTGCTGTTTGCTATCTCAAGGTTTCCCGTTTCAATAAAATGCCCCGTAAAATATGCTGCAAGCGTCAGCAAAGTGACGGTAAGTCCTTGATACGCAATGTCAACGCCCATCCCGCCGGCAAAGACACCGTCTTTTGTGCTTCGCGGCTTTCTTTTCATTATGTCTTCCTCCGCGCTCTCCATCCCGAGCGCCAACGCGGGGAAGCAGTCGGTCACAAGGTTAATCCACAAAAGGTGAACCGGCTCAAGGATTATAAAGCCGAGAAGCGTCGCGACAAAAATGCTTAAAACCTCGCTCATGTTGGAGCCGAGCAAAAACTGTATTGCCTTGCGTATGTTGTCATATATGCGCCTGCCCTCCTCGACGGCGCCGACTATCGTCGCAAAGTTATCGTCGGCAAGCACCATGTCCGCGACATTTTTTGTGACGTCAGTCCCGGTGATGCCCATCCCTATGCCGATGTCAGAGGACTTTATGCTTGGCGCGTCATTTACTCCGTCGCCTGTCATTGCCGTCACATATCCCGCCCGCTTCCAGGCGTTTACTATTTTTACTTTATGCTCCGGCTGGACGCGAGCGTAAACGCTGATATTTTTGAAAACGGAGTCAAACTCCTCGTCGCTCATATCATTCAGCTCCGCGCCAGTCTTTGCCGTCTTGCCGTCGCCAAGTATGCCCAGCTCACAAGCTATCGCGACGGCAGTATCAACATGGTCGCCTGTTATCATGATAGGCGTGATGCCGGCGTCGCGGCACTCGGCAATGGCGTCAAAGACTTCGGGGCGGACAGGGTCGGCCATTCCGGCAAGTCCGATGTAGCAAAGGTCATTTTCAAGCGACTCAGGCAAGTGACAGTCGGGCGGCGCGTCGTATGAGCGAGTCGCGGCAAGAAGCACGCGCAAAGCGCGGCCAGCAAGCGACTTGTTTGAAGCAATTATTTCAGCCCTGATATCGTCTGTCAAGGGCAGCTCGGCTCCGTCCTTTAAGCAGCGCGTACACTTCTTAAGGACTTCGTCCGGAGCGCCCTTCGTGAATTGAATAACTTTCCCGTCGGAGCTGTGGATGGTACTCATCATCTTTCTTGCGCTGTCAAACGGTGCTTCGCCGATTCTCGGATATTTTTTCTTCAGCTCATTTTTGTCAACACCAAGCTTAAAGGCGTAATTGACAAGGGCGCATTCTGTGGGCTCGCCGATTGCCTCGTTGTTTTCGTCAAGCTCGGCGTCGGAGCACAGCGCCATGGCAGTCGCAAGAAGCGTCTCGTCACTGCCCGAGCAGTCTGTGACAGTCATTTTGTTTTGCGTCAGAGTGCCTGTTTTATCGCTGCAAATTATCTGCGCGCAGCCCAATGTTTCGACTGCCGTCAGTCTTCTGATGATTGCGTCGCGGCGGCTCATGTTTGTTACGCCTATTGAAAGCACGATAGTGACGACCGCAACCAAGCCTTCCGGGATAGCCGCTACCGCAAGGCTGACAGCAATCATGAAAGTGTTTAATATTGTTTCGCCGGAAATAGCTCCGAACTGAACAAAATCGCGTATTACGCCGACAGCGAAAATAACGGCGCAAATGACGACGACAAGCACCGTGAGAACCTTGCTCAACTGGGCAAGCTTTATTTGAAGCGGCGTAGCCCCATCCTCTGCTTTTGAAAGCGCGTGCGCTATCTTTCCCATCTCCGTGTCCATACCCGTGGCTGTTATCACAGCGGTGCCGCGCCCGTAAACCGCGGCGCTGCCCATATAAACCATGTTTTTGCGGTCGCCGAGCGGTACGTCGCTTTGTTTTCCGAGGTTAAGTATGTCTATAAACTTAGTGACGGGGACGCTTTCGCCCGTAAGCGCCGCTTCCTCCACTTTAAGGCTTGCGCATTCGATAAGGCGCGCGTCGGCGGGAATGGAGTCGCCTGCCTCAAGCAAAATCACGTCGCCCACAACAAGCTCCTCGCTTTGCACAACGGCAATCTTCCCGTCGCGCAGAACCTTGCTTGTCGCCGCGGACATCTTCTGGAGTGCCTCTATGGCCTTTTCCGCCTTGCTCTCCTGGTAAACTCCGAGGGCGGCGTTGACTATGACAACAAACATGATAATAAAAACATCTGTAAAATTCTCGTTGTTCAGGCGTGAGGTGACGCCTGAAATAGCCGCCGCGGCTATAAGGATGATAATCATCGGATCCGCCATCTGCGCAAAAAAACGCTTTATCAGCGAATCCTTTTTTGAGTCGGCAAGCCGGTTAGGCCCGTTTGCCTCAAGCCTTTTTTGCGCCTCGGCCGAGGTAAGCCCTCCGGCGCGGCTTTTCAGACCTTCAAACACATTGCCGACATCTTCAAGATAATGTTTCAATTCCGCTCACTCCAAACGATTAAATTAAGCACCGGTCATTTAAGTCCTGTGAACATTATTTATAATTTTATCAAAAGTAATTAAAACGATAATAATAATGAGGAATAATTTTGTTAACAAGTTGTTAACAAACGCGCCGTGTGATTTTAAACCGCCCGCGATATTTACTCATTAAGCTATATGCGGCTTTTAAGGCAACACAGCACAATTATTGTTGTGCGATTGCGCCGTCAGATTTTTTCGTCAGATTGTCTAAAAAGCGCAGGTAATACTTTGTGTATTGCCGAGCATTNNTGCAACAAAGGCTTCAGCCGCTTATTGCGCGGTGTTGCCTTAGGTGAAATAGTTTTGCAAAGTGCTTGATATGCTTTGCTGAAAATGATATAATTCTTTAATGTGAAAGGAATGATAAGATTGTCGAGGAAAAAGTGGCAGGTAAGCGCCTGCGACAAGGAGGACGCGGCGCGGATTGCGCAGGAATACGGCGTCGATCCCCTTTGCGCGCTTTTGGCGTCGTCCCGCGGCTTAAGCTCAGACGAGGATATACGCGGCTTTTTCTTCAGCGGCGAGGCGGAGCTTTCCGATCCGTTTTTGCTTAAAGACATGGACAAGGCCGTCGAGCGCGTCAACGAAGCTGTCGACAGCTTTGAAAGAATCGCCGTTTTCGGCGACTACGACGCCGACGGGATAACATCCGCCGCCCTGATTTGCTCATATCTCGGAATGCGTGAGGCAAACTTTTTTTATTTTTTGCCGACAAGGGACGAGGGCTACGGCCTTTCAGTCGAGGCGGTTGACAGGCTTCACTCAATGGGCGCAAGTCTTATTATAACCGTAGATAACGGCACAAACTCCATAGACGAAATTAATTATGCCGCCTCTCTCGGCATTGACACTGTTGTGACTGACCACCACCGTGTCGGCAGCGAGCTGCCGTCTGCGCGCGCCGTCGTAAATCCCCACAGGCATGACTGCGGCAGCGGCTTTAAGAATATGGCCGGCGTCGGCGTCGTGTTTAAGCTTGTCTGCGCTCTTGAGGGCGGCGACAGCGCGGCGGTGCTTGACGAATACGCGGATCTGGCGGCGATAGGCACGATAGGCGACATTGTCCCGCTGACCGGCGAAAACAGAAAAATTGTCCGCGCCGGCATTGAAAGGATTAACAGCTCCCCGCGCGTCGGCATATCGGCGCTTCTCAAAGCCGCCGGTCACAGCGGAAAGCCTGTCAATTCGTCAGCCGTTTCCTTCATGATAGCGCCGAGGCTAAACGCCGCCGGGAGGATGGGATCCGCCGAAAGAGCGCTGATGCTCCTGATGTGTGACGACGAAAAGGACGCCGCGCTCCTTGCCGATGAGATGGAGTCCGCGAACACCGAGCGGCAGCGCACGGAGCAGAGCATTTTTGCTCTTGCCGACGAGCAGATAAAGGCGTCGCCGTCACGCTTGTACGACAAGGTGATAATATGCGACGGCGAGGGCTGGCACATCGGCGTGATAGGCATTGTCGCTTCGCGGCTGACCGAAAAATACGGCAGACCGTGCATTGTGATTTCGCGCGCGGGAGAAATCGCGAAGGGCTCCGGCAGAAGCATCGAGGGCTTTTCACTTTTTGACATGCTGGAATCGCTTTCCGACTGCCTTTCAAGGTTCGGCGGGCACACTCACGCGGCGGGTCTGACAATTGAAAGCGCGCGCATTGACGAATTCAGGGAAGCCGTCAGGCAATACACTCTCAAAACCGACATGCCTTTCCCGACACGTCATATAGATATAAAGCTAAACCCCAAAAGCATCGGATTAAACATACTTGACGCGATTGAACAATTTGAGCCGTTCGGCGCGGGAAACCCACAGCCTGTTTTCGGTTTATTTAAAGTGACGATAGAAAACATTTTGCCGCTTTCGGGCGGAAAGCACCTTCGCATCACGGCGGTCAAAAACGGCGCTCGTGTTTCTGTGGTGCGTTTTGGCGTATCTCCGGAGAATTTTCCGTTTTGCCGCGGCGCCGTCGTTGACCTTGCCGTAACATTCGGCGCAAACGATTTCAACGGCGTGACAAAAGTCGGAGTTTACCTCAAAGGGATACGATATTCCGGGCTGTCGTCTGAAGGGTTTCTTAGCGGGATTCGTTGTTATTCAGACTTTATGCGCGGGGAATTCCCCTCGGAACGCGGTTTTTCTTCCGTTCCCGCCCGCGACTTTATCGGAGGCATATACAGAAGCCTTAAGAAAAAAACATACGCAAGCATTGACGAGCTTTGCGTCGACACGGGCAACACAGGGCTTGAGGTCTGCTCCGTGATGCTGTCTGTAGACGCTTTGTGCGAGCTGGGGCTTGCCGAACGGGCGCCAAGCGGCAGGCTTTCATTGACGGGCAGCAAAAACAAGGTCAGCCTTGAGGACTCAAAGACGCTTAAAAGGGCGGGCGAGCTTTCACGGCGCGCGGCGGTCAAACAATAAACCGACTTCGGCAGGTTGTCGGCGGAGCGCTGCTTTTTATGAAATGCATTCGGAGTTGAGATATAACAAATTATGAAGTTAATTGCGATTGAAACCTCTTGCGATGAAACTGCGGCGGCAGTCGTCAGCGACGGCCGCGAGGTGCTGTCCTCTGTCGTAGCGTCGCAGGTGGAAGAACACATCATCTATGGCGGTGTCGTTCCGGAGATAGCTTCGCGCCGCCATGTTGAGGCGATTTCGGGAGTTGTCTCGCTTGCCATGCGGCAGGCGGGCATGACTTACGATCGGCTTGACGGCGTCGCAGTGACATACGCTCCGGGGCTTATCGGCGCGCTGCTTGTCGGCGTAAACTTTGCAAAAGGGCTGTCATACGCGGCAGGCCTTCCGCTTGTTCCCGTCCACCACCTGCGCGCTCACGCCGCCGCCAATTACATTTCCTCCCCCGATCTTGAGCCGCCTTTTTTGTGTCTTATTGTGTCGGGCGGTCACAGTCATATTGTCGAGGTAAAGGATTACACCGACTTTCATGTCATAGGGCGGACACGCGACGACGCGGCGGGCGAGTGCCTTGACAAGGCGGCGCGGGCAATGGGTCTGCCTTATCCCGGCGGGCAAAACCTTGACAAGGCGGCGGCGGGCGGCGACCCGCTCTCATGCAGCCTGCCGCACCCGTCCGTTCAGGGCAGCGAATATGATTTCAGCTTTTCCGGTCTGAAAACCGCCGCTGTAAACATCATCCACAAGGCAAAGCAAAGGGGCGAGGACATCAACGTCCCCAATCTCGGCGCGTCATATATAAAGGCGGTAACAGACTGCCTTGTGGAGCGCACGGAAAAGGCGGCGTCCGCGTTCTCCCACAAAAAGATAGCCCTTGCCGGCGGCGTGTCGGCAAATTCCGTTTTGCGCCGCGAAATGACCGAAATGTGCAAAAGAAACAAGCTTGAGCTTTTTATGCCTCCGCCGCGGCTTTGCGGCGACAATGCCGCGATGGTAGGCGCACAGGGGTATTTTGAGCTGCTGAAAGGAAATATCGCCCCGCTTTCGCTCAACGCGATTGCGACGGCTGAAATTTAGGAGGTAAACATGGATAAAATTATCAGATGGGGCATTGTCGGGACAGGCGGCATAGCGCGCCGCTTTGCAGAAGCGTGCAAGAACACGCCCGGGGCAAGTCTTGCCGCCGTGGCATCAAGGTCGCAAAAGACAGCCGACGCGTTCGCGGATAAGTTCGCGATAGAAAAGCGCTTTGCGTCTTACGAGGATATGGCGTCGTCAGACGACATCGACATAGCCTACATAGCGACTCCCCACGGCACCCACGCCCCAAACGCGATTCTTTTTATGAACGCGGGCAAGGCGGTAATGACAGAAAAGCCGGCGGCTGTCAACCTTCGGCAGCTTGATTCAATGATCGAGAGCGCCAAAAAGAACGACGTCTTTTTCATGGAGGCAATGTGGGCAAGGCTTGCGCCGGGGACATACAAAGCGCTTGAGATTGTCAACAGCGGCGTCCTCGGAAAAATCGGATGCGTGCAGGGCAGTTTTTGCTTTGAGATGTACGACGAGCCTGACCACCACGTTTTTGACCCTGCACAGGGCGGCGGTTCGCTCCTTGACGTGGGATGTTACGCCCTTAGCTTTTCGTCGTGGTATCTTGGAAACAATCCCATTGAAATAAAGGCCGTCGCGGATATCGGCAAGACGGGCGTGGATGAGCATTGCTGCGTGCTGATGAAATATCCTGGCGGAGAAATAGCCCAGCTTTCATCGGCCATTATGCTTCCAAAGCCAAACGAAGGCTACATTTTCGGCGAAAAGGGATACCTTTACATGAAACGCTTTTACGCGCCGCAAAAGATTGAGATGCATTTAAGCGGCAAGGATATGCAGGAAATCGACTGCCCGTATATCGGCAACGGCTTTGAGGAGCAGATACTTGAGGCGTCGGGGTGCCTGCGTGAGGGCAGAAAAGAAAGCACGATAATAACACACGAACAAAGCAGGCTGATAGCGGGGCAAATGGACGCCATAAGAGCCTTAATAGGCGTCAAGTATCCCGCCGATTAAGGACGCGGACGCGGCGGCGGGAATCGTTGTGTCAGACTTTTTTGCTTTGTGCGCGGACGGCTAAGGCGCCGCGCCCAAGCCGTTAAAGCAGCTTTTGCCGAGAATTCCCAAAGGTTTGCAAAAATTTTCCGAAAAGCTGTTGACACCGAAAAAACCGTGTGATATACTGTGCTAAATAAGCGAAGGGAGGCATCAGGCGGTGAAGTCCGTTATGTTTACAGCCGAATACTTTTACTTTTATTACTTTATCAACAAAAGTGATAGTGATTCGTGTTGCAAACAGACAAGGAGCGCCTGACGATGCTCGCTTTCAGTTTTAGCCGACAAGGCCGCACAGAATCACATCTGTGCGGCTTATTTTTTTAAAGTTTTTAGGGGATGACGAAATGATAGCTGTATTAAAACCCTCCGCCACTGACGAGCAAAAAAATCACCTCATATCCTGGCTGAAAAGCCAAAGCCTTGACGTCCATGTTTCGCAGGGAGAGAATTACACTGTGCTGGGGCTTATCGGAGACACGGGCATAATCGATGTTGACCTGCTTGAGAGCCTTGAAATGGTTGAGTCGGTCAAGCGCGTTTCCGAGCCTTTTAAGCAGGTTAACCGAAAGTTTCACCCGGAAGACACAGTCGTGGAAATCGGCGGCAAAGTAAAGATTGGCGGCGGAAACTTTGTTTTGATAGCGGGTCCATGCTCTGTCGAGTCACGCGGTCAAGTCGCCCAAATCGCGAGGGAAGTCAGCGCCGCCGGTGCGGATGTCCTGCGCGGCGGCGCGTTTAAGCCGCGCACGTCGCCGTATGATTTTCAGGGGCTGAAAGCGGACGGCATAGAGCTTTTGCTCGAGGCGAAAAAGGAGACGGGAATGCCCATAATATCCGAGATTATGAACGCCAATCATCTCCCGCTTTTTGACGACGTCGATATTATTCAAATCGGCGCAAGAAACATGCAAAACTTTGAGCTTCTTAAGGAAGTCGGGAAGACAGACAAGCCGATTTTGCTAAAGCGCGGCCTTGCCAACACATTAAAGGAGCTTTTGATGAGCGCGGAATACATCATGTCGGAAGGGAACCGCAACGTCATTCTTTGCGAGCGCGGAATACGCACCTTCGAGACAGCCACAAGAAACACGCTTGATTTGTCAGCTGTGCCGATGCTTCGCGAAATGACACACCTGCCGGTGGTGATTGACCCGAGCCACGCGACGGGCATAGCTCGCCTTGTCGAGCCGATGGCAATGGCCGCCGCCGCGTCGGGCGCGGACGGCATCATGGTCGAGGTTCACAACGACCCGATTCACGCGCTGTGCGACGGCGCGCAGTCACTGACACCGAGTCAGTTTGAAAAAGTGGCGTCAAAGGTCAGGCTGATTAGGGAGGTGGCGCTGCAATGAATGTCGGCATTGTCGGGCTGGGATTAATCGGCGGCTCCGCGGCAAAGGCCTATTCGGAAAACGGCGACAGCGTTTACGGGTTTGACACAGACAAAAGTATTGTCGGTTTTTCTGTTTTGAGCGCGGCGGCAAAGGGGGCTCTTTCAGGGGAGAACATCGGCTCATGCGAGCTTATCCTGCTTGCCGTTCCGCCCGCGGCGGCGGCAATATGGCTGGAGGAAAACGCGGCGTATATATCAGAGGACGCTTTTGTCATTGATTTTTGCGGCACAAAGCGCGTCATTTGCGAGGCGGGATTCCGTCTTGCAAAAAAGCATGGGTTTACTTTTATAGGCGGACACCCGATGGCGGGCACACATAACTCCGGTTTCAAAAGCTCGTCGCGGTCGCTGTTTTGCGGCGCGCCGATGGTTATAGTCCCGCCAAGGTTTGACGACATTGAGCTGCTCGAAAAAATCAAAGAAATGCTTTCGCAGCTTTGCTTCGGCTCATATTCAGTAACAACGGCCGAGCGCCATGACGAGCTGATAGCCTTCACCTCCCAGCTTGCGCACGTTGTTTCAAACGCTTATGTAAAAAGCCCGTCGGCAGACTGCCACAAGGGTTTTTCAGCGGGAAGCTACCGCGATATGACGCGTGTCGCACAGTTAAACCACGATATGTGGGCGGAGCTTTTTCTTGAAAATGACGACAATCTTTTGACCGAAATTGACGCCATTATAAAGAATCTCGTCGAATACAGAGACGCAATCGCCGAAAAAGACCGCGAGCGTCTGGCGCTCCTTCTCCGCGAGGGAAGTGACAAAAAGAGAGAGGTTGACGGACATTGACGACTGTAAAAATCGGAGTGTCAAAAAGCTATGATGTTCTTATAGGCAGCGGATTAATCGACGAAGTCGGGCGCTTGATGTCCCGCGTCACAGCTTCGCGCCGCGCCGCCGTGATAACAGACGATATTGTCGGCGCGATTTACGCGCCAAGGCTTTTGACAAGCCTTAGCGAAAGCGGATTTGACGCGTTCACCTTTACGATCAAAAACGGCGAAGGCTCAAAAAACGCGGCAAACTTCACGGCGGCGTTAAACAGACTGGCGGAAAAAGGTCTCACAAGGGGCGATACCATAATTGCTTTGGGCGGCGGAGTGGTCGGAGACCTTGCCGGTTTTACCGCCTCGGCATACTTGCGCGGCGTGCGTTTTGTCCAAGTCCCGACGACACTTCTTGCCGCCGTAGATTCGTCAGTCGGCGGAAAAACAGCCATAAACCTTGACGTCGGCAAAAATCTTGCCGGCTCATTCCACCAGCCCGCGCTCGTCGTCTGCGATATGGAAACCTTCAAAACATTGCCGGAGCAAATCTTGAGGGACGGACTTAGCGAGGTTATAAAATACGGAGTCATAGGGAACGAAAAGCTTTTTGAACACATTGCCGAAAAGGGCGGCGGCTTTGACCGCGAGTATGTTGTGTCGGAGTGCGTTAAAATGAAAGACGGCATAGTTTCCCGTGACGAATTTGAAACGGGACTTCGGCGGATTTTGAATTTTGGCCACACAGTCGGTCACGCCGTCGAGAAGCTCAGCGGCTTCACAGTCAGCCACGGGAGCGCTGTCGCGATAGGCATGGCGACTGTCTCAAGGGCGGCCGCAAGGACGGGAATCTGCTCCGAAAGCTGTCTTAAACAGATTATATCAGCCATAAAGAGTATAGGTCTGCCGACAGATAACCCATTTAAAACGGCGGAGATTTATAAAGCCGTCATGTCCGACAAAAAGATATCGGACTTCGGTATCACTGTCGTCCTGCCCGAACGAATAGGAAAATGTGTCTTAAAGGAAATGCCGCTTGACGAGCTGAAAGTTTTTTTGGAGGCGGGTGTTTAAAATGATTGCCAGAATAACGCCGTCACGGCTTGACGGGACAGTCCGCGCCGTCGCGTCAAAATCGCACATCCACCGCCTGCTTATCTGCTCCGCTTTGTCCGACAGACCGACAGCTATAAAGTGTGACGATATGTCGGAAGATATCGAGGCGACAATCCGCTGCCTTAACGCCCTCGGAGCCGACATTGTTTTTGACGGCGGAAAGCTTAACGCGGCGCCGATTACAGACGCCGAAAGCACAGCTGTTCTTGACTGCGGCGAAAGCGGCTCAACACTCCGATTTATGCTGCCGGTCGCGTGCGCACTTGGCGCCGACTGCGAATTCATCTTATCCGGCAGGCTTCCGAAACGCCCGCTTTCCCCGCTAAGCGACGAGCTGATATCACACGGCATAAGCCTTTCAAGTCCGTCCCCCGGCGTGATAGCCTGTTCGGGCAAGCTTACGGGCGGCGTGTTTTTCATCGACGGCGGCGTTTCCTCACAGTTTATAAGCGGTCTGCTGCTTGCCGCGCCTTTGCTTGACGGTGAAACGGTCATAAACATTTCAGGCACTATTGAATCGGAGGATTACATCGCCATGACAAGGGCGGCGCAGGCGGATTTCAAGGTTCTTTCCGATTTTAACGGCTCTGCCTTTTTTCTGGCGGACGGTCAAAAATATTTATCTCCCGGTTTTTGCCGCGCGGAGGGCGACTGGTCAAACGGCGCGTTTTGGCTTTGTGCCGACGCGCTGTCGGGAGGGACGGTGAGGTGCGACGGGCTTGATGACAGCTCCGTCCAGGGCGACAGGCGCATTGTTGAGATTATCAAAAGGATTGTCAAAGGCGGTGCGGAGGCGGATGTCAGAAATATACCCGACCTTGTTCCGATAATATCTGTGCTTGCCGCCGTAAGCAACGGTAAAACAACAATCAAAAACGCCGCGCGGCTCAGGCTAAAGGNNCTGCGCACGACATCAGAGATGATAAATAATCTCGGCGGCGAATCGAGGGAGACAGACGACGGACTTGTCATAAACGGTAAAAGTCGTCTTAGCGGCGGAATTGTAAACAGCGCGGGCGACCACAGGATAGCCATGAGCGCGGCGATAGCTTCTATTGTCTGCGAAAATGAGGTTGTCGTCGTCGGCGCGGAGGCCGTTAACAAGTCATATCCCGCATTTTGGAGCGACTTCACAAGCCTTGGCGGCAAAGTCAGTCTGGAGGAAAGCTTATGAGCAGTATTTACGGAGAAAATATCAAGGTTTCAATCTGGGGACAGTCACATTCGCCGGCAATAGGCGTTACTGTTGACGGACTTCCCGCCGGCATTAAAATTGACGTGGAGAAGCTTCACCGATTTCTCGGCAGGCGAGCGCCCGGAAAAAACAAGTTTTCGACAGCACGCCGTGAAGACGACAAGCCGGAGTTTCTCTCCGGTCTGAAAGACGGCTTTACCTGCGGCGCGCCGCTGACGGCGGTGATTTATAATTCCGACACGCGTCCGTCGGACTATGAGGAAATAAGATTTAAACCGCGCCCATCACATGCCGATTATTCGGCTCATGTAAAGTTTCGCGGCTTTCAGGATTTTTACGGCGGCGGGCATTTTTCAGGCAGGCTTACTGCTCCGCTTTGTGTCGCCGGCGGTATATTCCTCCAGATACTTGAGGGGGAGGGCGTGTCGATAAGATGCGCCGTAAAGAGCGTTGCCGGCGAAACAAGCGAGGAAAAAATCACGGCGGCAGTCGAGGCGGCGCGCGCGCGCGGCGATTCGGTGGGAGGAGTTATCGAGTGCGTCGCCGAAAATGTGCCCGCGGGGCTTGGAAATCCCATGTTCGACGGCTTGGAAAACATGATTTCAAAGGCTGTTTTTGCCATTCCCGCCATCAAGGGAATTGAATTCGGCAACGGTTTTTCATGCGCTTCGCTTTGCGGAAGCGAAAACAACGACGAGTTTTTTATGGACGGCAATCAGATAAAAACAAAAACAAACAACCACGGCGGCATTCTCGGCGGCATATCCTCAGGAATGTCCATTGTTTTCAGGGTTGCCGTCAAGCCGACACCGTCCATAGGACTTGGTCAGAAAACAGTCAATTTAAAGACAGGCGAAAACACGGAAATCATTGTTTCCGGACGCCATGACCCGTGCATTGTTTTTCGCGCTCTGCCGTGCGTTGAGGCGGCGGCGGCAATGGCTATATATGACGCGGCGCTTGCCGCAAGAAAGGAAGGTTAAAATGGAACTTGAGCAATGCAGAAAAGAAATTGATTCGATAGACGAGGAAATTGTCAACTTAATCGGGCGGCGATTAAATTGCGCCGAAAAGATTGCCGACATCAAAGAGGGGTCTAATATACCTGTGCTTGCCGCCGAAAGGGAAAGACAGATTATTGGCAAAGTGACGGAGCAGACAAAGCCGGAATACAGAAACTACATGAAGGTGCTTTATTCTTTGTTGTTTGAGCTGAGCCGCTCCAACCAAAACAGGGTGATTAAAGGCAAGGACGAGGATTTTCGCGCCATAGCCGAAGCAATGGAAAACACGCCGAAGCTTTTCCCGCAATTCGCGCGGGTCGGATGCCAGGGCGTCGAGGGAGCATACTCACAGGCGGCCTGTGAAAGGCTTTTTAAAACGCCGTCGATACTTTACTTCAAAAGCTTTGAATCAGTATTTGACGCCGTCAGCCGCGGCATGTGCGACTACGGAGTGCTGCCGATTGAGAACAGCATAGCCGGTTCCGTCAAAAAAGTATATGACCTGATGATTTCGCACAAATTTTTTGTAATCCGCAGCGCGCGTATAAAGATTGACCATTGTCTGCTTGCCAAAAAAGGGACGGAATTAAAGGATATCCGTGAAATTTTGACACACGAGCACGCCGCGGATCAGTGCGCCGCTTTCCTTGACAGCCTTGAGAATGTAAAGGTGACGCGGTTTGAAAACACCGCCTCCGCCGCGCGCTTTATAGTGGAGTCCGAAAGAAACGATATCGCTGCAATAGCGTCGCGGAGATGCGCGGAGCTTTACGGTCTGTCGCGAGTCTCCTCTGACATCCAGGACAACGGAAACAACTACACAAGGTTTGTCTGCATTTCACGCAACCTCGAAATATACCCCGGCTCTGACAGGACGAGCATTATGATGTCGCTGCCGCACAAGCCGGGGGCCCTTTACAAGGCGTTGTCCCGCTTTTACGCTCTTGACATGAACCTCATCAAGCTTGAAAGCCGCGCAATGCCCGACAGGGATTTTGAATATATGTTTTATTTCGATGTCGAAACCTCCGTTTATTCCGACGAGTTTGCACATCTCATGCGTGAGCTGGGAGAAATCAGCGAGGAGTTTCGTTATCTTGGGAGCTATTCCGAGGTGGTCGGCTGACGGAGACAGGCCGCCGCGCGCTTCCCGCTTGAAAGGATGATTTAATGAAACGCTTCGGCCTGCTCGGCGAAAAGCTTTCGCACAGCTATTCGCCGCAAATCCACGCGTTGCTCGGAAATTATGAATACAAGCTTTACGAAAAGAAAAAAGACGAGCTTGAAGGCTTTTTTAAAGATTTTCAGCTTGACGGCATAAATGTAACGATTCCGCACAAAAGAGATGTCATTCCCTTTTGCGGCGTGATATCAGACACGGCCGGGAGAATAGGCAGCGTCAACACAATAGTCAGGCGCGGCGGAAGGCTTGAGGGGCACAACACTGATTACTACGGCTTTTCACAGATGCTGTTAAGGTGCGGCGCAAAGGTCAGCGGCGCAAAAGTCGTCATTCTCGGAAGCGGCGGCTCGGCGCTGACTGTCAGCGCCGTGGCGTCGGATCTCGGCGCGGCGGAAATCGTCGTCGTATCCAGAAAAGGCAAAAACAATTACGAAAACATAAGAAATCACGCAAACGCCGATATAATTGTCAACACGACACCTGTCGGAATGCACCCGAACAACGGCGCCGCCCCTGTTTCGCTCGCCCTTTTTCCGCGCTGCCGCGCCGTGCTCGACCTCATTTATAATCCGGAGCGGACAAGCTTGCTGCTTGAGGCAGAGGAGCTTGAAATCCCTCACACAGGCGGTCTGACGATGCTTGTCGCGCAGGCGTTTAAAAGCGCGCGGCTTTTTGTCGGCGGGGACAACATTGACGAGGATATTTGCGGCATAACAAAAAAACTTCGCAGCCAAATGGGGAATATTGTTCTTATAGGAATGCCCGGATGCGGCAAAAGCACAGTGGGCAAAATCGTGGCGGAAATGACGGGCAAGGCTTTTGTCGATTCCGACGAGGAGATAGAAAAAAAAGAGCGCGCCTCCGTGACGGAAATTATAAACGTCAAGGGTGAGGAATATTTCCGAAACGCCGAAACCTTGGTGTTGGCTCATCTTGAGAAAATGAGCGGGGCAGTCATAGCGACAGGCGGCGGATGTGTCACAAAAAAAGAAAACTATCCCCTCCTTCGCCGAAACGGTACGATTGTGTGGCTGCGGCGCGACTTAAACCTTCTTGCGCGCACAGGCAGGCCGCTGTCGCAAAGAGACGGCGCGGCGGCTCTTTATGAAAGCCGCAAAGAGCTTTACGAAAGCTTTGCGGACTTTGTTGTGGACAACAACGGCGATGTGATAACAACGGCAAAAAAAATAACGGAGATATTTGAATGAAGATTTTTTTTATAAACGGTCCGAACATTAACATGCTCGGAATCAGGGAGCCGGAGATTTACGGCGGCGGGTCATATCGCGAGCTGGTGTCCTTTATTGAAAAGACCTGCGCCGCCGAAGGCGCCGAGTGCGATATATTTCAGTCAAATTGCGAGGGCGCGATTGTTGACAAGATTCAGCAGGCATACAAAAACGCAGACGCTATAGTGATTAATCCGGCGGCATATACGCACACAAGCGTCGCGATTCTTGACGCCCTTAAAGCCGTCGCGCTCCCGACTGTCGAGGTGCATCTTTCAGACGTAAAAAATCGAGAGAGCTTCAGGCGTGTCTCATACACCGGTCAGGCATGTGAAAAGACCATAACAGGACTTGGCTTTGAAGGGTACAGACAAGCTGTTTTGTATCTTAAGGAGCTGATTTGCGGAGCATGAACAGAAGTCCGCGGCGTCACGCGGAGCTGAACTGTGTTATGGACAATCCGCGCATAAAAAATGTTGTAACAAACGTAGCTTTGCTGAATATAATATATAGTGCGCGCCGTGGCAAACAGTAAAATTTTTACCTTCGATAAAAAAGAAGGAACTTGAAGTTAAACGGATTAACAATTCGGTTCCCAAAACTTTTATCGGAGGTGTCTTCTATAAAAAGGATTATTTCTTTTATTGCGGCGGTTGTAATGCTCTGTTCAATAAGCTTTGCGGTCGGCGGCGCCGGCGCGATGGAAATTGAGGTCGGGACGGTTGATGAAAACCCTTTTATGCCGTCCATAAGATATGCCGGAACAGCAGTTTTTCGGATTATCTGCGACTCTTTCCGCCAAATTGAAACGGTTTATTACAGGTTCGGACAGCTTTTCAGCTTTCTTTACGGCGCCGAAAACAGGTCTGTCGAGATTATAAGCTTTGAATGGCGGGACGAGGCGCCCTTGCTTGCCGCGGAGGATTCACGCGCTTTTGCCTGCTCGATGGCGCTTGATAAAGACATTAACTTTTTGAGACTGTCTTCAGACATAACTTCATGGTATGAATACAGCTCGGACGGCGCGTTGTGGCAAGAGGTCAAAACAAACGACTATTTCACTTTTGTGCGCAACAAGCTTTGTCAGGGACATATTTTTAACGATTCCGATAATTCTGTCAAGTATAATTACTACGGGCGGAATTTGATTATACCGGCGGGCACAAGGTTTGTTATGTGCGTTACGGGGGACGCCTCGGAAAGTGTCGCGAGCGTATATGACCTTGACGAGGGCGCGGTATACTACATACGCCTTTGCATGTACGCGCGAACCTTCGGGGCGCACACGCTGTATAAGTCGGAGCCGTTAAAATGTGTCAGGTAAGCGGCGCGGTGTTATGAGGTCGTTTAAAAAACAAAACCGCGGGCACTTTGTCCGAGGCGGCGTTTGACAGCGCTTTTGAATGCTGATATAATGTTGCAAAACGATTGTGTCAAATGTATCAAACACGGCGAAAACGGCGCGCGCCGTGCTAATCTTTAAACAAGGGGCATGAGATGAAATTTAACGAAAAAAACATACGCGAGCTGAACAAAAGCCCGATTAAGCTTATTGCGGACGAGTGGGCGCTGCTCAGCGCGGGAAAATGCGGAGCATGGAACACAATGACCATAAGCTGGGGCGGAATCGGCGAGCTTTGGGGAAAGGACGCGGCTTTTGTCTTTGTCCGTCCGCAGCGCTACACGAGGGAATTTATCGAAAGCTCCGATATGTTTTCTTTAAGCTTTTTCGGCGGCAAATACAAAGACGAGCTGTCTCTTTGCGGCAGCAAGAGCGGCAGGGACACAGACAAGTCTTTGCTCACGGGGCTGACGCCCGTTTTTGACAACGGAGCGGTGTATATACGGCAGGCGGAGCTTGTCCTTGTTTGCCGCAAGATGGCCTTTTTTGATCTTGAACCAAAGGGGTTTACAGATAAAAAGATCGAAAACAATTACAGTAACGGCGATTATCACCGCATGTATGTGGGCGAGATTGTTAAAACGCTCGAAAAAAGTTAAAAAACTGTTAAAAAACCTTAAAAAAGGTGTTGACAATCCTGTTTGAATGTGATAACATAGCTTCACATTTCAAAGACGCATTGCGTCTTTAGTCGGTGTCAATGACGGTGAGGGTCCACCCGTTCCCATCCCGAACACGGAAGTTAAGCTCATTCGTGCCGAAAATACTTGGCGGGAAGCTGCCCGGGAAGATAGGTCGATGCCGACATTTTGAATTCGGCCGCCCAATAGGGCGGTTGTTTTCATTTTCAGGGGCGTTTTTCGCGCTGCGCAAGTGGCGGCGCGGGAAGCGCCCGTTTACTTTCCGACGCAGAACGACGCGAACACCTCGTTGATTACGGCGTCGCCCGCCTTTTCTCCCGTCAGCTCAAGCAGCGCGCCGATGCAGGCGTCAGCGCAAACGCCGACAGCGTCAAGCGTCATGCCCGATTCGACGGCGGCAATCGCCTCGTCAATATAGCCGACTGCGCGCCGACAGCAGCCGCGCTGCCGCTCCGTCGCGAGCATTGCCGACGACGGGTCAAAATTGTCGGTGCCGAGCGCATGCTCGACGGCCTCTTGAAGCTCCTCAAGCCCATCGCCTGTCGCGGCGGAAATCTCGACTGTCTTTTCTATATATGAAGATATCAAAGAGACGTCAAGCCTTTGACCGATGTCGGTTTTGTTTATAACAGCAATCGACGTCCTTTTCGAGCAGAAATCCAGCAGCTCCAAATCTCCGTCAGTCAGCTCCTCCGAGCCGTCAAAAACGGCGATTATTAATGACGCGCGCTCTTGCTTTTTGCGGGCGAACCCTATGCCGACGCTCTCCACGGGATCGTCGGTGTCATGAATCCCGGCAGTGTCGGAGAGGCGCAGAACAACGTTGCCGACACGCACAGTCTCCTCGATTACATCGCGCGTTGTGCCGGCGTAGGGCGTGACGATTGAACGCTCATAGCCTGTCAAAAGGTTCATCAAAGCGGATTTTCCGACGTTTGGGCGTCCGGCTATCGCGGCGGGAACTCCCTCGGTTATCGCCTGACCGGAGTCAAAGCGCGACAGCAGCCCTTCAAGCATCTTTTTTGTCTTTGAAAAAACCTCCATGAGCCGCTCGCCGCTTATGTCGTCTATGTCGTCGTCGGGGTAATCGACCCACGCCGCAATATTAGCGGCGACGGCGATTATTTCTTTTGCCGCGGCATTGATTTCGCGGCTTAACGCTCCGTCAAGCGCGTTTTGCGCCGCCCGCGCCGCCTGCTCGTTTTGCGCGTGAATCATGGACATGACCGCCTCGGCGCCGGACAAATCAAGCTTGCCGTTTAAAAACGCGCGCTTTGTGAATTCGCCTGCTTCCGCGGGGCGGGCACCGGCTGAAAAGACAGTCTCAAGCGCTTTCTGCATAACAAAAAGACCGCCGTGCAGCGATATCTCGGCGACATCCTCGCCTGTGTAGCTGTGCGGCGCCCTGAAAACAAGGCATATTGCCTCGCCTATATCCTTGCCCTCGTTGGCGACCCTGCCGAAATATGCCCTGTATCCGGCGGAGCGGGACAAAGAGGCGCCGCTGACGGGGGAAAACACCTTTTCGGCAATCGTCAGAGCGTTTTCGCCCGATATTCTTATTATCCCGATGCCTCCCGCCGCTTGCGGCGTGGCTATCGCGGCTATAGTCCGACCGTCCATACGTCGCTCCTTAATGTGATATTCAAGGCTTTTTTGCCGCTGTCGATCAGTTAAAAAGCTCCATAGCCTTTTCTGTTTCTCCGCTGACTAAAAGCTTCACCGCCTCGCAAGCCTTGTCCGTGGCTTCGCGCAAAAGAGCAAGGTCGTCCTTTGTAAAAGCAGACAGCACCCAGTCCATCAGCTCCCATTCGGGATTTGGCTTTGAGCCGATTCCGAGCTTTACGCGCGGGAAGGCGTCGCTGTTAAGGTGGGAAATGATGCTCTTTATCCCGTTATGCCCGCCGTCGCTCCCCTTTCGCCTTATGCGCAGCTTGCCGCAGGGCAAGGAGATGTCGTCAAAAACAACTATAATCTTTTCCGGCGGAATCTTGTAAAATGAGGCGGCGTCCCTGACGGCCTCGCCGCTGTTGTTCATAAATGTCTGAGGCTTTAAAAGCAAACAGCGATGACCGCCCAGGCACGCCTCGCCAAGCAGCGATTTGAACCTGAGGCGGTTTATTCTCACGTTTTCATTCATTGATAAAAGGTCAAGACACATAAACCCGGCATTATGCCTCGTAAACTCATATTTTCTGCCGGGATTGCCAAGGCCGACAATAAGGAATTCCGGCGACTTCGACTCTGTCGTCCTGCCGATTACCCATCTTTTTAACATCAGGTGATATCTCCGATATATTTTTTAAATTTGTGTCAGATAAAGGCTCGAACGCTATTTTATTTCGGAATACTGCTTGACAACGGCATCGTTGTCGTTGCCCGGAGTCCTTGAGTAAACAAGCGATGCGCCCATCCCTTTTATAATGGATATTACGGCTGATTCCGACAGGCTGTTGTTTCCCACAAGAACATTAAAGAAGATGCGGCGGTCTGACTTGTCGTTTGCCGGAAAACCCATTTCTCCGGCGCTGTTCGGCGCGACATACACTGACTTTGTGCCGTTTTCCGCCAGCTTAAGACCGTAAACCGTGAGGTTGCTCCCCGTGGTGTTTTTAAAGTCAACGGCAATTGTGTATGTACTCCATCCGGACGGGTCGCTTTTAAGGGATCTCTCCGCGTCAATCGGAAGCCCAAAATCGGCCAGTGTGCCGCTTGAAGCAAAGTATGCCGCTTTGTCGGTTGCGTCAAGGAATGTGAATGACGCCGATATCTCCGACACAGGCACATATGCCGTCGTCGAGGTTGTCGTCGTTTCTTTTTTTGTCGTGGTTTCCTTCGCGGGCGCGTCTGTCTTTGACGTGACTGTGTTTGAAGCAGCTGTCTTTGATGCCGAATCCGCGAGCGTCGTCGTTTTTGTGCCGCTCGCCCCGCCGTTGCTTGCCGTTGTGCCGGGTATCACTCCGCCGTGAGAAGTGCCCGCCCCCGGGGCTGTCGTGCCGGCAACCGTCTTTGCGGGGGAGTCGGCGTCGGTCTTGTCCCCCTTGGAGGTCTTTGCCGCCTTTGCCGTCTTGCTGTTTTTCTCGACAGCCTCCTCTATATCGTCGACATAATACTCCGTCACGACATATTCGCTGCCTGATTCGTCGACAGCGGTGACGACGACTTTATATGACACTTTTGTTTCGCCGTGTTCGTCCGTAATGACAAGGGTTTCAATTTCGTCGTCCGCCGCGCCCCTGTTGCAGCCGAATACAGCCGCAATCACACACAGCACAAGCAGCGCGGCGGCAAACCGCGTTGTGACAGTTTCAAGATTTTTCAATCGTTTCACTCTTTCTATTTGACTTTTATGTATTTAAGGCTTTCGCCGTCGGCATCCCGCAAGCTCCTGATATCTGTCGCTGCATCGACGTAAATTATCTTCAGCCCCATACCTCTCGCCATATCCAGAATATTTTCGTTTGTGTAATTGCCGCCGTCGGCAAACAAGTCGAACCAAACCTTGCGCGCACCCTCGCTTTTCGCGGAAATCTGGACGACGGCTCTCGGCATGGTGCTTATGAGCGTTTCTTTCCTGCCGTTATGCTTTATTTCAAGGCCGATAACTCTGATGTCGGAATTGCTTTTGTTAAAGACCTCGATACAAAGCTTTGCGCCCAAAAGAGCGTCGTAGGAGCGCAGGTGTTTGGCTTTTTCTTCGTCTGTAAAGTTAAAACCCTCAAGGAGATAATCATACTTTATTTGGTTTGTATAATATTTCGCAAAAAAATCAGAATCGTTTAACTCGGCGCACCTTGCGCTTGTTCCGCCGCCGAAAAGACAGGCGGATGCCGTTAAAAGCAGCGACAAAACAAGCACAGCGCAAATTATTCTTAATGATGACTTCAATTGTTTCTTCCTTTCCGGACAATTACTTTCTGTAAGGCTTTTTTGATTTAACCCAGTCTTTTTTGTTTACCTGGCGTTCGCGCGCGACGGCAAGAGAGTTTGCGGGAACATCCTCCGTTATTGTCGAACCGGCGGCGGTGTATGCGTTTTCACCCACTTTGACGGGAGCGACAAGGCTTGTGTCGCAGCCGATAAAGGCGCCGTCCTCAATAACTGTGCGGAATTTTTCCTTGCCTGAGTAGTTGACTGTGGCGCAGCCGCTGCCGATGTTGACGCCTGTGCCGATATCAGAGTCGCCAATGTATGACAAGTGCGATATTTTTGTGCCTTCGCCGATGCTTGAGTTTTTGACCTCGACAAAATTGCCTATGCGGGCGCCGGAGTCTATCTTTGTGCCCGGTCTTATCCGCGCGAACGGACCCACCGCGGCGCCTGCCGAAATTTCCGCCTCGGAGCAGTGAGAGCTTGTTATAACCGCCTCGTCGCCTATCACGCAGCTTTCTATGCAGCTGTTTGAGCCGACGACACAGCCCCTGCCGATAACCGTTTTGCCCTTTATTGTCGTCCCGGGGAGGATTTCGGTGTCAGCGCCGATAACGACATCGGGACCTATTATCACCCCGTCGGCGAAAGGAACTGACACGCCGTTTTTCATGTGCGCCTCAAGCACCCGCATACGTGCCTTTTCGTTGAGGCGCATAAGCTGGAGCCTGTCGTTTGCTCCCAATACGGCGTCGCTGTTTTTAGAGTTGAATGTCGCGGCCCTTTGACCCATCGATTTCAATATCTCGACCGCGTCTGTCAAATAATATTCCTTTGCCGCGTTAAGCCTGTATTTCGCGTCGGTTTTCAGCTTGTCAAGAGCAACCAGCAGCGCGCGGCACCCGAACCAGTATGCGCCGGAATTGACTTCTGTTATGTTTTTTTCGTTCTCGTCGGCGTCTTTTTCCTCAACTATTTTTTCAAAAATGCCGTCGGAATTCCTTTTTATCCTGCCGTAGCCCGTTGGGTTTTCCACGTTTGCCGAAATAACAGTGGCGGCGTTGCCGGAGCGCATGTGGTACTCGAAGGCAAGCTTTAATGTTTCGCCGTCGACCATCGGCGAGTCGCCGTTTAAAACGAGAACGTTTGAATAGCTGTTTGCCTCGATAAACGGCTGTGCCCGCATCACGGCGTGCCCTGTCCCGAGCCTCTCCTCCTGGACGACGGTTTGAACGCCGCTCGGCAAATGTCCGTTCAGGAGTTCGCGTCCGTGCCCCGTAACAACGCAGATATCGCTTTCGTCAAACCCGCAGTCAAGAGCGCAGTCGATGACCCAGTCAATCATCGGTTTGAAAAGCACCTCGGCAAGAACTTTTGGTTTTGAGCTTTTCATGCGCACTCCGTCGCCGGCGGCAAGAATAACCGTACAGTTTCCTTTCACTTTCAAAGCCTCCCTTTCAATAAAATAAATCAAGAATAATACCCAAAATAATTATGACAGATAACAGACAAAAATTCAAGAGGAAATTATTCATTTTTTAACGCATTTTTTACACACTCCGCAATATATACAAAACCTTTTTTAAAACTTATTCAGTATTTATAATAATAATGCATGGAAATTGTTGATTCATTATGATATAATAACCTTTGAGTGCTAAGGCAACACCGCGCAATGAGCGGCTGAAGCC
>LSQX01400703.1_pt3 | contig 43205 bp, 33 predicted proteins | sample 654561 | NCBI WGS metagenome assembly LSQX01 (sample SAMN04489861, study PRJNA283612) | anaerobic digester metagenome | isolation source: 4 biogas reactors fed with cattle manure at either 37C or 55C with and... | place: Denmark: Kongens Lyngby | collected 2014 | reverse complement strand
GTAAACGACGAAAAGCAGGCTGCTATTTATAAAAATGAAATAGCACCGAACATGAAAAGCGGTGCGGCGCTTGCTTTTGCACATGGTTTCAACATTCACTATGGCCAGGTCGTTCCTCCCCCGGACATCGACGTCATTATGATAGCGCCGAAGGGGCCGGGACACACAGTTCGCAGCCAGTATAGAGAAGGCAAAGGCGTTCCGTGTCTTGTTGCCGTTGCGCAAAATGCAACAGGCAAGGCACTCGAAATTGCTCTTGCTTATGCGGCAGGCATTGGTGGCGCGCGTTCGGGCATTCTTGAAACAACATTCCGTGAAGAAACTGAAACTGACCTATTCGGCGAGCAGGCTGTTCTGTGCGGTGGCGTTACAGAGCTGATAAAAGCTGGCTTTGATACGCTTGTTGAAGCCGGATACCAGCCGGAGAGCGCATATTTCGAATGTCTGCATGAAATGAAGCTTATAGTCGACCTCATTGTTAAGGGCGGGCTTTCATACATGCGTTATTCGGTAAGCGATACGGCCGAGTTTGGTGATTACGAGACAGGACGCCGCATCATAACGGAAGAAACCCGCCGTGAAATGAAGCGCATCCTTGCCGAAATTCAGGACGGCACATTCGCAAAGAAGTGGATACTTGAAAACCAGGCTAACCGCCCGCATTTCAACGCGATGCGTGAGCGTGAAAGGAATCTTCCAATCGAAAAGGTAGGAGCGGAGCTTCGCCGTATGATGTCATGGCAGAGCGCCGATAAATACGAGAAATGAAAAGCAGTGCTGTAAAAGAAGGCGTTGCCCGGGCACCTCACCGTTCGCTTTTAAAGGCAACGGGACTTGGCGATACGGAGATAGCAAAACCGTTTGTCGGTATCGTCAACTCATATAATGAGCTTGTGCCGGGTCATATACACCTGCAAAAGATTGCGCAGGCAGTCCGCGAGGGGGTCATAGCGGCAGGCGGCACGCCGTTTGAGTTTAACACAATTGCTGTTTGCGATGGAATTGCTATGGGCCATGCCGGGATGTGTTATTCGCTGCCGACAAGAGAGCTTATCGCAGATACGGTTGAATGTATGGTGCGTGCTCACGCGCTTGATGCGCTTGTTTTTATCCCGAACTGCGATAAAATCGTTCCCGGTATGCTGATGGCGGCAGCAAGGCTTAATTTACCTACCATTTTTGTCTCCGGCGGCCCTATGTTGTCGCTCATTGGACGCGACGGGCGCTGCATGGACTTAAACAGTGTTTTTGAGGCCGTGGGGGCATACAGCGCCGGTAAGATAGGTGACGCGGAGCTTAATTATTACGAAGAAAATGCCTGCCCCGGCTGCGGTTCCTGCTCGGGTATGTTTACGGCAAACTCGATGAACTGCCTCTGCGAGGCTGTCGGCATTGCCCTTCCCGGAAACGGCACGATTCCTGCCGTTTATGCTGCGCGACAGCGCCTTGCACGGGAAGCAGGCAGGCAGGTTATGGAACTTTGGAGGCGCGGGGTGCGCGCTCTTGATATACTTACTCCGGCAGCATTTAAAAATGCTCTTGCCCTTGACATGGCTCTTGGCTGCTCGACAAATACAATACTTCACCTGACGGCAATAGCGCGCGAAGCAGGAGTTGATGTGCCGCTTACACTTGTAAATGAGATAAGCGAGCGCACGCCGAATCTTTGCAGACTTGCGCCGGCAGGGCCTTACCATATGCAGGATTTATATGAGGCAGGCGGAGTGTATGCTGTGATAGCGCAGCTCATTGAGGCAGGGTTGTTCGATGGCACCCTCCCGACGGTAACAGGTAAAACAATCGCTGAAAACGCATCAAATGCGGTCGTTTACAACCGCGACGTAATCCGTCCTGTATCAGATCCGTATTCACCTACCGGTGGGCTTGCTGTGCTCTTTGGTTCACTCGCGCCTGAGGGTGCTGTTGTCAAACGCAGCGCCGTAGCGCCCGAAATGTTGACACATAAAGGCCCGGCCCGCGTCTTTGACTCGGAGGAAGAAGCGATTGGAGCGATAATGTCAGGCAAAATTGTACCGGGCGACGTAGTTGTCATTCGCTATGAGGGGCCATCAGGCGGACCCGGTATGCGTGAGATGCTGTCCCCGACTTCAGCCATTGCCGGTATGGGTCTTGACCGTGAAGTGGCGCTCGTAACGGACGGCCGTTTTTCCGGAGCGACGCGCGGGGCGGCAATTGGCCATATTTCGCCGGAGGCGGCAAGAGGCGGCCCAATAGCTCTTGTACGCGAGGGCGACATTATATCTATTGATATTCCGAATTATAAAATTGATCTTCTTGTTGACGAGGAGCAGCTTGCTGTGCGCCGTGCCGAAATAGAAGCTAAAGCTGCCGCGGGCTGTGACAACGACAAGGGAAGAACGCTTGATGGTTACATTAAGAGATACGCACGCGCCGTTTCGTCAGCGTCAAGGGGCGCGGTGATAGATTGACGAAGAAATTATGACAAATATAACTATGACAAAATGGCTGGAGGATGCTAACTTGGATCGTATCATTAGAATTTTTGATACAACTTTGCGAGACGGGGAACAATCTCCCGGATGCAGCATGAATATTGAAGAAAAGCTTGAGATTGCGAAGCAGCTTGAGCGCCTGCGCGTAGATGTCATTGAAGCAGGATTTGCCGTTTCATCTCCTGGCGACTTTGAGTCCGTCAGCCGTATAGCCGAAACTATAAAGGATTCGATGGTAGCATCCTTAGCACGTGCGCTTAAAAAGGACATAGACGCAGCATATGAGGCGACGCGCAAAGCAGCGGCACCTATGATACACACATTCATATCGACATCGCCCGTACACATGGAGTATAAGCTCCGCATGAAGCCGGAGGAAGTACTCGAACGTACGCGCGAAATGGTAGCGTATGCGCGCTCAAAGTGCCGGAATGTCGAGTTTTCAGCGGAAGATGCTACAAGAAGCGATCCTGCTTTTCTTGCACGCATTATAACGACGGCAATTGAGGCGGGCGCCAGCTGTGTGAACATACCGGATACAGTCGGGTATACGGTTCCTGAAAAAATGGTGTGGCTGATACGGTACCTCTACGAAAATGTACCGAATATCGGAGAAGCCATAGTGTCTGTTCACTGCCACAACGATCTCGGCATGGCAGTTGCAAACTCGCTTGCCGCTGTTTCTGCGGGGGCCGGGCAAGTCGAGTGCACAATAAACGGACTTGGTGAGCGCGCAGGGAACGCGGCGCTTGAAGAAATTGTAATGGCGCTTGCAACGCGCCGCGATTATTTCGGCGCCACCTGCCGTATTGACACGACGCAGATTTACCGTGCGAGTAGGCTTGTTTACGGCATTGTTGGTGTTCCGGTGCCGCTCAATAAAGCTATTGTCGGAGCTAATGCTTTTTCACACGAAAGCGGCATACATCAGCACGGCATTATGGCGGAAAGAACGACATATGAGATTATGATGCCTGAATCTATCGGGCTTACAAAGAGCAGGATAGTTCTTGGCAAGCACAGCGGACGCCACGCGTTTAAAGAGCGTGTTGAGGAGCTTGGGTATAAACTTAACGATGAGCAGATAAATAAGTTTTTTGAAGAATTTAAGGTGCTGTGCGACAAGAAAAAGGTAGTTAGCGACAGCGATATTGAAGCTATTATCAACAATAGGCTCACTACAAAGAACGGTGCCTATAAGCTCGTCCGCTTTGATTTACAGTCAGGCAATCTCGTAAAATCAATGTGTACAGTCGTACTTGAGCGCGACGGGGAGACTTTTGAGGATGTTGCCCTCGGTGATGGCCCCGTCAACGCTGCGTATAACGCTATCGATAAGATAGTAGAAGCTCCGGAAAGAAAACTTGAGGATTATTCAATTCATTCAATTTCAAGCGGCGAGGATGCGCTTGGCGAGGTCGTTATAAAGTTGCGCTCTGGAAAACACCTGATCACCGGGCACGGGCTTTCTGTCGATATTATGGAGGCAAGCATACTTGCTTATATCAATGGTATAAATAAGCTCGTGGAAATGGGAGATCGGTACGATGAAGACTATGAAAAGAATTGAAATCCTTGATACGACACTACGCGATGGCGCGCAGGCCGAGGGGGTATCGTTTTCTGTAACCGACAAGCTGATGATAGTGCGTACGCTCGATGAGTTCGGTGTGCGCTATATCGAAGCGGGAAATCCCTTCTCAAATCCTAAGGATATGGAATTTTTCAAGCGCGCTCAATCGCTGGAACTAAAAAACGCAAAGTTAGTCTCATTTGGCAGTACACGGAGAAAGGATGTTGCCGCCCGCGATGACGCAAACGTCAATGCTTTGCTTGCCGCCGGCACGCCATGCGTTTCAGTTTTCGGTAAGTCATGGGATCTTCATGTACGTGAGGTGCTTGGCGTCACACTTGAAGAAAACCTTATGTTTGTCGCTGATACGGTGCGATATATCAAGGAAAACGGGCGAGAGGTAATATTTGACGCCGAGCATTTCTTCGACGGTTACATGGCTAACCCCGAATATACCATATCTGTTTTACGCACGGCGGTGGAAAGCGGAGCCGATGTTATATGCCTTTGCGACACAAACGGCGGGATGCAGCCGCTTCCGCTATACAATATCGTAAAGCGTGTGGTAGAGGAGTTTCCGGATGTTCGCATTGGCATACACTGCCACAACGACACAGGATGTGCTGTCGCAAATACGCTTCTTGCGGTTGAGGCAGGCTGCATTCACGTGCAGGGAACGTTCAACGGCATAGGTGAACGCTGCGGCAATGCCGATCTCAGCATTATAATCCCGGATTTACAGCTAAAATCAGGATATGGCTGTGTTAACGGACGGATTGAAACGCTCGCCAAAACAGCGGTGCGAATAGCAGAGATATCAAATAAGTCTATTCCGGGAAACAAACCTTATGTCGGGAAAAGTGCCTTTGCACATAAAGGCGGAATGCACATCGACGGTGTCGACAAGATTGCGCGCTCCTTTGAGCACATAGAGCCGGAGTCTGTCGGCAACAGCCGTCGCTTCCTATTATCGGAAGTGGCCGGAAAACGCGCTATACTGCTTAAACTTAAGGATATAGCCCCCCACCTGACGAAGGATTCGCCGGAAACAGCAGCGATACTCGAACGCTTAAAGGAGCTTGAGCATCAGGGGTATCAGTTTGAAGCGGCTGACGCAAGCTTTGAGTTGATGGTAAGGCGTGTACTCGGCACATATAAACCGCACTTCACCGTTTCTATGTATAAGACAAGTGTCGAGTTCCCGCATCTTGACAGTGAACTTTCGTCAAATGCCATGGTAAAAATCATTGTCGGTGATGGAGCGGAAGTTGCCGCCGCGATGGGCAACGGACCCGTCCACGCACTTGACCTTGCCCTGCGTCGCGCTATCAGCACGTTTTATCCCGCGCTGAACGATGTGTACCTCATTGACTACAAGGTGCGCGTGCTTGAGTTAGGGAAAGCAACAGGTTCACGCGTCAGAGTTTTAATAGAAAGTACCGACGGACGAACAACATGGACAACAGTCGGTGCTTCCTCCGACATAATCGAGGCAAGTTTTGTGGCTCTTGTAGATTCGCTTGAGTATAAGTTGTTTATGGAGAATGTGTAATATGAATACGAATATGACAGCAGATAAGAATAAAAAGACACTGTTATCATCAGATGCTTCTCCGCCCCGCCCGATGACGATGACGCAGAAAATAATAGCTGCTCACGCAGGCAAAGATTACGTATCACCGGGCGAGATTGTTATGGCAAACGTTGACCTTGTACTTGGCAACGACATAACATCGCCCGTTGCGATAACCGAATTTGATAAAACCGGGGCGAGGGGTGTCTTTGACGGCGAAAAAATTGCGCTTGTAATGGATCACTTTACGCCGAACAAAGATATAAAAGCTGCCGAGCAGTGCAAATGCGTTCGCACATTTGCAAAAAAGCATGGCATTGTAAATTATTTTGATGTTGGTGAGATGGGAGTCGAGCACGCTCTCATTCCGGAGCGCGGGCTTGTCACCTCAGGCGATCTTGTTATCGGTGCCGACAGCCATACCTGCACGTATGGCGCGCTTGGCGCTTTCTCAACGGGTATAGGCTCGACAGACATGGCAGCAGCCATGGCTACGGGCGAAGTTTGGCTCAAGGTTCCGGGCGCTCTGCGCTTTAATTTAACCGGCAAGCTTGGGCGGTATGTAACCGGTAAAGACTTGATTTTGCATATAATCGGCATGATAGGTGTCGACGGTGCTCTTTATAAGTCAATGGAGTTTACGGGAGCGGGCGTGCATACGCTTTCCGTATCCGACAGGCTGTGTATTGCAAACATGGCGATTGAAGCCGGTGCGAAAAACGGAATTTTCCCGGTTGATGATAAAACCATAGAGTATATAAAAGAGCATGGCGGTGACGAGCCGCGCATTTACGAAGCCGACCCGGATGCCGAGTACGAAAAAACGTACGAGATTGATCTTACCGAGGTGCGTCAAACTGTTGCTTTCCCGCATCTGCCGGAAAACACACGCACATTTGATGAAATTGGCGATATTCCGATTGATCAAGTTGTTATCGGTTCCTGCACAAACGGCCGTCTTGAGGATTTGATCATTGCAGCTGAAGTTATGCGCGGACACCACGTCGCACCCGGCGTGCGCGTAATAATCATACCGGCGACACAGAAAATATACCTTGATGCTATGGAAATGGGCCTTTTGCGCCAGTTTATCGAAGCCGGCTGCGTTGTTTCAACGCCGACTTGCGGGCCATGCCTCGGCGGTTACATGGGTATACTGGCTGAGGGCGAGCGCTGTGTTGCCACAACAAACAGGAATTTCGTCGGCCGCATGGGCCATCCGAAGAGCGAGGTTTACCTTGCAAGCCCAGCTGTAGCTGCAGCATCCGCTGTTGCGGGTAAGCTGGCACCTGCTATTTGATGGTGGAGGTATTATCACATGAAAATAAAAGGTAATGTCATAAGATATAACGATAACGTCGACACAGACGTTATTATACCGGCTCGCTATCTCAACACATCAAATCCGAAGGAACTTGCCGCTCACTGTATGGAGGATCTTGACCCGACGTTTGTCAGTCGAGTCAAAAAGGGCGACATAATCGTTGCCGGCGCAAACTTTGGCTGCGGTTCTTCCCGTGAGCATGCGCCGATAGCTATAAAGGAAAGCGGGATTGCGTGCGTCGTCGCAAAAAGTTTCGCACGAATTTTCTACCGTAACGCTATCAATATCGGGCTTCCGATTGTTGAGTGTGATGTCGATGTGGACGAGGGCGACGTTCTCACGGTTGATTTTGACACTGGTGTTATTGTTAACGAAACGAAGGGCACATCAGCAAACTTCGCGGCATTCCCGCCGTTTTTGATGGCAATAATTGAGTCCGGAGGACTGCTCGCCGCCGTCAGGGAGGGAAAACTGTGAGGTGTGAATTCAATATCGCTGTTGTCGCAGGCGATGGAATAGGGCCTGAGATAACAGATGCCGCTATCCGCGTTCTCCGAAAAATAGGAGAAAAATACGGCTGCAAGTTTACCTTCACAGACGTTATAGCAGGCGGGTGCGCCATTGACAAATATGGCGAGCCGCTGCCGAAGTCATCCGTAGATGCTTGCCTTGCCGCTGACAGCGTTCTTCTTGGCGCCGTCGGCGGGCCGAAGTGGGACACGCTTCCCGGTCATCTTCGTCCTGAACGAGCGCTTCTTGGTGTGAGAGAAGCGATGGGGCTGTATGCAAACATACGTCCGGCACGCCTTTTTCCGGAGCTTGCGTCTGCCTGCCCCTTAAAATCGGCATGCGAGGGCACGGGATTTGATCTTGTCATCGTTCGCGAGCTTACAGGCGGCATATATTACGGCGAAAGAGGCCGACGCGAGGGTAAATTTGGCATTGAGGCATATGATACGGAGTGCTATGGCACAGGTGAAATAGAGCGCATAGGCAGAGTTGCGTTTGAGATGGCGCGCGGACGACGCCGGAAGCTGACGAGTATTGATAAAGCCAATGTTCTCGAGAGCTCGCGCCTGTGGCGTGAGGTTATGCACAGACTGGCGGCAGAATATCCGGACATTGAGTATTCCGATATGCTTGTCGACAATGCAGCAATGCAGCTTATCCGGGATCCAGGCCAGTTTGACGTCATTGTAACAAGCAATATGTTCGGCGATATTCTGTCGGATGAAGCGTCACAGATAACAGGCTCAATCGGAATGCTGCCGTCTGCATCACTTGGCGAAGGCAAACGGGGGCTTTATGAGCCGATACACGGGTCTGCCCCCGACATAGCCGGCACAGGCAAGGCAAACCCGCTTGCGACGATTCTTTCAGCGGCAATGATGCTTAGGCTATCGCTTGATATGCCCGAAGCTGCGGACGATGTTGAGCGCGCAGTCAGAGAAGCTATCAGAGCGGGACTGCGGACGGCAGACATAGCGGCAGGCGGGCCGTCAGTTGGCTGCTTTGAGATGGCAAGCGCCATCGTTGAGAGAATATAACATTATAAAAATGAGTATTATGTGTAAAAAGCTTCAATGCAGGCAATTATAAATAAATAAAGTTTCCGTCGGATTTTGTAATTGACAAGTCTTGTCGGAAACCTTAAAATTTTAGTATGAGAAATTTACCGAATTGTAAAAAAGCAACAAAAGAAAAAAGCATAAGGCTGATAGTTGCGTCCATCGCTTTTATAATGATAGTGTCAACTGTCGTCTCGATGAACGTTTTTGTGAGAGCTGAGGCCGCCGATGCTGACACAGTAAGTGCTGATGCTGCTGAAAATGTAGCATCAGAGGATCCGGCAGTGTTAGCGGAGGACATAACAAAGACGTGTGAAATCAACTCATCCGGATTTAAAAATGCCAGACATCTCACAGACAGAAGCATAGAAAAATACGCATCGTCATCATCGGATGGGGCGACAGTCACAATAAAAAGTGATGTGCTCATAGGCTCTTTGTATATAGTATTTGGCAAAAAAGCAGGGGAGTGGACGCTTTCCGCAGGAAACATACAAAAAACGTGCGGGGAATATGGCTTTTTACATGAATTTGTAGACGTTGTGGAGCTAACAGGTGAACATCATACGGAAATTACGCTTTCATTTCCCGGGGGACATACTATTGCGGAGATAACTGTTTTTTCAGGGGGGAAGGTGCCGGATAATGTTGAGCAGTGGGAGCCCCCGTGCGAAAAAGCCGATCTTCTCCTCTTGACAGCTCACTCAGACGATGAGCACTTGTTTTTTGCAGGGATTTTGCCGTATTATGCCGGAGAGCTTGGTTATGCAGTACAAGTTGTGTACCTCTCGGACCACAGTTATGAATATATCCGCCCCCATGAGATGCTGGAAGGATTATGGGTGGCAGGAGTACGGAATTACCCGGTCAGCGGTAATTTTCCTGACATTTATTCCGAGTCGCTGACGGAAGCGAGGTCGAAATATTCAGCAAAGGGCTACAGTGTGGACAGCTTTGTTGAGTTTATTGTTAAAATGCTGCGCCGATTCCGCCCGAAAGTCGTTGTCAGTCACGATTTAAATGGAGAATATAGTCACGGTACGCACATACTTACCGCTTATGCCTTGACTGAGGCTGTCGCCGTGTCATCCGACGCAGAAAAATATCCGGAGAGCGCGGATGAATATGGCGTATGGGATGTGCCGAAGACTTATCTTCACCTTTACGGTGAAGGTAAAATAACTATGATATGGGACGAGCCGCTTGACGCCTTTGGCGGCAAGACAGCATTTACTGTTTCTCAGGAAGCATTCATGTGCCATAAATCTCAGCACTGGACGTGGTTCTATCGATGGATGTACGGGAGTATCAACAATAAAATTACCCTTGCTTCAGAGATAAAAAAATACTCTCCTATGTATTTCGGCCTTTACCGTACAACAGTTGGCCTCGATCAGAATACTGAAGACGGCGATTTCTTTGAAAATATAAAGACATATGGAGAAGAAAAAGCCGAGGAGGAAGCCGCCGCGAAGGAAGCGCTTAAAAGGCTTGAGTCAGAGCGCGCGGAAAGAGAAGCAGCGGAGAGTGAATCACGCCGACTCGAGTCTGAGAAAGCAGCAGCAGAAAGCGAATCTCGTCGGCTTGAGTCGGAGAAGGCGGCGGAGAGCGAGTCGCACCTGCTTGAATCGGAGTTTGCAGAGCAAACTGAAGAGGAAGATGCGCCTGATAAACAGTATATGATTATTGCGATAACAATACCGGTGGCTGTTGCTATTATGTGCGGTGCTGTTGTTATAAACGCAGGGGCACAAAACAAAAAGAATGAAGCAACAAAAGATATAGACAATAAAAGATAACGACTATTTGTTATATTGAATACAAAATCATAGCCCGGTCAGAGTTGTTATAACCACACCGCTGGGCTTTATTTTAGCAAATTATGTGTTATATTATATGATAACGACTTATATCAACGCCCTCGTGGATTAGAAGCTTTGTTTTAATATCAAGTCCGCCACTGTAGCCAACAAGCTTGCCGTGCGCATCGACAACACGATGGCAGGGTATTATAATAGGTATTGGATTGCGGCTAACAGCACCGCCGACAGCTTGTGCCGACATCTGCGGTATCCCTCGCATAGAAGATATTTGCGAAGCAAGCTCACCGTATGTCACAACCTCACCATATGGAATCTCAAGCAAAAGGCGCAGGACGGAAAGCATGAAGTCAGTGCCTGCCAGGCTGAGCGGAAGATAGTGCACAGACGGCTTTTTCCCATCAAAATAAGCATTCAGCCATTCGCCTGCTGCTGTCAGCGCCGCTGTGTTTTGTGTGTGGTCTTCTGCAATATCCCATTTTAATTTTTTTGCTTTTTCTGTGTCTGTTTCTACATTTGTTTTAACCTTTTGCCTGGGCAGGAAAAGATTTATTATGTTGCCGTTACTGCATACGACGGTAACGGTGCCGATGGGGGTGTTATATTCCTTCATACTGACTCCACAGGGCAAACTTATCGCGCTTTTGCTCGGTTGTTTGATTGTCCTCATATAAAAATCCTTTATAATTATATTTTATCTCAATTGTTTTTATAAAAAATACACGTAGTCTACTTAATATATAAAAAGCAATATTAATCTATAAATGTATGTAATATGCCAACAAAGAAAATAATATTTAACTATTGTTTACGGCTGCCAAAACAGGGTTGACACCAGATGTCAGTCATGTTATACTGATGCTATATATTAGTAATAAAAAAGAACCGTCATAATGCTTTTATGAAGGGCTTTTGTTTCTTACGACAGAATGTAGTAAAAAATGAAAGGCCTTTTATTTTTTTATGTCCGGAAGTTTTACGACAGCGCGCGTACATCTTAGCAAAATGGATGCACGAAACGATGTAGCAAATTAAACGATGATCAAAGTGCAGCTTTACATAAGGCGTTAATAACACTTAGAACAAAAAGTATTATAGCAAAAATTATAAATGAAAACAAAAGACCGTTTTTGTCTCCGCCGGTTTAAATTAGGAAGGCGAGACCGGTGGTGTTATAGTGTTCTCTAACCATAAGGCAGTATCTTGATCTAATATAGGAGGAACAGACCGTGAAGGATAAAATATTCATTACAAGCATTGACCGCGACAGGATAAAGAAAACACTTGATGATATTACAAGAGGCGGTGTTTCGCCAAGCAAAACAGTAAAGGGGCTTGAAAGTGAGCTCCGGCGCGCTGTCATTGTCGATCCGATGGGGATATCAAGCGATGTCATTACAATGAACTCCCGAGCCATAATTGAGCTTAACGGCGAAGAGGAGACGGAAGTACTGCTTGTCTATCCTCAAGATGCAGATCCGGCAAATAAAAAGCTTTCCATACTGTCACCAATCGGAATGGCGCTGATCGGATGCAAGGAGGGCAGTGTTATCGAATGCAACGTTCCCTCCGGTAAAACAAAAATACATATTAAAAAAGTTGTGTACCAGCCAGAATCCGCGGGGGATTATCATTTATAACCTTAAAGTAAAAAAGTGTTATTTGAAGCTATAAGAAACTCCTAACTTCAAGCAGATTTTGTCTATTACAACTATCGGATAGAAGCAAAACAGTATAAAGCAGTATTAAAAATGTGGTAAAAGAAGTCGGGCTTTTTTAAAAAGCCCGACTTTTGCTTTGAGCATATATTTTCACTCAATTTAAAGTGGCTATAAGCCGCCGCTTTATACCAATTAAGTGGCTTTTATGCTGAAATGATTTGCCGCTCTGCTTATACGCCTTCATCATAATATGTCGTATATAGTTGAATTATATATTTTCAGCCAATAAATTTTTCTTTATTTATTGTAGGCGTTTATCTCCGCGCGGCTGGTATTCTGCAAAGAAGCCGGAACCAGACGGTTCCTCGCCTGCCGCGTAAAGATGCGAAATATCGCCAAAATACTTCATGCGGAAGGCAACCTCGCCGGGAATGACCTCCTCAGTCGATACAAGCGTGACGCTTGAAGGTGCGACGAAGCAGTTCTGCCAGAGAACGGGCGTTGCTATAGAAAGCAGATGCGAAAGCATAACAAACATGACGCCAAGATGGCAGAAGAAAACGATAGTATCACCGTTTCCTGCATCTGTGCGATAAAAATTCCCGTCGCGGCGGTAGCCGTAACCTTCAAGAATCTCATCGAGGCCGCGTGTGACGCGTAGATACCATTCCTCAACGTTTCCGCCGCGGCTCATTGTCGGCCCGCGAAACCAGCTGTCCTTATTGTAAAGATCCGGCTGCTTTGTCCACCAACCGGGAACAAAGTCCCACGGCATACGATAGCGGCCGTCCGGCATTTGCATTACGGCGGGGAATTCCCGCAGCCAATCCTTTGTTATCACTGTGCGTCCGAGCGGTTCAAGACAAACACGGGCAGTGTCCTGCGCGCGTCCAAGCGGGGAGCAATAAATATCGCGGATTCCACCGAGACGCGCGATGCGGTCGGCAAGAAGCTCCGCTTCGTGCCAGCCCTTTGCCGTTAAGGAGTCGATGGAATAATCGGGATCTGCGTGTCTGATAAAGTAAAGCTTCATTTTTTAGTTCCTTACTGTTTTTTTAAAATACTATTCAAACTTTTAAAATTCATTTTTTATACTGCGGCTAAAGAGAAGGTCGAGCCTTTCCATGGGATCTGCGCCTTTATAAAGGATATCGTATACAGCGGTGCAAATCGGAAGCTCAGCTCCATATTTCTCCTGAAGTTGAACCATGGCCTCTGCTGTGTAATACCCTTCTGCAAGACCGCCGTCAAACTCCTCACCACGGACAAAAGCCTCTCCAAAACGCCTGTTATGGCTGTAGGGCGAGAACACTGTCGCCTCGTAGTCGCCGAGGTGGCAAAGCCCGTAGGCGGACATAGCCTGCCCTCCCATTGCGGATATTAAACGAGCGATTTCACGCGTACCACGCGCCATAAGCGCTCCTTTGAGCGCTGACATGCCGAAGCCGTCGAGCATTCCGGCAGCTATGCCGATGACGTTCTTTGATGCCGCGCCAATTTCATTTCCAATAATATCGGTTCCATAATAGAAGCGGATAAGACGGCTTGTAAATGCGTCTACGAGCATATGCTTATATTCATCATTTGTGCTGTCGATCACCATGCAGTTTGGCGTTCCGCGCAAAAATTCTTGCACATGCCCGGGCCCTATCCAGACGGCGACACGGCTTCCGGGAGCTGAACATTCGGTAGCAATTTCAGAAAGACGCTTACATGTACCGACCTCTATGCCTTTCATACACAAAACATAGTCCCGGGCGCCGCAGCCCACCTCTACTATCTCACCAAATAGTGAACGAAGCCCCTGTGAGTTTATGGAGATGACAATTGTCGGCGCAGAGAGCGTTTCTTTAAGCGATGTTGACAGTGTAATTTTCTCCGGTAAAGTTAGATAATCATTTTTTCGCTCGCTTAAAAGGCGATCCATCGCCTCAGTTCCCACGCGACCGTATAGGGTGACGTCGTGCCCGATACTGTTGAGATAATAAGCAATGAAGGTGCCCCACCTTCCGCATCCGATAACAGATATTTTCATAGCTTGTTGCACCGTTTATTTTATATTTATTGGCTTTTAATAGTATCGTCTTTATTTTTAATGGCGGGATAGTAATAATTATCTTTGTTTATTTACATTCGCACCAGTTATTGCCCTCCGTTACCTCGACGGACAGAGGGACGGATAACTTGACAGCGCTTTCCATCTCACGGCGGAGAACATCTGCAGCCTGCGCCGCACATTCACGCTTAGCTTCGACTATCAGCTCGTCGTGAACCTGTAGAATTAAACGCGCGTCAAGCCCCTCACGCTGCAGAGCACGTGCCGTGTTAATCATAGCAAGTTTTATTATGTCGGCGGCACTGCCTTGAATTGGAGAGTTCATTGCGACGCGCTCGCCAAAAGCGCGCGTTGCTTTATTTGAGACGTAAAGCTCCGGAATATAGCGTCGCCGACCAAGTAAAGTCGTAACATAGCCGCGTATACGTGCGTCCTCAACCGTTCTTTTCAGATACGCATCGATCTTTGGGTAGGTGGCAAGATAGCTTTGGATATACTCTGCGGCAACTTTGCGGGATGTTCCGATATCGCGCGCTAAAGAGAATTCGCCAATGCCGTATACGATTCCAAAATTGACAGCTTTCGCTCTTGAGCGCATCTCGCGCGTCACATACTCCTCCGGCACACGGAAGACTTCAGCTGCCGTTGCCGTGTGTATATCGGCGCCGCGAAGGAAGGCTTGCATCATTGTCTCATCGCCCGATATAGCGGCAAGAATGCGGAGCTCAATTTGTGAATAGTCGGCGTCGAGGAGAACATAACCATCCTCAGGGATAAAGTAGCGGCGCAGCTCGCGCCCAAGTTCAGTGCGGACGGGTATATTCTGTAAATTCGGCTCGTTTGACGACAGTCTCCCCGTAGCGGTGACTGTCTGCTTAAAGCTTGTGTGTATACGCCCGCTCGCGTCGGCGGCATTGGCAAGACCCTCGCCATATGTGCTGCGAAGCTTTGCAAGCTGGCGGTATTCAAGCACATCCTCTACAATAGCATGATCGCATCTTAATCTTTCAAGCGTTTCGGCGTCCGTTGAATACCCCGTCTTTGTTTTCTTGCCGGAGGGAAGCCCAAGCTCGGCAAACAGTACGTTGCCAAGCTGTTTTGGCGAGTTTATGTTAAATTCATGTCCCGCACGCTCGTATATACGCGCGGCAAGACGCTCCTCCTCGCTTGCAAGAATCTCTGTATATTTTAAAAGGCCGGCGCGGTCAATCTTAAAGCCGACTTTTTCCATGTCGGCAAGGACGGGGGATAGCGGTATTTCGATATTATATAAAACGCTTGATAACGGCGGTATGCCAAATTCGCCGGCTTCAGCGTCAACTTTTGCAAAGGCTTCGCGCATTGGCGAGGTGAGCCGCCAGATTATATCAGCTTCGTCAAGAGGGGTCGCAATATTCTTTGTTTCGCCAAGATAAGCTGTTGCTACGCGAGACAAATCGTATGAGCCCTTACCCGGGCGCAGTACGTATGCAGCAAGCATCGTATCAAAGGCGCAATTTACCGCTGATACGTGCTGATTTTTCTCGCGAAGCAGAGCATATAAAGCTTTGTAATCGTGGCAGTATACCTCAGCGTCACCTGTCATGAGGGCAGCGGCGGCAGTGCTTGCAACATCCGCCTTGTATAAAGCGCCCTCTGTTTTAATTATAAGATTATCTTTGTCGGTATCAACAGCAACGGCGGCTTTTTTTATGGTGCGTGCCGTTTTCTCATCAAGCGGCAGTAATTCGGCGGCACCATCGGACACAGAAACAGACACAAATTTCGCATTTTCTGAGTTAATGTACTCATTATTATTTTTTTCTATAAGTCCGAAACGCTCTGTTAGCCGATGAAACTCAAGCTCCGCGAAAAGAGTGCGTAGTGAAGCTTTATCCATGCCTTTGTATGAGCTGCCAAGATCACGTGCTGTTATGCCGGCAGGAGCGTCGCGCCGTATTTTGGCAAGCTCAGCTGACATATAAGCTAAGTCACGCCCATCAAGCAGCTTTTTTTTGATGGATTCCGTCACGGGCAGCGTGTCAATGCTGTTATAAATGACATCAATGCCGCCTACACTGCTAACAAGCTTCTGTGCCGTCGTTTTTCCTATTCCCGGCACACCCGGTATATTGTCGGAAGCATCCCCCATTAAAGCTTTGATGTCGACAAGGCGAGCCGGCTCCGTTCCGTACTCCTCGCGGAAGCGTTCGGGGGTGTAAATGATATCTTCTTTGTTTGTTAAAAGGATTACGGAGACATTTTCCGTTACAAGCTGAAGAGCGTCACGATCCCCGGTGAGCACATAAACGCGGTAGCCCTCACGTTCCCCATCTGCGGCAAGCGAACCGAGCAGGTCATCGGCTTCAAAGCCGGGCACCTCAAGAACGGCGGCACCCATAGCGGCGGCGCAGCGCTTTATATATGGAAGCTGCTCAAGTAGCTCAGCAGGCGTCGGACGCCGCGTGCCTTTATATTCGGCGTAACGCTCATGCCGGAATGTCGGCGCGGGGAGGTCAAAAGCGACGGCTACGCTATCCGGTTTAATAGATTCAATATGGCGTGAAAGCGTTGTTGCCAAACCGTAAACGGCATTAGTATGGAGCCCGTCCTTTGTTGTAAATGGGCGTATAGCGTAAAACGAGCGAAACATTATGTTTGAACCATCTGCGAGCAGCAGCTTTTTCATGAGGACATCCCTTTCAGCGTTTTGCTTTTTCACCGAGTTTAATGAATTTCATCAATGTTATATGGCGTTGTTTGATATACGAAATAGTTTAACCAGTTGGAGTAAAGGAGATTCGCATGCCCGCGCCATGTCACAATTGGTACCTTTGTGTCGTCGTCATCGGGGAAATAATTATAGGGCATATCGATAGGAAGCCCAAGATTGCGGTCGCGTTCATATTCAAGGCGAAGCGTATCTCCGTCATATTCGGGGTGTCCTGTGATAAAAATTTGCCTGCCCTTTTCGGTTGTGACTATATAGACACCGGCCATAGGCGACGAGGATATAATTTTTAGTTCACTTATGCGTTCAACTTCTTCACGTTTTATGGTTGTGTGGCGTGAATGGGGAACCATGAAAACATCATCAAAGCCACGTAGAAGTATTGAGTTTTTATAATCCTTTATGTGTGGGAAGACCCCGAAAAGCTTCTTTTCAAGCGGGTACTTTTTTATTCCGTAGTGGTAGTAAAGCCCTGCCTGTGCACCCCAGCAGATGTGAAGTGTGCTTGTAACGTGTGTTTTACTCCACTCCATAATCTCGCAAAGTTCATCCCAATACTCGACTTCCTCAAACGGCAGATGCTCGACGGGGGCACCTGTTATAACCATGCCGTCAAATTTCCTATTTCTTATCTCATCAAAGGTTTTGTAAAACGCAAGGAGATGCTCTTGCGGGGTGTTTTTTGATTTATGCGTGCTTGTGAGCATAAGCTCAAGCTCTACCTGAAGAGGTGAGTTGCCAAGAAGCCGCGCAAGCTGAGTCTCCGTTACGATTTTCGTCGGCATCAGGTTGAATATCAATATGTGAAGCGGGCGAATGTCTTGAGTTATCGCCCGTGTCTCTGTCATAACAAAAATATTTTCGTTGAGAAGTATCTGAGTAGCAGGCAGCTGATTAGGTATTTTTATTGGCATAAGCCGATTCCTCCGTTAATGATAATTTTTTGTCTGTCGTGCTTATATTTTTGCAAGTGCGCTGTCTATATCGGCGATAATATCGTCGATATCCTCAATGCCGACAGACATCCGGACAAGATCCGGCGTTATACCACAGTCGGCAAGCTGAGCATCCGTCAGCTGTCGATGAGTAGTGCTTGCAGGGTGCAGTACACTTGTACGTGCGTCTGCGACGTGGACGACAATTTTAGCGAGCTGCAAAGAGTCCATGAAACGGACGGCTGCCTCTCGCCCACCGGCGACGCCAAAGGATACGACGCCGCAAGCTCCGCGAGGCAGGTATTTCTTTGCAAGCGTGTATTGCGGGGAGTCGGGAAGAAGGGGATAATTGACCCATGAAATCTTCGTATGTGCGGCAAGATGTTCTGCAACAGCAAGGCCGTTTTTGCTGTGGCGCTCCATGCGGACAGCGAGCGTTTCAAGCCCAAGATTTAGAAGAAATGCAGCTAAAGGTTGAGGTGATGTGCCAAGGTCGCGCAAGAGTTGTGTGCGTGCCTTTACGATATAAGCAGCACGCCCGAACTTTTCCGTGTAAACAACACCGTGATATGATTCGTCCGGCTCTGTAAGCTCGGGATATTTACCGCTGGCAGACCAGTCAAAATTGCCGCTGTCGACAACAACGCCACCGATGACAGTTGCATGGCCGTCCATGTATTTTGTCGTTGAATGTATGACTATATCAGCGCCGAACTCAAACGGGCGGCATAAAACTGGCGTTGCGAATGTGTTGTCGACGATGAGCGGGACGCCATGGTTATGTGCAAGTTTAGCATAACGCTCAATATCAAACACAGTCATTGCCGGATTAGAGAGCGTTTCGCCATACATAAGGCGTGTGTTTTCATCAAACAGGGCGCTTATCTCATCGTCTGTCATATCAGGGGAGAAAAACCGCACCTCTATCCCCATGCGCTTCATAGTGACAGCAAGGAGATTTATAGTGCCGCCGTATATTGATGCGGATGCAACAATGTTTTGCCCGGCGCTTGTTATATTAAAAACTGAAATCAGAATGGCAGCTTGACCTGATGATGTGCACAAAGCACCAATGCCGCCCTCAAGTGCCGCTATTTTGCGTTCGACGCATTCAACAGTTGGGTTTGATATGCGCGTGTATATATGCCCGTCTGTTTCAAGATTAAAAAGCTGGCCAAGAAACTCCGATGAATCATATTTAAATGTTGTGCTCTGATATATCGGTAATACACGCGGCTCTGAATTCTTCGGCTGCCAGCCTTCTTGTATACATTTTGTATCAATTTTATATTCTTTGTATTCTTTCATTTTTCTATATCCACCGCGGCGTAAGCCGTCCTTCTCTTTCATTTATTTTTAGAGCATAGCTTTATTATAGTAAAATTTTAGTTTTACTTCTGTTTATATAATGTATATTTACTTTAGTTGTGAAAAAACGGCGACACGCAGAGCGCCGCCGTTATATTTTACGTAATGAATACGGTGGTCACATTCGAGCGCGGCCAAAACCGCATTCGTATCCGCCATAGGGGCAGGCAGCCGCGTGTTTTATGTGCGCGGCGGAGTCCCCGGATGAAAAAGCCAATATAGCGGCACGGCTGCTTTCATTAACGTACATTATATTATACATCTTCATACGCATTCGCATTTGCATTTGCATTCGCATTTCCGTGCCCTCCTTTGTTTTAATTAATCAAATTATACAGCGTTTGACACTCGCCTGTCAAGTAAAGGCATTGATAAAGCTTAAGACATAATCCTTTTTTGCTGAAAATATTATTGGCTGCCATTTTAATAATTGTATTAATCACTAAAAAAGTCGGAGTATTCGCCACTTGTGAAGTTATCTGTCGCTGGCGCTTCTATTTTTCCATCAAAACCGCTCGGTTTTACAGTATATAAATACCAAAGATATGTTACACTGTCCTTTTCACTCACATTGTCGAGTGTAATTCTCACAGTGACAGACAAGGTCATTTCTTTGATGGTGCCGGCCTTGTCCATATATATAGCATGTAAATACTGAATTATATCGTATGTTTCAAAGTCATAATTCTGGGCTACTGTATCGTAGATATAGTCGTCAAAAGCATCAATAATATCTTGATCTGCATCAGATGCAACGACAATGTATGTGTCAGGAGCTCTTCTTATGACTTCAATTGTGTCGAATTTATCTAAATCGGTTATTACAGTGTTTTCTGCAATAAGATTCTCCCTTGCTTTTTTTTGCTCGTCGTCTGTCAAATCAACCTTGACACCGCCGTCATCAGTAACACTGTAAAAAGTGTTTCCTACGACATACCACTCCCGGACAGTTTCGTCATTTGAGGTCTTGAGAAGATACATATCAGCAGCATTATCTGAACCTTTGATAGTAAACACACCTTCCCCTTCATATAAAACGGTGTCGGCTTTTGTGTCTGATATGCTAATCTCCGTTTCATATTTAACGGATGAGGGGTAGGGGATGTTGCGAACCATTGATATATATTTATCGGCGTCCTCGCCACTTAAGAGAGTATCCTCTGCATCTTTGCTGTCTGAGACATTGTTTTCGTCTACCGTTTCAGTTATAGGTTCTGATGTATCGGAGTCAGTTTCTTTATTATTGTATTTGGCGCATGCGGCAGTGAAAAACAAAAGCAAAAGGATAAGCGAGATGGTAATTAGCGAAATAACAACCTTTTTAGAGTTCATTGATTAAATAAAGTCCCGTATCTCGAACATTTTAAAATTATAGATAAAACATTTTACAATAAAAACACCCCGGTGTCAATGTAAATAAACGCATAGGAAGGCGCGCGCCCCCGGTTTCTTGACAAACAAAACAGCGCAAGATATAATTACAAAAGACGCAAAATGAGTTCGTTTTTTGCTTTAATTATTAATATATAATTAGTGTAAACATAATAAATAAACAGAGGTGAGAGTCAGGATTATGTCAGAAAAGACCGTATTCGACGCTGAAAACAGCACCGTAAAACGCGGGGGAATATCAGTTGAGACTGAACATATTTTCCCGATAATCAAAAAATGGCTTTATTCGGAAAAAGAGATTTTTCTTCGTGAGATTGTTTCAAACGCAGCGGATGCCATAACAAAGCTGCGTCGTCTTATATCTCTTGGCGAAGTTCGAGATATACCGGACGGAGAGGACGATTTTAGAATAGATGTTATCCTTGATGCAAAAGCCGGAACTTTAACTGTTAGGGACAACGGCATAGGAATGACGGAGGATGAACTTCAAAAATATATATGCAATATAGCTCTCTCCGGCGCTCTTGATTTTATTGAGAAGTACGAGGGCGAGAGTGGCGGCGGCGGAATCATCGGTCACTTCGGCCTTGGATTTTATTCCGCTTTTATGGTGAGCGATACCGTTGAGGTCATATCAAAATCGTATCTGGGAGAAAAAGCCGTCAAATGGGTTTGCGATGACTCAGGCAACTATGAAATGAGCGAGCCGGATGAAGAACCGGAGCGTGGCACCTCAGTTATAATGCACATAAACGAAGAGGAGAAAGAGTTCCTCGCTTCCACTCGCATTTGTGATATACTTGAAAAGTACTGCTATTTTCTGCCCATTAAAATTTTCTTTAAAGACGTAGAAAAAGAGGAGAGCCAAAGTAAAAAAGACAGCGACAGTGATGCCGAATCTGCTGAAGAGAAGAAAGAAGAACCAATCAACGACATTCATCCGCTTTGGCAGAAAAATGCATCCGACTGTACAGACGACGAATATAAGGAGTTTTACCACCGCGTATTTGGTGATTATCGTGATCCGCTTTTCTGGATACACATTTCAGCCGATTATCCGCTCAACTTCCGCGGTATTCTGTATTTCCCGAAGCTGATAAACGAATATGAAAGCCTTGAAGGGCAGATAAAGCTTTATTATAACCAAGTTTTTGTCGCTGATAATATTAAGGAGATAATACCTGAACATCTCCTTATGCTGCGTGGGGTTCTTGACTGCCCGGAGCTGCCGCTGAATGTGTCAAGAAGCTATCTGCAAAACAGCGGTTATGTGACGAAAATGTCACAGCACATGGTCAAAAAAGTAGCGGACAAGCTGAATAGTCTTTATAACACCGAGCGCGAGAAGTACGAAAAGATATGGGATGACATTAAGACATTTGTTGAGTATGGTTGTCTTCGCGACTCAAAGTTTTATGACCGAGTCAAAGGTTCTGTTCTCCTTCCGCTTACAGATGGCCGTCATGTAACAATTGACGAATACCTTGAGAAGGCAAAGGAAAAGCATAAAGATAAAATTTACTACGCAAGCGACAAGACGGCGCAGGCGCAGTATATAGCCGTCTACGAGAAGGAAGGCATTGAAATCGCACATCTTGAAACAGTTATCGATACACAGTTTATAACCATTGTCGAACACGACAAAAACATCAAATTCTTACGCGTTGATGCTGAAGTTGCCGATGTGCTTAAGGGTGGTGACTCCGATAATGAGAATAAAACTGATGATAGAGATAAAACTGCGCGCGATGGGGCGACGGAACTTTTCCGCCGCGTAGCCGGGGATGTTAAGCTTACGGTTAAGTTTGAGCCTCTGCGCGACGCAGGGCTTCCCGCTGTGATAACTGAACCGGAGCACACCCGCCGCATAGACGATATGATGAAACTTTACGGCATAGCAACATCGGGTGCTAACTATAAACAGAATCGTGAAGTGATGCTTACATTGAATACGAACAATGCTTTGATAAATCGCATTTGCTCGTCGCCGGAGAGCGAAACATCTGAAGATATCGCACGGCACATATGGTCGCTTGCGCGCCTGACTCGCGGTTCGCTCACGCCTGATGAAATGGGGGCTTTTCTTACCGAAAGCTATAAGATTTTAGGCCTTATTCCGTGACATAAAAAAGTAAGCAACATATATAACAAATTTTCATCTGCTTAACTGTTTTTACTGTATGGGCATAGCGCTTTTATGATGGCTTGTTGCAAGGGCGCATCATAAGAAAAAATCACGCTGCACATAGTAAAACAGCATACGCACAAAGCACAATAAACAGTATAAAAATATAAAAAGGCACAAGGGCACAAGACAAACAACAGACATTAAGTCATAGACGAAAAAGAAAGGACATTTTAAAACGTCATGCCGGCGGAGCCAACAATTAATACAGAACTCAGAGGCAACATGATACCAGCAAAGGACGCGTATCAGATACTTCTCCAAGAAGCGGAAGATGTCACACACTCACGTAAAAGAGCCGACGTTGTTAAGCGCGGGCTCGTGCGCGAGCTTGCCCGTGTTCTTGTCGCATCGGGCGATCTTACCGTTGAACCGGTTACGGGGGATGGTGTACGGGGAATAGAGCACGTAAGTGTGAGGTGTGATGAAGCAATGGCGTTCATCAAAGAAATGTGCAAAAGCGGCGCCGACCGCGCCGCCCTTTGTTGCGACATTGACGAGTTTTGTACGCAATCCTTATATAGAATGGTGCATCCCAACGTTAGGAATCGTGACACCGACGCAAAATTGGTTCATGCCGCATGCGTTGAAAATGCTTATGCGGACGCGGCAGCTGTGTCATTCAGCTCATACCTTCTCCGGCATGGGTATAAAATGTCACTTGTGCGATGTGAAACACTTACCGCCGCCGCGGACGCCGCTTCTGACGGGGATGCAGATTTTTGCATCATTCCAATCAATAATTCAGGCGACGGGCGCCTTAATAATTTTTATCGCATGCTTGATGAAGGTGACCTAAAAATAGCGACCGTAGTTGACGTGTCGACAGGCGAGGGCACCACGCGCTATGCTCTTGCGGGACGCTCCTTTGATGTTGTCAGAACAGCGACTGTCTTTGAATTTTCGGTGTTTACCGATGCTATGAATGCCGCAGAAATCCTTCTTTCGATAAGCGCGCTCGGACATACGACACTTTACGTGTCGGCTTTCCCCGCGCGTATGAGCGGCGGGCTTATGTACAATTTTACCGTTGGCCTGGTGGGCGGATTTCGCTCTCTTTTATTTATGCTCGATATATTTTATCCTAACTTTTCGCTTATCGGTATATACGGAATAATTTAACTGGGCAAAAGAAATATTAAAGATAGTTACCACGGCACAGATAAAAAAGGCGAAAGGGCCGGATTTGTATTTTGGGAGGGTTGTATATTAAAGCCGAAGCCGCTATGGTAGAGAAGATATTGCATAAAAAAAGAAGCGTTGACGTTTTGTCCGAGGTAGACTCAACAAACGATTACCTCTTGTCGCTTCTGAAAAACGGGCAATACAGGCGTGCTGTCATCGCACGCCGCCAAACCGGTGGCAAAGGACGTCTCGGACGCTCGTTTTACTCGCCTGAAGGGGGACTTTACATGTCCCTTGATACGGAGATCTCCTGTGACGACGAGAAGTTTTTCCGTCTTTTAACCCCCGCCACCGGCGTTGCCACAGCGCGCGCCATATCCTCGGCGACAGGGATTGATGTAGGTCTTAAATGGGTAAACGACATTGAGCTTGATGGCAAAAAACTTGGCGGCATTCTCACTCAAAGCACTGTCTGCCCTGATGGAGTAAGGCGGGCAGTTGTTGGAATCGGAATTAATGTTAATACAACGTCATTTCCCGACGAAACATCTTCACACACGACGTCGCTTCTTCTTCATCGGCCGGGCGAAATATTTAACATAAATGAGCTTGCTGCGGCAATAATAGATTCGTTTGACAATTATATATCGCTTCTTTATGCAGGCAACAGGAGCGTAATAGAGTCTTACCGCTCACTTTTAACTACTATCGGACGCACCATCACGGTGATCCCGGCGGAGGAAGCTCCCCGATATACGGCAACGGCGCTTGACGTTTCCGATGACGGCTCGCTTATTGTTCTCTGTGACGACGGCAGCCAACGTCTACTTGACAGTGGCGAGGTTTCGATAAGGACGATATAAACCCTGCATAAAACATAGATAAAACATAAATAGGAGATTATCTTGTATGGAACAATACATTCGCGACGCATACGAGCGCTGGCTCACCTCCGGTATTGTTGATCCGGAAACGAAAGCAGAGCTTCGCTCGATAGCGGGCGATGAGGTCGAGATAAAAACTCGCTTTGTCTCGTACCTTTCCTTTGGCACAGCAGGTCTTCGCGGCATAATGGCGGCGGGGACTAATAATATGAATGTTTACACCGTCGCACACGCGACACAGGGCATAGCATCACTTATACTGAAAAGCCATGCGGCAGAGCGCGGTGTAGTGATTGCTTATGACAGCCGCGAAAACTCGCGCGCTTTTGCTGAAACAGCCGCTTCCGTTCTTGCGGCAAACGGCATTAAAACTTATCTTTTCGACGGAATACGTCCGACACCTGTCCTTTCCTTCGCTGTGCGTTACCACGGCTGTATAGCGGGTATCAATATAACAGCGTCACACAACCCGAGTGAATATAACGGGTACAAGGCATATTGGGAAGACGGTGCGCAGCTCCCGCCGGATCATGCGGCGACGGTATCTGAGGCGATGGCAGGCATCGATATCTTCGACGGAGTGAAGAGGATGGACTTTAACTCCGCCGTCAAGTCGGACCTTATCGAATATATTGGCGAAAAAACCGATGAAGCGTATCTCAAAGCTGTTCTTGAGCAGGCAGTCGACCCGAGCGTTGTTGCAAAGGCGGGTGACATGAAAATAGTATACACGCCCCTTTATGGAGCAGGCTATCGGATGGTGCCGGAGATCCTTCGGCGCATAGGGCTTAAAAATCTTTATACAGTTGATGAGCAGATGACACCAAACGGTGCGTTCCCGGGGCTCAAAAATCCGAATCCCGAGTTTCCCGAGGCATTTGTAGCCGCATTGCCGATAGCAAAGGCAACAGGAAGCGATCTTATCATCGCAACAGATCCGGACTGTGACCGTGTCGGCGTTATGGCAAAAGAGAAAAGCGGCGGGTTCATCACAATCACGGGCAACCAAATGGGAGCGCTGCTTCTTGACTACATCATAACATCGTACAAAGAGAAGGGCACAATGCCCCCGGAGCCTTATGCGATAAAAACGATAGTTTCGACTGAGCTTGTAACAAAAATATGTGCGTCTCATGGCATAAAGTTGTATAATGTCCTAACCGGTTTTAAATTTATCGGTGAGGTCATTGAAAATTGCCTTGAGAGCGGTCATGGAAGCTTTATTTTCGGCTTTGAGGAAAGTTACGGCTACCTTAAAGGGACACACGCGCGCGACAAAGACGGCGTCGTTGCTTCTATGCTTATATGTGAGATGGCGGCTTATTATGCGGCGCGCGGCATGACGCTTGCGGATGCTGTTGACGCCCTTTACGACCGTTACGGTTATTACAGCGAAAGTGTTGAAAACATAGCGATGCGCGGCCTTGAGGGAATGGCTGAGATGAAAGCGCTTATGGTTCGTCTTCGTGAGAATATACCCGGAGCGATAGGAGGGGTTCGTGTCAGAAGCGTGCGCGATTACCTTGCCGGAACTATAAAAGATATGGAAACGGGAGATGTAGCCCCGACAGGTTTGCCGACGTCGGATGTTATGTACTATGAACTTGTGGGAGGCGATGTCGTCGTCGCACGTCCTTCCGGCACGGAGCCGAAGATTAAGATATACTACCTTGTAAACGGTGCATCAAAAGACGAAACTGATGAAAAAATAGCAAAATACAAGGCCGATGTTGCCATACTTTGCGGGTTTAATAAATGAAAGATGTATCGGATAATATGAATGAAAAAAGCGCTATGAAAACAGGTCGCATTGATGTGCTCGGCGTCGGATTTGACAGTGTGACGCTTGATGAAGCCGCGGATCGTGTGATGGAGCATGTAACAGGGGAAGGGATGGCTGGTGGTGTTTTCACGGTCCATACGCCGAACTCTGAAATTGTCGAGGCGTGCATCAACGACAAAAGCGGAGAACTTTATAAAATAATCAACTCCGGCAGTCTTATCGTTCCCGACGGCATTGGTGTTGTTAAGGCAGCAGCAATGCTTGGCACCCCTGTTAAGGAGAAAGTGGCTGGCGTTGAGCTTGGCGAAGAAATATTGCACCGTTCGGCAAAGGCAAAAGTTCCCGTGTGTTTTCTCGGTGGGAAACCCGGCATTGCTGAGCTTGCAGCCGAAAAAATGAAGGCGAAATACCCCGGCCTTGTAATTTGCGGTACAGCGGACGGTTATTTTAAAAAAAGCGGTGAGGAGTCAGACGCAATAATCGCTAAAATAAAAGCTTCCGGCGCTGCTATCCTATACGTTTGTCTTGGCGCACCGACACAGGAGCGTTGGATATACGAAAACAGAGAAGCCCTCGCTGCCGCTGGTGTTCGTGCAGCGCTTGGTCTTGGCGGTTCGCTTGATATTTATTCGGGAGCGGCACGCCGCGCGCCGAGGATATTCATAAAGCTCGGCATCGAGTGGCTTTACAGGCTGCTTCGTGAGCCGTCACGCGCAGGGCGAATGATGGCGCTGCCGCGCTTATATATGCGTGTGCGGCGGGAAGCGGCACGTATGCGTGCAAAATAAAAATAAAATTGCCGATGGGCGTGTAATTTATGAACATATTAACATTCACAAAATGCAATTTTACGATAAAAGGCTTGTAATTTTGCATACATCGGTATAAAATATAAAAGGTTAATTTATATAAACCATATTTAAATTTATATATACGGAGGAAAATCATTCATGGCAGTAAAGGTTGCTATTAACGGCTTCGGAAGAATAGGGCGTCTTACATTCCGCCAGATGTTTAATACAGAGGGCTATGAAATCGTCGCTATTAACGACCTCACAAGCCCCAAGATGCTTGCTCATCTTCTGAAGTACGACACAACACAGGGCAACTATGCCGGCATTGACGGCAAAAAGCACGTTATCACGAGCAAGGAACCAATTTATGAAGAAGACGGCAAAACAGTTAAGGTTCCGGGCTCCATTACCGTCGACGGTAAAGAAATTACAATTTATGTATATCCGAATGCGAAGGATTGCCCGTGGGGCGAGCTTGGAATAGATGTTGTTCTCGAATGCTCCGGCTTCTATACCTCAAAGGCAAAAGCTCAGGCTCATATTGATGCCGGTGCGAAGAAGGTCGTTATTTCCGCTCCCGCTGGAAACGATCTCCCGACGATTGTTTACGGTGTCAACGAAAAAACTCTTACAAAGGACGACAAGATAATATCTGCCGCTTCCTGTACGACGAACTGCCTTGCTCCAATGGCATACGCACTTAACAAATACGCTCCGATTCTGAGCGGTATTATGACAACTATCCACGCTTACACTGGTGACCAGATGATTCTTGACGGTCCGCAACGCAAGGGTGACCTCCGTCGTTCGAGAGCCGCAGCGTGCAATATCGTTCCGAACTCGACAGGCGCAGCAAAGGCCATCGGCCTTGTTATCCCCGAGCTTAACGGTAAGCTGATCGGCGCAGCACAGAGAGTTCCGACAGCGACAGGCTCAACAACGATTCTCATCGCTGTTGTAAAGGGCAAGGATATTACAGTGGAAGGCATCAATACCGCTATGAAAGCTGCTGCTGACGGTGAAACTTTCGGTTACACAGAAGACGAAATCGTTTCTTCTGACGTCATTGGCATGACATACGGTTCGCTCTTCGATGCTACGCAGACAATGGCCAGCAAGATCGACGACGAAACATATCAGGTTCAGGTCGTTTCTTGGTATGACAATGAAAACTCCTACACAAGCCAGATGATGAGAACGATTAAGTTCTTCGCTGAGCTTAAGTAAAAAACAGTTAATCGTATATCAAACGCAAGTGATATACAAAAAAAGAAAGCGCCCTGTGTGGCGCTTTCTTTTGTGTATCGATGATATTGAGACACCTGCGAAAATCGCACTTGCAATAAAGGGGCGCCTGTGATATACTTTTATACGCGCCAAGTTTGCGCTTTATTATGTATGTTTTTGTTTTACGCACTAAAGCGGCAGCTTTTATGTCGGGCAGGCGCGCCAAACACATATTTAAATATGCCTTTGTAGCTCAGCAGGATAGAGCGTCCGCCTCCTAAGCGGAAGGTCAGCGGTTCAAATCCGCTCAAGGGTGCCATTACAAGACCCCGATTATACCGGATTTTCGGTATAATCGGGTGTTTTTTTGTTTTGCGTCTGCAAGCTGAGTTTGCGAGGATTAAAATATTACTTAGTTTGATTACATATAGTTACATATACGGTATATGGCACTATGTATTCAAACAAATACAATTTAATGTCAATGTAGATTTAACAAATTAGCCACTACTCTATAAATATGAACCCATAAACTTTAATGATAGCATTTAATAAAGCGCACACAAAAGGTCATGTGAAGGAACTTCTTTCAAAAAAGACAAATCTAATGTAATTGAGAAACATGGCAATACAGTAATTGCGTACCATTATAAATCACTAAACATGCGATGTAAGTATTATCGGCACAGGTGTTTCTGGTAAAACATATTTAAACCCCGAAGCCTTTTTACAGTTAACTTGGAGGGAATGATTCATGAAAAAATATGTGCTTTCTTTATCGCTTGCTTTTTAAGGTTCACTTTTTTCGCGTCTTCTATTCAAGCTCTTAGATCTGCTGAGGGGCACATAGATCTCACGGAAAGCGACATTGCAAGCGATAAAGGAGAAGCGCTCATCGATGAGTTTGTAAAACTTTGTGAAGAATATGAATTAAGCACTTTTAATGTTGAAAAAATTATCTCAATGTTCCCGGATGTGAGTGTTGACGATTTTATTTATAGTGAAAGAGGTTATATTGGGCGGTCTTACGAGTATGAGAAACCTAACACAAAACCACTAAAAGATGGTGATTGCGATATTAGATTAACTAAGTCAGTAGGATATTATAAGGACTATGAAGATATAGATCTGCTAATATATAAACCTTATATTGATAATGCTACAGGGATTTTAGGAGAGATAATCGGAAAGATAAAAAAGCTTGATGATTTTTATAAGGTGTGTGGATACACCTTCACAAATGTGGATATTCTCAAAATGGCATATCCTTGGCAAAATGCCTATTCATTTCATTGTATAGTTTTATTTAATAAGGGGGGGGCTATTCCTGTCTCCTGATATAAATCTTATGGTATGGTCTAAAAACCCGGAGTATTTAAAATACATTCATACATATACACCAGATTATATTGTGATGGGGTATGAAGAAAAAGTTGATATAATGCCGAATTGTCAATGGATAGATATATCGTTATTTTATGATTGTCCGGAAGGTGTTGACAAATATAATTATTTGTCATACGAACTTTCGCATATACATATTAGGACAGAAAAATATTCTCAATATACAAAAAAGATGTCCGAATCCCCGCAAACCGGTTTTAACACTGTGGCTGTTATTGTTGTTGCCGTTATTTCAGTCATAATAATGATAACTTTGATAATAAAACGCAATCCAGAATAAGGTAATATTATAAAGCAAAGTAAACTGCTCATTTTTTTATGATAAACAATAAGGGGTGAAGCCTCTGCTTCACCCCTTATTGTTTAATGCTACTTATTTTATCAGCAGATTATATTATCTGCGCCGTTTGTGCGTGTGTGCTGTTTGAAGTGTGCGTCAGTTTGCTGTAAGCGCTGCTTCAAACTCCTTATTATCCAGATACCCGGAGGATTGCGCTTGCTACATTTTTGCGTACTCTCCCCCCATTTTTTAATAGCTCCTCATGGGCGCAACTTTCAACAATTCTCCCTTTGGCCATTACAACAATGCGGTCGGCAATGCGCACCGAGCCTAACCGATGGGTTACTAAAAGCGTCGTTTTTCCATGTGAATACTCGGCAAACTGCCTATATATCCTTGTCTCTTCCAAAGGATCTATTGCCGCCGTAGGCTCGTCCATAATAATGAAATCATGTCTGCGATATATGCCCCGGGCCAAGGCTACCCGCTGCCATTGTCCTCCCGACAGCTGCACACCTCCGTCAAACTCACGTCCCATCATTGTTTCGGTTCCATATGGGAATGTTTTTGCGTTTTTGTATTCGACATTAGCAGAAATTAAAGCATTCTCTATAATCTCATCGCTTGTATAGTCACTTATGCGGATATTATTCCCGAGCGCCAGTCCCACATATGACATATAATTTTGAAAAATAGCGCTTGTATGCGAAAATAGCGCCCTGTCGGAGGTTTTAGCAGTGTCCTGCCCACCTACACAAAAACGGTGCCCGAATCAGGCTTATAAAGCCCGCAAAGCAGCTTCACAAGAGTAGTCTTGCCGCTGCCATTTTCGCCAACAATAGCTATCGTTTCACCGCTCTTAACCGTAAGACTTACGTTATTTACGGCCGGCGTGTCTGAGCCCGGATATGTAAAGCTTATGTTGACAGATTCAATTCCTCCCCGGCTGAAGTCGGGAGCAGTATTACTCCCCTTTGTGCCGTCAGGCAGATCAATGAACCGGAAAAAATGCTCCACTCCGCCAAGCCACATTGTGCCGATTCCAGTCTGTCGAAAGAAGCTTTCAACATTTAAAAACATCATTTCAACTGAAGTCAAAACCGCTGAAAATGCTCCCACAGAAATTGTTTTATTCAAAAGCGACCTGAAGAGCAAAAGCAAAATGACCACCCATCCTATGACTTTTGTCATGTTAAGACCAAAGTCAATAAGAAGCATTTTTATATTATGCTTTCTTTTTGCCTTAAAAATAAGATGTTTAACATCATATATCAGCTTATAAAAATGGTAAAAAGCCCCGAACATCCGCGTGTCAAACAAATTTGTAGCAGGAGAGTAATAACTACTCTCCTGCATTTCAAGTAACCGTATCTTATCCTGTTGATTATCGTGAATTCGAGGTAATACAATATCTGATAGCAACGTTGGAATAAAAGTAATAATAAGCGGTATTACGAGTATAGGTTCCAGCTGGTACAAGTAAACACCCATAATTACAAGAAACGCGCCATTATATATAAATATATCAAGCCATGTGTTGATAAAATGTAATACTACTCCGCTTACAGCCCATGATGCTTTACCAGTCTGCTGTATAAACTCCGGATTTTCGAATAACTGTGCCGGCAGATTACCAACCTTTTTATACAGAATTTTACTGAGCTTTATATTGATGCTGTTATCGGTGTACTCGGACACCAAGTTTCTTAGAGACATCATAATTTGATTTATCAGCATTACTAAGACTACTGCAACGGCGCCAATATATACATTTTTTAGAGAACCACCGTGTATAACAGCATTTTCAATTGCATTAAAAAGGAATTCGTTTGCGGGCGCGGTCAATCCATTTAAAACGCCCGATATTAGATCAATGTTCCCGTACATGAGATAATGTGACAGGGCTGTTTGGCGAGGTTAAGGTTTTAATGTTATTTTGCGCTGTACTACAATAAAAAAACAAAAGGCTTGTTGCTTGACTTAGACAGGCATCAAGCCTTTTCAGTTGTTTGATTGTTTGTTATTTTCGTTGTCAGCTATCATAGATAATTTTCAATACAGCGCACGACCTGTATTGCAACGGCTTCCCAGCCCTCGTCTGTCAGGTGAATGTGGTCGGGACATATGTAACGGGGGATATCTGCGGCGACGATGGGGTATAGGTCATCTACCGGAAGGTTATGTTCAGCCGCGACAGCCTTAATTATGTTGTTATAAGCGATAATGCCGGATGTGTCCGGGGTTGGCGGTAGGAGTTGTTGTCGCCATAATGATTTGCGCGCCGGGAAAGATTTTGCGGAGCACAATAATTATACGTTCAAGCGCCGATTTATACTCCTCCGGCGATGAAAATGGGCGTCCGAGGTTATAATCATCGCCAAGGTCCCAAAGACCGTTGTTCCAGTGAATGATGTCCGGGTTTTTGGGAAGCTGTGGCAACCAGAAGCGAAGTGAATTCAGCGTGTAGCCTGCCTAGCGGCCGTTTTCATTAGGCCCAAATACGGCTGCACGCCCCTTAAGTTTTTTGCGAACAAGCAGCTCATACCTCATGCGGATGGAGTCACCGAGTAAAATTATTTGTTTTTCTTTCATAAATACTTCCTTTTCATTTTTATTGCAAGACCGGCCATCGCCGACTACCTAATTTACTTCTTTTCTCATTTTAATATCAGATACACAAAAATGTCAATGAGACGCACCCGCTCACAGCCTCTATATAATCAAAACGCTTTGGGTTCGGGGGTATTGATATATCGGATTTGTTTGTTCAATGCTTAATATCATAGAATAATTAAATACTCTCCGCTATTTCAAACAGGCATTTCATTCCTTCCGACATTTCGCCATTTTCAACCCATTCCGAAAAGTTCAAATTGTGATCGTCGTTGTCAAAATAATGTACTGTCAGATTTGTTTTGCCGAGTTTTTTAAAGATTTGCTCAATGTCTTTTGAATGAAACAGCGGTGTCATATAATCGTACTCTCCCGAAAAAATATGTATCGGAAGGTCAAGTCTCGGAAGCACGTTTTTATTCGGTTCAAGTGAAAAGTGTTCTTTCCACCATTCGGAGGTAAGCCGTACACCGTGATTGTTTTTCAGCCATTCATCATCGCTACGTTCGACAGCCGATAGCACACTTTTCATGTGTTCAATACACACAGGGGCAAAATCTGCGGCTGTCAGTTTTCCATCACCATCTATATCAATCTGTTCAAAAGTTAAGTCTCCGAAAAAGGCCTCTTTTTTGTGATAACGGTCTTCCTCAAAATCAGATTTTGTAATATAGCCTTTTCTGTCATAATCGAAATATCGTCGGCAGAAAATTATAGACGCATTGCCGTTTTGCTGCCAGACAAATGTATCCAGCAGATTTTCATTACAATAACCGCAGAGAAGAAGCCCATCGACTTTTACATTATTATTTAGAGCAACAAGCGGAGAAATGATGGTTCCTTCACTCCAGCCAAGAAAATACACCATTATGTCCGGATATATTGTTCTAATATATTGGATTATACATTCAATGTCACTGACTGAATTGTGCGGAAGATAAGTTTTATACTGTTCGTCGTCAATGTCGACGAAGAAAGGAGCAGTTCCGCCATCCTTTACACCGCGTGTGCTGTATCTGCAATATGCGATTTTACGGTCGGTAAATTCACGTGCAAGGAAATCGTGATAATTATAGAAAGAGCCGTCAGATTTCTGGCGCCTTATATTATAAGTATTCGGACCTGAGCTGTTCACATATAAAATTAGCTTTTCCGGTGCAGTATCGGGTACACTTAACATTACTTCAAGCGGATACCCGTCAACTGCTGTGATTTTTAATAAAGTGTCAGTCATTTTATAACTCCTATATTAGAGGATTAGCTATCGCTTACTGCCTTATTTAATTCTTTTCTCATTTTAACATTAGATACTTATTAATGTCAATGAAACATACCCGCTCACAGCCGCTATATATATAAATAGTTAAAAAATTGTTGCCAATCAATACTTTAACACACAAAACCATAGTATGAAAAGAGATGGACACAGAGCTACCGAATAATCTCCGAAAAGATGTGATAAAAAGCTAAAAAACGACCGGAAAATATAAAATTTTCGCGTCAAATTAACCCGGCACAACCCGGGCTTTTGATACGGATATTCATCTATATCATATTACATCTATGAAATGCCGTGGAAATTCCAACAAAATGACTATAAAATTGGTAACAATCAAATATCATATGTTGATAACTGGAAATATTTATGTCATTCTACGTTATAAGGAAGTGTTGGGTTGTTGAATCAACCGTATAAGGGTTATAATATGAAGCCCAACAGGAGGTAATAAAAATGGAGTCTTATGATTATGTAAAAGCGCACGAATATTGTATGTTTAATGAAGATATGCTGAAAATGATCGTATATGCGGCTGCTTTTATTGCCTGCGAATCTTTCCGCCATCTGATATAGTGGAATGGCTCAAGGAAAAGAAACCTGCAGAAAAAGATGAAGATGGTAATATAATAAGCTGGATATATTATGAAAAAGGACAGCATTTTGTCCGTGTTGCGGCGTGGATTCCGTAATCGGAGAAAGCTCCGTTATCCGATCACAAAAGAATTCCTTGAGGGAATGAATCGCCGTTGGTTTTCGCAATGTAAGAAAAATGACGCATAAAATGTAAAAGTAACATTGAAAGCGATAGTTGCGATAGTGTTGGTCATGGCAGCGCTCATCGCAATATCAACAGCCGTCAGTGCAGGTTTTGTTGAGTTCATCTTTGGCGAGGGGTATGCAGTAATGGCAACAAAAATTCCACCTTTTTCTGGGCACACATACATCTGAGTGTTGGAAACAGTCGTAACAGAAGCTTTTACAAAGCAATAATGCTATAAGACGAAAGGAGACTGACATGAGTATTTTAGCAACTGGGGTTATTTATTTTAAGAAAGCATTGTCCGACACTATGTATGATGATATTTCTTATTTTATCCAGGAAAAAGCTAATAAAAATAAGATTGGAATTGACTTAGGATATAACTAAACTCAAAACGCAATGAGTAAATACAAAACAAACGGGGGATTATCCTCAAAAAATCAAATATTATCTATGAGCTGACCGAGTCGCCATGGTTTTCACAATGCGAAGGTCTGTTCTCGCCTGTTATTTACAACAGTGAAGGTGAAGGCACAGGGATAGATCTTTCCAGTTCACGCCTGCCGAGTGTCCAACAGTTCTTTATTAATGTTTTAGATAATCAAGAAGTGAAAGAAATATTATTTACGTTACAAGAAACCAATTCCAAGCCCGAAGAATTTGAGAGTTACAGAATTCATGTCAGCGAATTTTGTAATAAAATAAGCGAAGCACATACGAAAACGACTACTATCGGGGTGGCGAAAATGACGCCATATGTAAACATCTATATGTCAAAATAACAAAACCGCACGTACAAAAAATGATATCAGCTAAAAGATAAGCGTGTTTGAACTGCTGACCTCATAAATGCCATTCAAGTCCGATGAGCTGTCAATGTAGGTTTTAAAATCGTTCACCGTGACCCTTGTTTATTCTCCGGAAACAAAGTTCACTGCACACGGTGTTGCTGTTTGCGGGGGCAGGGGGCTTTTCAATTCTTTTATGTATCATATTTCCCTATAATGATTTTTTATATATCCGTGTATCTTCGTTGTCGCTTTATGTATTCTCGCAAGGTTTTCTTATAAAATTCCAACGTTTGGGGTTTACAATGTCGGCAGGCGGCTATCAGTAGGTATCGCAACTTTATGTTATAAAAAATCGTGGTAACAAAAAAATGTTACCACGATTTTCGGTGTATTAAATTTGTATCAATGTATAAAAACCCCGAAAATGCTTGATTTTCAGGGGTTTGTGGCGGAGAGGGTGGGATTCGAACCCACGTGGCGTTGCCGCCAAACTGATTTCGAGTCAGCCCCGTTATGACCTCTTCGATACCTCTCCATATTAAATTTTATAACACGACCTCTGTGTGCACTTCATAAATACATGATGCACCGGCGGTCGCGCACATAAAATTATTACATAAAGAGAGGTTCTTGTCAAGTGATAATATTGCTTTTGGTGTTAAATGATTGTTGTTGGTTATGATTTTGTTATCAGCGTTTTTAAGCTTGTGTGATTTTAATGTATTAACACTACGGTGAATATCACGCACAATTGCCGGAAAACACTATAAATACTATTTTGAATAGCTTATATATGAAAATTCCGGAACAATAAATGTAGAAATATATACTTTATATGAGATAAAAAAGGCTACCATAAGGCAGCCATACTATTAATCTATATTGAAATGATGAGCGCTATTGTATTGATCGCTAACTCGTTGTGCCTATATTATATTCCCTCAGACTGACCATTAATCATAACGGGTGTTTCTGTTGGTTGCGACCTATTTATCTTTCCATACCAAGATAAATACAAGATGATGACGAAATAACCGATAAAAGGCATTATTAAGCTGATTATACTTTCGGCATATGAATATATAGTTACTAAATTTGATGATATATTAGATCTATAATCTAAATATCCGATGTGAAATCTAAGAAACGCATACGGTATTATAGATAATAATAGGTAGATATAAGAAAGAATATTTAAAGAACGATAACATATGTAGGTCTTTATAATTTTCATTATGATGGTTATCATAATCACTTCGAGTACATATAGGATATTGCAGAGATAATATGTGTTCAGCGATGCAATGTAGATAATGAATAATATACTTAAAAATAGTATGTATATAACTGTATTCAGAACATCATCATTAATAATATTCTTAAAGAGGATTTTTATAATTATCAGTATTGGAATTAAGGAAATTAAAAGATAAATACCCTCAAAAATATTGAATAAAAATGCCTGATCACTGATTCTTTCTTGTACAGTTTTATATATTAATCCATGCAATATATTAAATACTATCGAGTATGCGGTCATAAATATAAAAAATATTTTTAAACGCTTTAATTCCATATGTTTTTTAGTTTAGCACCTATATGTAATATTACTTTTATTATCTATATTGTAACGCGGGGGCATTGCTAATTGTTAATAAAATATGGCTTATTTGTTAACACTGTGTCGGCTGTATAAATAATTAATAAGAAGCTGTTTTTATAAATAACGTCAAGCTGCTGATGTCACCACCGGTGTATAATTGCCCCATAGCGCCGGAGAAGAATTTACCCACATCAAACCAACGGTCTATCATAAAAGTGAAAGAAGCTTTTATGGGAGATGACCGTATGATAAGGAGTGGGCTTTCTACTATGACAGGGTGAAAATAGCGTGCTAAAAACTAAAAAAATTATGCAACAGAAATACCGGTAAAGCTACTGCATTATTCGCACAATCATAAACATAAGGGTGAAAGCTTTAGACTGAAAGGCAGATAAAAAAACAGCGGCAGGATTTTATCACCGGCTAATATTCCAGTAAAAGATGATCTTGAAAATGCTTGACCGGCAATTTATGCCGGCGTTTGTTCACCCGCGTTTGGGTCAATTTCTAACCGACGATTTTGGGACAAAAGTATCCCCGCATTGATACAAATGCAGTCATCGGGTGTAATTTTTATATTTTAGCAAGAGGCTTACTTACGAAATCTACTTCATGAGTTAATATAAAACAAGGGATAGTCCATGCTTTGTTAGTTTGTATTTCGTTGTTTTAATAGTTCATGCATTATATACTGTATGAGTATATTTTTACCATATCATTTGTTTTTTGCTATGTCCTTAATATACAAGCTATATGAATTAAAGCACGGTCTCCTGCCCCGACACCGTATAAAAAGGGATTTCCTCGATAAACAATGAGGGAATCCCTTTTTTATGTATAAATAAGTAAACGATGTTATGATCTTGTGGCACCGTAATTTTTATTTAGCAAAACGCCTTTGCGCTATGATAAAGCCGAGAGCAATTATAAAAGCTGTGGCAGGGAAGATTACAGCAAAGGTCATCGGGGACGTCGGATTCATTTGTGATGAGCGCAGCAGAAGCTTGATTCCCGACAAAAGTGCTGTGTAATCAATCCGGTGCAGTATAGCGACACCCATATATACAAGCGCATATGGGACAAATACCATAATCGATATGATAAAGACCGACAGCGTCAGGTTTTTCGTTAAATATGAAATTCCTGAACAAATGATAGCAAGAAGTATAAAGCCAAATGTGCGCAGCGCATATGTTAATGCGAAAAACTCGCCGATTGTTATGTCACTGTTTATGCTGCGAAAAGACTCAAGCGACATAATCGGTGCTTTTAGTATTTCATCAAAGCGTTCTACTTTCACGGCGCCAAGAATGAAATCAAACGAGAAGAATAAAACGCACAAAATAGCAGTTATGATGACAGTTGCTAACAATTTCGCGCGATAAACAGAAAGCCTGCCGCGTTTCATCGTCCGTATGATTGACGCCGTATGGCCTTCCGAACTTTTTCCCTGATATTCTACTACATACGTTCGTGTGAAAATTATAATAACGGCAAGCACGAAGAACACATCAAAATCCGTTGTTAACATTCGGGAGATTCTATCTTCTGCGAAAAACCATCCGCGGACTCCTGTCTCCTTCTCAAGTGAGTTTAAATAAATAAGTTTTTCGTTTGCAATATCAAGCATAGACGCTGTTTGGCTTATAGTTAAGTAGTCATCAAGGGCTCTATAGTATTCTTGCTGAGATATTTCCCCAGACAAATACTTATCAGATACATTATAATAATACTCTTCAATTGAATCACATCGTAACTTTTCTTCATATATATATTGACGCTTTTCTTCTGTTAGCTCACCGAATATAGAATTAACAAACTCGGTATATGCTCGCTCGGTTTGCGATATAATTCGGTTGTAATTTTTGTAATGATTATAAAAAGAAGCTCCCAAGAGCAATATGACGATGATAATTATATTTAGCGACAAAAGCTTATGCGTTTCCCATATAATCAGTGATGAGCAAAGCGGTGTGCGAATTCTTTTTGATTTTTTTGTGGCGTGCGCGATTGTATTATTGCTTGATAAAGTTGTTTTAGCAAAATCACTGTGTTTTGTTATGCGCTGAACAAATGCTTTTATTTTATTGAGTCCTATTTCACTTGTTGATAGAGTGCCTCTGTGATAACGAGATATAATAAGCGTTCCGATGAAAAAAGCAGCGAATATAATACCGTATAGCACAAGGATAAACGGTATGATATTAAAACATTTTTTGAAAAAGACAATAACGTTGTAAGTCGCAAGAATATCATCTGATGATGCGACATTCATCATGTTAACATGCAACCATCCGGAGCTTGTGAGAAAATAGTATGAGATTAAGCTCCATCCGAGCACGCATACCCCGGCTATATATGTGATTGCATGGCTGTATGTAAGCGCGGATATAGCAGCAAGTGCGCATGCGAGCGTCGCTGCGGCGACACATCGCATTGCTAAAGTTAAAAGAGCGTACTGCCACATTGTGAGCGCGTACGGGCATTGCCAATAATAACCGATCTGCTGTATTAAATCGTTTGGATCTGAAAAACCATATAAAAAATAGCATGTGAGAAACGTAACTACGGTAAAAGCTATGACAACAAATATTGAAAAAAGAAATAAAGATATTATTTTAGCCACCGCAGTTATAACGACACCATGCTTAGATGCTCGCAATACGGGTAAGAACCCGCACGTTTTTTCATTTATAAATACTATCCCGGCTGATAGGATTATGTAAGCGAATATAAATATTGAAATTCTATCAAATGTAAAAAAAGTCCCCCATCCGTATGTGTATTTGACAGGAAGCGATATATTATCTGCTAACTTCTTATACTGTTTATATAACATTTGCTGATATTCATATACTGGCGCTTCTTTTGCTCCCTGTATCTCATATAAGCGCATTGTATTTTCGGCCCGCGAGAGGACATTGTTTATAAACTCGGGGTATCGTGATGTGTTTTCAGTTTTTCTGCTTCTTAAATTTTCAAGTAAAAAGCTGTCGGGAACTGCTTTACCGTTTGGATATTTATACCCAAGCGAATCGACGTATTCCGGCACATACTCAAGCTGACTCTCATCAACATTTGCACCGCGTTTTAACATATCGAGTGCCGATTTATAATTATTATACGCTGTATAGTGTTCTAACGCTGCGTCATACGGTTCGGGATTCTTATTATAATCATCGAAAAACTGTTTCAATACGTCCCGCTCGGCTCTATACTTATCAATATCATCATAATAATTGATTGTTGCATAAAAAAGTAAAGAGCATAAAATCAGCATTATAGCGAGAAGTATCCAGAGATACTTAAGCCCGGTGAGCTTTTTTATTTCATATAAAGTCAGCCTTAATGTCATTTTATCGTAAGTCTCCCGCTGTCTGACATTAATATTGTCTCATATTTACCTGTGTCGAAGTAATACACGTTTAGTACGCTATATATGTAAGGCTCATTTTCGCCAAGTGTCTCGATATCATCAAAATGTAATCCTTCAAAAATTATATATTTGTCGTTAAACGCATATATATAATCAAATTCAGCGCCGCAGTCTTTGATGAAAACGGAGGATGTATCTGTTTTTGTATCGTACTTATACAGAGTGCTACCGGTTTTAGTGTATACCGGTAATCTCCCAACTGTTGTGTTCAATTCACCGTAATTTTTGTAGTCCCAGAGAGTATAGTATAAATCACCATTGTATGGGTAAAAATTATGGACACCCTCTGCGATTAATTTTGCTCCTTCTTCAATATTATCAAGGTCAAGGCGGTATACATCACATATGGCTGTATCACCAAGATTTATGTTTCGCATAGCTTCACGGCAGTTACTCTCAAAATAAAGGTAGTTACCATCAATCATCGCAAGCGGAGTATTAATATATTTGCGTAAAAAACCTGTTTTACAATCGTATAATTCCTCATACTTTTTCAACTTGAGGTCGCAACGTAGTAAAATACCTTTATAATTGTTAAAATAAAGATATTTATCATAAATACCGATAACACTGGCGGACAGGTCATAGTCAAGCTGACGGATTTCACCTGTTTTAACATTAATGGAGACTATGCGCCCCATATCTTCTCCATCAACTGCTGTGCAATATATAACACCGTTGTAATAAAATCTGTTCGTTGTACCGCGATAAGGTAATTCGTCTGTGACGACTCGTCCGTTATTTGTACTCATGTCAAATTCTTTAATTACCGATAGGTTTGCTTTTGGATTTTTAATACTTTCACCATCTTTATATGTAGTGACTTCATTGCGGCCAAACATATACATAAGCGGCAATGTTCTTTCTTCAGGATCGACTATTAGAAGATTTTTAAAAAAATATGAGCTATAACAAAATGCAGGACATCTGTCATTATTGTGTTGGCAGAGGGGATTAGCACATGCATTGTTGTACTTATGGCTTGTATCAAAAACATTTAAATATACAATGGAGTCATCTATTATCGTATAAAAATAGTCACCGCTATTCACTGTTGAGCTGTATAAAACTCCGTCTTTCGGAATCTCACCGTCGCCTGTGCCTTTATCGGTACAGGAAACTGATGTGAGAAAAATCAAAACAAGCGCTACTGTCATTGTTATAATTTTTAGGTAATCCGGCTTATTCATAAGTTTTCCCTTTCATTTGTAATGCCACAGTATGAGCGGGCATTGAGCATTATGCAATATAAAAATTTACATATGCACCACTTTACTTATATTGATTTAAGTTAATAGTTATAATCTCTGATTATGGTCAGCTTATTATCTTTAAAGTTATATCTCATCAATGAAAAACATCTGTTACCTTTGTATTCATATCCAGAATTATACCCGGCGTAATAAATTCCCTCGAAGGTGATGTATTCATCGGTTATTTCAAAGATATTATCTATATCGCCGCCGCAGTCACGCAGGAAGACATCAGTTTTACCGGTCTTTGGATTATACCTGTGCAGATTACCACCGTTTACAGTTTCGATGTATACACTTCCCCGTGGTGTAACGTGATAGCCAAAAAATTTATAATCAAAGGCTGTGTAGTAAAGCATGTCGTTGTATACGTAGAATTTTAAAACCTCATCATCAATGAGTGTCGGTGTCAGATTATCTGAAGTTAAATCAATTGTGTATAGTTTAAACACCTGACAATGATATGTACTGCTGACTATACCGTCTGTAACAGTTTCATCAGTATAAGTCCGTTTATCCCGGCTGTAGTATAATCTGCCGTCTGATACATAGAAATACTGATATTCATATACTTTAACATTATTAGACATATTGCTGTTTTCTTCGCCGACATTTGCAATGATTTCTGCATCAGACAAGTCAAGATTGCAGCGGTAAATATTGCCCATTACATCAAGAAGGTAAACCTTTCCTTCCCACACACCTCCGACAGTAGTGTCGCAGTCATTTTCAAACATCTTGTATTCTCCTGTTGCGACATTTACACAGCATGCGGTTTTTCTATATATCTTTCGCGTGATTTTTAATTCCTCATCTTCTTCAAGATAATATGTCGTGCATGTTCCATAGAGAATACCGTTATAATAAATAGCGTTATTCATGTCATCAAACGGTAAACGTGAGGCTACAGTGCGTCGTGCGCCGGTTTGGGTATTAAATTCAATTATTGCATGTTTTTCGTTATTCAGGTTTTTAATATCAAAGGGAATAATAACAGATACACCGCCGTATGATAATATTTGATGCATTTCGCCTATAAAATATAAAAGTGGGCCGCCTGACTCCGGGAATATCGTTATTATAGACTGTGGGTAATTTTCTAAAGGAATGCGAGCGGGGCACATTATATTATCATGGGGGCAGCCTTCTACGTTACAGAATACGGTGACGTCATTTTCATCATATATGTTATAGTACGAGGCATAATAATTTTCTTTTTTGTCTCTGTATTTATTACCGTAATCGTAATCACCAAAAAAATGTGTAAAATTTGTGCCTCGACTGCTGCGGTAAACGACGTTATCGTTTAATATAAATGCATCATCAGTAGTTAC
>LSQX01400115.1_pt2 | contig 43210 bp, 52 predicted proteins | sample 654561 | NCBI WGS metagenome assembly LSQX01 (sample SAMN04489861, study PRJNA283612) | anaerobic digester metagenome | isolation source: 4 biogas reactors fed with cattle manure at either 37C or 55C with and... | place: Denmark: Kongens Lyngby | collected 2014 | reverse complement strand
ATTACCTTCGAAGAAGCTGTAGCTATGAGTGAAGAACCCATAGAGGAAACCGATACAATTAATCTTACCGGCACCATGGGCTATAACATTGATTACACGGCATAGCTTAAGTGAAGTGAAGAAGGAGGAAAGCCATGAGCGAATTAATTAAGTCCGTTGAAAATGGCGTGATTGAACAGATTAACAGATCGGCTAGCACAGAAAAGCCTGCTAAGAATGAACTGGGTAAGGATGCTTTTTTACAGCTTCTGGTAACACAGATGAAGTATCAGGACCCACTTAACCCAAGCTCAAACACCGAGTACATATCCCAGTTAGCTACATTTTCACAGTTGGAGCAAATGCAGAATCTTGGTTCTATGACATCTAATTCACAAGCTCTTAGCTTAGTGGGTAAGAATGTTATCGTAAGGACAAAGAGTGAGACGGGAACCATTACAGATATCGGTGGCAAAGTGGATTTCGTAAACATGAGTAATGGCAAGGCACGCATTTCCATAAACGGTAATCTTTATTCCATTGAAGACCTTGATAGCGTCATAGATGATACCTATATTTTAGAGAAGGGGCGTCCCCGTATCTTAGAAAAGGTAGAACTAGAATATGATGCTAAGGACCCCACAGACCTAAGCTTTAATGTACATATGGGCGAAGGGGATTCGAAAGCTGATGATGTAGCGGTATTGATAGACCAAACCCTGCTTGATTCATCGGTTATCACAATAAAGGATAACAAGATAACCATAGCCGGATCAGTGTTCGAGAATGCACCAGACGGTACTTACAAGGTAACAGTAATATTCAATGATATCCTCTTAACGACAGCTAAGGATATGGTAAATATAACAGTTAAGAATTCTACTGTAGTTCCAAATGACCCAGAAGAGCCAAATGAGCCAACTGATCCAGAAGAGCCAAATGACCCTGATGGACCAAATGACTCTGACGAGACATAGTAAGAGGACTAGCAAAAAGCATGGAGCGTGCTTTTCGCAAGGAGGTTATGATGAACAACATGCCTTTGAACAAGATACCTTCCCAGCTTCCAGTGCCAAACAGACTTAGCGGCAATACAATAGCAAAGCCGGTAGCGGGGATACCCTTTCATGAGATACTGAAGGATAAACAAGCCACAGCAGCGTCAGAGCTGAAGTTTTCAAAGCATGCCAATGAAAGGCTTGCAAGTAGAAACATAGATCTTTCTGATGATCAGTACAGACGTCTGGAATCGGGCGCCAAGAAGGCTTATGAGAAGGGAATTAAGGAATCACTTGTAATGGTAGACAACCTGGCATTTATCGTAAATATTAAAAACAATACTGTTATAACAGCGGTAAATGAAGGTGAAGAAAAGATTTTTACTAATATTGATGGTGCAGTAATCATATAATGCCGGACCTTTTGGAGGCTTGCGTATCCATGACTGACAGATTGGATACATAATGATTACAAAGCATGTTTAGGAGGTCATTGATTATGATGAGATCATTGTTTTCTGGTGTTTCCGGCTTAAAGGTACACCAGACTAGAATGGACGTAATAGGTAACAACATTTCTAATGTAAATACAATAGGCTTTAAATCGAGTTCAGTAACATTTTCTGATGTTTTTTATCAGACGACACAGAGTGCATCTGGTCCTAATGCAGCAACTGGTACAACCGGTCGTAATGCCATGCAGATTGGTCTCGGTTCAAATGTAGCATCAATTACATCATCCGTAGGAACTACAGGTGCATCACAAAGAACCGATAATCCCTTTGACGTTATGATTGAGGGCGATGGCTTCTTTATAGTAAATTATGGCGGAAGCAACTATTTTACTAAGGCAGGTTCCTTTGGTGTAGATGCATATGGAACCTTATGTACAGCTGCAGGTGCTCAGGTTATGGGATGGCAGGTTGATCCTATGGATCCTACAAAAACTGTGGCAGATATGGTATCTCCCTTAAATATCATGTCACCGGAGAATCTATATGCTAACCCCGAAGCTACCACAGCAGCGTATGTTTCAGGTAATATAGACAGCAAGGACACACAGATTGCTTATAATGCTACAGGCAAGATGGTTAACCTAAGCTTCTATGACAATATGGGACACAGCTATAAGGCAGATTTAAGAGTGAGACAGACAGCCGATGAAGGTACCAATGTATATGCTGTGGATGTAATAGATATCAAGGATGAGAAGGGCAAATCTATATTTGTTGTTGAGTTGGAGGACGAGGATGGTAACATTACATACGAAGCTTCATCCATATCACAAATTTCATTTGGCGATGCGACCTATTCTGCTACAGTTGATCAGACTACAGGTGTTGTAACTCTTGCAGCTACAGAAAGCGTATTGCTTACTTTTAACGGCTCTAACGGTGCTTTCGTAAGTGTTGGTGACGGAGATACGGATACATCAAATGAAAGCGTAGCTCTTACTATTGTAGCCGATGCAGGTGGTGCTAATCCTTTTAGACCGATTGATGTGAATTTCTCCAAGGTTACCATGTATTCCAATAGTGGTAATTCATCTTTGGAGGCGAATAAGGGAAGTCTGGCCGGTATCGGAGCAGGTAAGCAGGTAGGTAATATGACAGGCATAAGTATCGATGCTTCAGGTAAGATTTACGGCAAGTACGATAACGGTGATAGTAGACTACTGGGGCAGATTGCCGTGGCAACCTTCTCTAATCCCGCTGGCCTTGAGGCTATTGGTAACTCTATGTTTGCAGCTACTCAAAACTCCGGCGATTTTGACGGAATAGGTCAGGATCCCACACAGGGTGGTGGTAGTCTGACAACAGGTGTTCTGGAGATGTCTAACGTGGACTTATCAGCTCAGTTTACCGACATGATAACCACACAGAGAGGCTTCCAGGCTAACTCAAGAATAATTACAACATCGGATACTCTACTTGAGGAACTGATTAATCTTAAGAGATAATAGCCATATATCATGAATGATGGGTGGCAGTTAAGCTGCCACCCCTAATAATATAATAGGAAAGATCATCCTTATTATAGAATAAGTCGGAGATGACAGGAGGGGTTCTAATGATTGAAGTTACAAGATTAAATGATAGTAAGCTAACAATAAATGCTGAATTAATAGAACGAGTAGAGGAGCTGCCTGATACAGTCATTAAATTAACAACCGGTAACAAAATTATTGTAAAAGAAAGTAGACAAGAGATAAAAAATTTAGTAATATTATACAAAAAAGAGATATTATGCAGAGATTTGTAGAACAAGACGAACAATGCTTTATATAGAAGTTAATATATATACGTGGCAAATTTTCAAAGGATGGAAGGTGGCAGGTTTGGATTTAGCGTCCATTATAGGAATTGTATTATGTGCGATTGTCGTTATATTTGGTATCTTGTATGGGCAATCAGGGCTAGAGGTTCTCGGAAACTTCTATGATCCCCCGTCAATTTTGATTACCTTGGGTGGTGCATTATGCTGTGTACTTATAATGGCACCTAGCTTAAAAGGGTTTCTAAAATATCTAAAAAGCTTTACACTGATCCTAAAGGTTCAGATATCCGATGAGGAGGGAACTATCAAGCAGATAATATCCTTATCAAACATTGCTAGAAAGGAAGGCCTTCTGGCGCTTGAAGAGGCAGCTAACGGAATAGATGATGAGTTCCTGAAAAAAGGAGTTCTTCTAATCGTTGACGGTACTGATCCCGAGTTGGTAAGAAGTATATTAGAGACTGAGTTAAATTGTATTGAGGACAGGCATTCCGATGTGGTCGGATTCTGGGATTCTCTTGCAGCTATGGGGCCAGCATGGGGTATGATTGGTACCCTGATTGGACTGATTAACATGCTAAAGGTTATGGACGATCCGAAGGCAATCGGTCCTGCCATGGCCGTTGCCTTAATTACGACATTCTACGGATCTGTCTTGGCCAACTGGATATGTATTCCCGTAGCTACAAAGCTTAAATCCAAGAATGCCAGTGAAGTCATGGTAAAGGAACTTATGGTTGAAGGATTACTATCTATTCAAGCGGGCGAGAACCCGAGAGTTATTGAGGAAAAACTTAAATCCTTCCTGTCTCCGACACGTAGGGAAGCTCTAAGAGCAGAAAGCGGTGAAGATATTGGCTAGAAAGAAAAGGGAGGAAGCTCCTTCAGGAGGAAATGCTCCGTGGATGAATACCTTTGCAGACTTAATGAATCTATTACTCTGCTTTTTTGTAATGCTTTTTGCTATGTCAGAAGTAGACGCAGAGAAATTTCAGAATATATCTATATCTATGTCTAATTCATTCGGTATATTTGATGGAGGAGGCAAAGCATTTGGTGAAGGACCGCTTATATCCTCCGGTATATCACAGCTAAATAATCTGGATCAATTTACCACAGATATGGGCAAACAGAGTCATGAAACTAAGATAGAAAATGAAGGTGAATATGACCCCACAACCAAGGAGAATACAGAGGATGCAGATTCCCCCGGTAGCCTTAGCGAAGCTTTAGAGATGATGCAAAAAAAGATGGAGGAAGTCTCCGGTGAGATGTTTGGCACTGTGGAAGAACTTACTAATGAGTATAATCTAGGTGATTATGTAGAGCTAAGCATAGATCCGGAATTTAGATATATACAGCTATCTATGAAGGGTTCAATTCTATTTGACTCAGGTAGAGCTGATATTTTAAGTGAAGCAAGGCCGATTCTTTCTAAGATTGGAGATATTTTGAGCAATTTTGAAGGATACACCATAGAGGTCATCGGGCACACAGATAATGTACCCATGACAAGTCCAACCTTTAAGGACAACAATTGGCTGTCTTCTGCAAGGGCGCTAAATGCCGCAGAATTCTTAATAGATAACAACAAGCTTAATCCACAGAATGTGAAGTATTCAGGAAGGGGAGAGTATGAGCCTGTTGCTGACAATAATACCTCAGATGGACGAGCAAAAAACAGAAGAATTGAGATTAGGATATTCAATGAATATAGTGGAAGATAAAATAATTGGAAAAGAGGAGTCCTTAAAATGAGAAAGAATATTATAACAATTATCATACTTGCTATGTGTCTGATAAACATTGTACTTTCAGCCGTCCTGATATTCGTTATGGTACCGACTGCTAACAAATCAATAGCTCTTATTAATAAAGTAGCACAGATTATCGATTTGGAGTTGGAATCACCTGACGATAGCATTGCAAACATCGCCGTATCTGATATCGAAACATATTTAATTGATGAAAGACTAACCCTTATACTGGCAAAGAGTGATAGTGAGGATCATTATGCAGTACTTTATCTTTCCTTATCCTTGAATAAGACTCATAAGGATTATCTGGAGCTACAACCACTTATCTCTCAATACGAAAACAATATGAAGGAAATTGTTTCAGATGAATTTGCTAAGTATACAATAGATGAAGCCAGAACCATGAAGGATAAAATTAGAGAGCAGGTAACCATTCGTATACAGGAGCTTTTTCAATCAGATTTTATTATAAATGTATCCTTCGGAAATATAATGTTTGATTAAGAAAAATGATGATTTATTGGATAATTTATGTTATCATGGGTGTAGAAATCGGTTCAGCGAAGCTGAATCTTTGGAAAGAACCCGCTGTGCGGCTTCTTTCATTAGACTTTATGTTGCCTATGGCCGTGCCATAAATAGCACGGGAATGAGAGGAAGTCATGAGTGATGTATTATCCCAAAATGAGATAGATAATCTGCTTGCGGCGATTTCTAGTGGTGAGCTTGATGCAGACGAGATTAAGCAGACGAATGAAAGGCATGTCAAGAATTATGATTTTGCAAGGCCTTCCAAGTTTTCAAAGGAGCACCTGCGAACACTTAATATAATATTTGAACACTACGGTAGATTACTTGCTACCAATCTACCGGCATATTTGCGCAAAAACGTTCAGGTAGAGGTTATCAATTCAGAGGCCGTTACATATTCGGAGTTTACTAATGCCCTATCTAATCCGGTTTTACTGGGTATTATCGATTTTGCTCCCTTAGATGGACAGATTATTATTGAGCTAGCGGATAATCTTGGATATGCCATTGTAGATAGGATGCTTGGAGGTGGGGGATATCCACTGGAAAAGGTAAGAGATTTTTCGGAAATTGAGCTCTCTATCATCGAACGCATTTTTAATGTTTGTACTAACCTACTTCGTGATCCATGGGCAAATGTTGTTGAGATAGAACCTAGGCTTTTACGAATCGAGACGAATTCACAATTTGCACAGATAATTTCGCCAAGTGAAATGATTTCCATTGTTACCATGAATATAAGAATAGGTAATATAGAGGGAATGATGAATATATGTTTACCATATGTATGTTTGGAACAGGTAATAGATAAGCTGAATACAAAATATTGGTATTCAACCATGCAGTCTAGAGATGATAAATCCTATAAGGACCTTATAGAAATTGCAATTTCCAAGGCAAAGGTACCGCTTCGAGCTGTATTAGGAAAAAGCACTATATCAGTAAATGACTTTATGAACATGCAGCGGGGCGATATCATTAAGTTAAATTCTAAGGTAGACGATGAGTTGACCGTATATGTTGGAAATTTGAATAAATTTACCGCACTTCCCGGTGCCTCGGCAGGTGCCTATGCGGTTAAGATTTCATCAATTATACGAGGAGAGGAGTAACAGTATGGATGGAATGTTGTCCCAAGAAGAGATAAATGCTCTACTGAATGGTTTTGAGCCCGATGATGGGGATACAGATGATATAGAGCTTTTAACAGATGCAGAAAAGGATGCAGTAGGTGAGATATCCAATATTAGTATGGGAACAGCCGCAACGACTCTGTTTTCCTTAGTAAACCAGAGAGTAGTGATTACAACCCCTGTTGTAGAATATGCCTCTTGGAAGGATATAACCAACAGCTATGACAAACCCTGTGTCTTCATTCAGATTTATTATGAGGAAGGGTTAGATGGTAATAATATATTAATTTTAAAAGAAAATGATGTGAAGGTCATTACTGATCTTATGATGGGTGGTGACGGTACTAATACAGATGGTGAATTGTCAGACCTTCACCTAAGCGCTATAAGCGAGGCAATGAACCAAATGATGGGCTCCGCTGCGACCTCGGTTTCATCTATGCTGGAAACCAGAGTAGTTATTTCACCTCCTATCGCTACTAAGGTGGATTTGGATGAAAATATCGTCGGTGAAGATATAGCAGATTTCTTGAAAGATAGATTTGTTAAGGTTTCCTTCAACATGGTCATAGGAGATCTGGTAGACAGTGTACTGATGCAGCTATATCCTGTTGAGTTTGCAAAGAATCTCTACGAGGAATTTATGGCGGTAAACTCCATGGAGAGTGAGATTCCTCCCAAGCCTCAGAGTCCTAAGCCAAAGGCAGAAACTAAGGTAACACAAGTGCAGGATACATATGAGCAGCCAAGTGCACCAGCTGGTAATATACCATATAATATGGCAGGTATGATGCCAAATGGAGCAGCTTATATGAATCAACAAGCTTATATGCCCCCGGTTCAGGATGTAAATATACAACCGGCACAGTTTGCACCATTTAGCCAAATGGTACAGCACATGGTGCCTCCTGAGAATATAGATTTACTTATGGATGTACCTCTTGAGGTTACAGTAGAGCTAGGAAGGACAAGCAAGTCAATAAAAGACATACTGGATTTTGCACCGGGAACCATAATTGAGTTAAATAGACTTGCCGGAGAACCCATAGATGTTCTTGTCAACGGTAAGTTCGTTGCAAAGGGCGAAGTGGTGGTTATGGAAGAAGCCTTCGGCATCAGAGTTACTGAGATTACTAAGCAAAGGCAGTAAAAGAATACATTATGATAGGAGAATTAAAATGGCGAAAAGTATTTTAATTTGTGATGATGCAGCGTTTATGAGGATGATGATCAAAGATATATTGGTCAAGAATGGCTATAATATCGCAGGAGAAGCAGAGAACGGTTTAAAGGCTATTGAAAAATATAATGAAACCAAACCGGATTTAGTTATGATGGATATTACCATGCCGGAAATGGATGGCATTCAGGCATTAAAGAAAATAAAGGCACATGATCCTTCGGCTAATGTGATAATGTGTTCGGCTATGGGTCAGCAGGCTATGGTTATTGAGTCCATCCAATCAGGAGCTAAGGATTTTATTGTTAAGCCATTCCAAGCTGATAGAGTTCTGGAGGCTGTGAAGAAAGCAGTAGGTTAAACAAGGATGCCTATGAATACTACTTACATATTATTAAGTACCACGGAAGAGAGCATAGTAGATAAAGTGAACAAGGCATCAAGTGAGGCTACTCCTGAGGCCTTTTCAACAACAAATAATGTATTACAGCTGCTTGGACTAGTTTTATTATTGATAGTAATATTAATTGCAGCCTATTATACTTCCAAATTTGTCGGAAGATATAAGATGGGGCAATTAAAGGATAGTAACATTCAGGTGATAGAGGCTTACAGAATTAGTACAAATAAGATGCTACAGATTGTTAAAATTTCTAATAAATATGTAGTTATTGGTATTAGCAAGGATAATATCACTTATATTACTGAGCTTGATGAGAGTCAAGTATTAACCCATGAGATAAAAGAGGGTGAGAAACAATCTTTTCGTCAGATATTTGAAAAAATAAAAGGAAAAAAAGAGTAAAGGTTGGTATCCATGATTGCATCGGAAATAAAACGGTTTGGGAAAAGGATGGCAATAGCCATTTTATTATTAATATTCGGTCTGGTGCTATTATCAAATGTAAGAACGGTATCAGCTGCAAATATTGGGGATACCATTACTGGTGACGATACGACAGGTGTTGTTCCTGGCACAACTAATAATGTTTCTGGAACCTTGGGACCTTTAGAATTTAGGTTAAATACCGCTGAGGATGAAGGAAGCTTAGCTGCTACGTTACAGATACTGCTTGTTCTAACGGTAATTACATTAGCCCCATCTATTTTAATAATGCTGACCGCCTTTACAAGAATTATAATTGTACTTCATTTTATAAGGTCAGCCCTAGGTACTCAGACAACACCGCCTAATCAAGTGCTTATCGGATTAGCATTATTCTTAACCTTCTTCATTATGTCCCCTGTTATCACTCAGGTAAATGCAAATGCAATTACGCCTTTATCAAGAGGTGAGATTACCCAGGAGGAAGCATTTGATGCAGGAGCGGCTCCTATCAGAACATTTATGTTGGAGCAAACAAACGTTAAGGACTTAAGATTATTTATGGATATAGCAGGTATTACAACCGTAGAAACTGTGGATGAGATTCCAATAACCGTTGTAATCCCTTCTTTCATTATAAGTGAACTAAGAAAAGCGTTTATAATAGGGTTTTTGATATACATACCCTTTATAATTATTGATATGGTAGTAGCATCCACTCTTATGTCCATGGGTATGATGATGCTGCCACCAACAATGATTTCCATGCCCTTTAAGATATTGTTATTTATCATTGCAGACGGATGGAATCTTGTGATTGGGGGATTAGTAAAGACATTCTATTAGCGGCTAAGGAAAGTGCAAGTGAAAGGAGAAAGACCATGAATGAAAATATAGTAGTCGATATCGCAAGAGAAGCTATATTTTTAATAATAAAGGTAGCGGCTCCCATATTGATTGTATCCTTAACCGTAGGACTTATAGTTAGCATACTGCAGACAGTAACCTCGATTCAGGAGCAGACCCTCACATTTGTTCCTAAGTTGATAGCAATATTACTGGTTTTAATACTGTTTGGTAATTGGATGCTAACGTCAATAAGAGAGTTTATGGTTGAACTATATAGTAATTTCTCCTATTACATTAATGTGATATGACCTTTACAGTAGCGAACTTTGAAATATTTTTATTAATACTTGTGAGGATGAGTGGATTTATATATACTGCTCCATTTTTTTCTTTAAAAAATGTTCCTGTCAGAGTTAAGGCGGGATTTTCTATATTTTTGTCTATAATACTATTTTATACCATTCCATTATCGGGGGCTGAATACTATGGGGTTATCGGTTTTGCGATATTGGTCCTTAAGGAAGCAATCGCAGGCGTGCTAATGGGCCTGTTTTCAAATATAGCATATCAAATATTGGCATTTGCTGGACAAATCATGGATATGGAGATAGGTTTCTCCATGATTAATCAACTCGATCCAGTTACAAGAGTACAGACTACCATAACATCTAATTTATACGGTTATCTGATACTCCTCTTGATGATATTAACCAACCTGCATCATCATTTTCTAAGGGCGGTTGTAGACTCATACCAGGTTATTGGCTTGGGGGAGGCAGTATTTCCACCCAATATGTATCGTCTGATGGTACGCTTTATAATAGACTATTTTATCATAGCCATGCGTATAGTTTTACCCATATTTGCAGCTATATTAGTTGTCAATACGATATTAGGAATTCTAGCAAAGGTAGCACCGCAGATGAATATGTTCGTTATTGGTATGCAGCTGAAAATATTGGTAGGACTTATTGTCTTATATTTGATAATAGGACTTACACCATCAGTTGCTGATTATATTTTTAACGAGATGATGGAAATGCTAAGGGCTATCATAGATGTAATGAAAGGATAGCGGTGAAATAATTTGAAAAAGGTTAGTTGGGAAGTAGAATCGGAGCATCGATACATGATTCCTTATCATCTTCAGTTCTTCGCAGAAGGAGCAGAAAAGACAGAGCAACCGACAGCAAAGAAGCTCTCAGATGCCAGAAAGGAAGGACAGGTAGCAAGAAGTAAGGAGCTTACCACTTCTGCTGAGCTCATAGCTTTGTTTCTAACCTTAAAAATCTTCTTAGGTTATATGATAGAAAGATTTATAGAAACCTTCAGCAGCACATATCAAAATATCGATTTGGTAACTGAGGGTGAATTCACAACAGTAATGGCAGAGGGTATCTTAAGAAATTCTATAATAAGAATTATTATAATCTGCCTTCCCATTTACTTAACAGCTTTTGTTGTATCATTTATTGTAGTTTTGGTACAGGTAAAATGGAAGCCATCTGGCAAACCTTTAAAACCAAAATTCTCTAAGCTAAACCCTATTAGTGGATTTAAGAAGATATTTTCCAAGGATAAAGTATTCACTCTAGTCGTAGAGATTGTAAAGATTATTTTGATCGCATATATATCCTATGATACCCTAAGGAAAGAGTGGGATACCCTGATTATTCTTTATGATATTAGCTTGTTTCAGGCTATAGCCTTGATTGGTGACATTGTACTCGATCTGGGAATTAAGATAAGTATAATCTTTTTTGTGGTTGGTATTGCTGATTTTATATATCAGAAATTTAAATTCAAAAAAGATATGAGGATGACCAAGCAAGAGATTAAGGATGAATTCAAACAGTCAGAGGGAGATCCTCAAGTAAAAAGAAGAATTCGCTCAAGGATGATGGAGGTATCCCAGAGAAGAATGATGCAACAGCTTCCTCAGGCTGATGTGGTCATAACCAACCCTACACATCTTGCGGCTGCCATAAAATACGACAGAGAAGAGCTAGGGGCACCGGTTCTTTTAGCAAAAGGAGCAGACTATCTAGCCTTAAAGATTAAGGAGCTAGCTAAGGAAAATAATATAGAAATTGTAGAAAACAAACCTTTAGCAAGAATGCTTTACTACAACGTAGAAGTTGGGGATGAGATACCAGCTGAGCTCTATCAGATGACAGCGGAAGTCCTCGCATATGTATATAAGCTCAAAGGAAAGATTTGAGCTTATGCTTAAAGGAAAGATTTGAAGGGAGACTTGGCATGAAGAGAAATGATATAGCTGTCGGACTTTATATATTAGCGGCAATCATGTTTTTAATCATTCCTATGAGTCCCCATTTGTTGGACTTCTTTCTAGCTCTTAATATTTCCATATCATTGGTTATATTATTTAACTCCATGTTTACCAAGGAAGTCTTAAATATGTCGGCATTTCCGACAATACTTTTGTTTACAACGATCTTTCGTATAGCCCTGAATGTATCCTCCACAAGGCTTATTCTATCAACCGGTAATCCCGGCCGCGTTGTCAGAGTATTTGGCGAGTTCGTCGGTGGCGGTAATCTAGTTATAGGTATAATTATATTTATTATACTCATATTAGTTCAATTTATAGTCATTAACAAAGGCTCGGAAAGAGTAGCTGAGGTAACCGCAAGATTCACCTTGGATGCTATGCCCGGTAAGCAGATGGCTATAGATGCAGACTTAAATACCGGTGCAATTACAGATGTACAAGCTCTGGAACGAAGACAAAAGATTCAAGATGAAGCAGCCTTCTTCGGTTCCATGGACGGTGCCACAAAGTATGTTAAGGGTGACGCTGTCGCAGGATTAATAGTAACGGTAATTAACATTGCCGGCGGTACAATTACAGGAATGCTAAACCAAGGCCTAGGAGTTATGGAGGCCTTTCAAGAATATGCTATACTTACAATCGGTGATGGACTGGCTTCTCAGATTCCTTCCTTGATGATATCCTTAGCAACAGGTATATTGGTTACAAAGGTGTCTAAGGAGGCAGATTTCGGAGATCTGCTAATAGGACAGCTATTCGCCATACCCAAGGTTTTGTATATAGTCGGTGCTAGTATGATAATACTGGGTATAGTTACACCGCTTAATATCTTTCTTTTTGCAGGCTATGGCCTAGCCTTTATATTATCCGGTAGGACCATTGCCCAGAAGCTTGAGATAGAATCCATAGAAAAAGAGGTATCCTCAGAGGAGGCAGAGGCTGACGAGATTCGCAGGCCGGAGAATGTGGCATCCTTATTACAGGTTGACCCTATCGAGTTGGAATTTGGTTATGGTATTATACCCCTAGCAGACATGAATCAAGGGGGAGATCTGCTTGATAGAGTGGTTCTTATTAGAAGACAAATAGCAATTGAACTGGGAACCGTAGTACCCATGATAAGATTGCGTGATAATATTCAGCTTAATCCTAATCAATATGTAATTAAAATTAAGGGTATACAGGTAAGTGAAGGCGAAATTTTATTCGATCATTATATGGCTATGAATCCAGGCTATGTCGAGGAAGAGATTACAGGAATACCTACATTTGAGCCTTCATTTAACTTACCGGCTATATGGATTACAGAGAGTCAAAGAGAAAGAGCAGAATCCTTGGGGTATACGGTTGTGGATCCTCCATCAATCATAGCCACACATTTGACAGAGGTTATCAGAAGCCATATCCACGAGCTTCTTACAAGACAGGATGTACAGAATCTTGTTAACAATATTCAAGAAACAAATCAAACACTTATCACTGAGCTAGTTCCAAAGCTTCTTAGCATAGGTGAGATTCAGAAGGTGCTTCAGAATCTATTGAGAGAGCAGATATCCATCAGAGATCTTGTAAGTATCCTTGAAACCTTAGCTGATTATGCACCCTCCACCAGGGATATAGATGTGCTTACTGAATATGTAAGGCAGAATCTAAAGAGGGCTATATCCAAGAAATACTTTCCTTTTGGGGAGATGACCAGTGTAGTAACCTTAGATCCTAAGGTAGAACAGGAGATTATGGACTCGGTCAAGCAGACAGAACAGGGTTCATATCTGGCACTTGATCCTGATGTTACAAGAGAAATCATGGAATCGGTTCAGGCTGAGATTGGGAAGCTTGAGGAGTTGGGCAAAAACCCGATTATTATTACCTCTCCGATTGTAAGAATGTATTTTAAACGACTAACACAGGATTACTTTAGAGACTTGACCGTAGTATCTTATAATGAGATTGATTCAAATGTTGAATTACAGTCAGTAGGGATGGTGACAGTGTAATGATTATCAAGAAGTTTCAAGCAAATACTGAAACAGAGGCTATCATTCTTGCCAAGGAGGAGCTTGGTAAGGATGCCATCGTAATGAATATCAAAACTATTTCACCTAAGGGCTTTTACAAGCTATTTCGAAAGCCACTTGTTGAGGTAACTGCAGCTATTGATGATAATATATCCTATAAAAATGATAAGGCCGCTACTCCTAAGAAGCAGACCTTTCCAGATGTAATCTATGATGAGCCCGCCTCTTCATCTCAAGCTGCCGAGCCGAACCATGGCAAGGAATCCTCTGCGATAGAAGAAAAGCTTAACAACCTTCAAAATCTTCTTGAAAAGCAAATAGTTGAAAAAGAAACTATTAAGGAGGATAAAAAGGAAAAGGTAAAGGCAGCAAGTAAGAATTTGGCATGCATACAGCTTATATATAATCAACTTATTTTGAATGAGGTTGATGAGAAATATGCCAATCAGATTATTAGTGAAATAGAGGGGACTCTTAAGAAGGATTCCTCTATGGATAATATATTATCCTCTATATATCAGAAGATAGTTCTTAAGCTTGGACAACCAAATACTATAAGCCTTAAAGGAAAAACTCCAAAATTTATATTTTTTATCGGACCTACGGGGGTAGGTAAGACAACTACCATTGCCAAGATTGCATCGAAATTCAAGGTAGAAGAAAAGGCAAAAGTAGCATTTCTTACTTCAGATACCTATAGAATTGCCGCAGTTGAACAGCTAAGAACCTATGCCAATATCCTTGGCATACCACTTAAGGTAGTATATAATATAGATGAGATGGAACAATCTAGAAAAGAATTTGCTGATTTTGATGTAGTATTTGTAGATACTGCAGGCCGATCTCATAGAAATAAGTATCAAAGAGACGATATAGAAGGCTTAATGAAAGCAATTCCTGAAAATGAAAGAGAGATTTATCTGGTTCTTAGTGCTACGACGAAATATCGTGATTTAGTGACTATCACAGAAGCTTACTCTGAAATGGTCGGATATAATCTGATTTTTACCAAGCTAGATGAGACTAGCAGTGTTGGTAATTTGTTTAATATTAGAATGCTAACAAATGCACCCCTTTCCTATGCTACCTTTGGGCAGGATGTACCGGATGATATTGACAGAATTGATCCTCAGAGCATAGCAAAGCAACTACTAAGGGGGCATTAATATGGATCAAGCCGAAAAATTAAGAAAAATTGTTAAAGAGCAAAATACACCTAGACATATTTCAAGAGTCATTACAGTCACCAGCGGTAAGGGCGGGGTGGGTAAATCCAGTATAGCCGTTAATCTGGCTATAGCCTTAAGCCGTCTTGGAAAAAGAGTTGTTATTCTTGATGCCGATTTTGGCCTTGCCAATATCGAGGTAATGCTTGGAATACGTCCCACATATAATTTGGCAGATTTGATGTTCAGAGGTAAAAATCTGTCAGATATAATTACACCAGGCCCAGAAAATATTGGTTTTATATCAGGTGGTTCAGGTATACAGGAGTTGACCAATCTATCTAAAGATCAGATCATATATCTTATACGTAAATTAGTAGAGCTTGACCAGACTGTGGATATTGTAATTATAGATACAGGAGCAGGGATAGCCGACTCTGTCTTAGAATTTGTGGCTGCCAGCTCAGAAATACTTTTAGTTGCGACCCCAGAGCCTACATCCATAACCGACGCATACGCATTGCTTAAGACACTTAACAGAAAATCCGACTTTTCTGTGGATGATACAGTAATAAAAATAATCTCAAATCGTGTCACACCTGACGAGGATGGCGAGGAAATTTATGAAAAATTAAGTATAGTTGTCAGTAGATTTCTTAAGCTTAAATTGGAGTATTTGGGCCATATACCAATGGATAATTCAGTATCAAAAGCTGTTATGAAACAGAGACCTGCAATATGTGACTATCCAAACTCTAGCTTTTCAAAGATTATTAATAGCTTTGCAAGGCAGTTATGTGATAGTGAACCTGATATAGTTTATGGGAAAAAGGGTATTGCTCAGCTATTCTCCAACCTTTTAAAATCTAGAATAAGAAAGTAACTTTAGGAGGATTTATGTTTCGGGAGATAGTATCTATAGGGGATAAAATCGAAATAAAGCAATTGGACCAAAAGGGAGAATTAATTAAATCATCTAAGACCTATGTGAGTCAGATGATTGATTTTAGTGAAGATAAAAAAATCATTATAGCTACTCCCATAAAAAACGGGTTGATTATTCCTCTGGAGAAATGGGTAAATTATCGCTTATATTTTTATACAATTAAAGGCTTGTTCCAATGTGACTGCGTCATGCTTCAGACATACCGTGAGGGCAAAAATGTTCTTTCCTTAGTTGATTTGACCACCGAGCCGGAAAAGATTCAAAGAAGGCAATACTACCGTTTGGAGTATGTTCATGAGATAGAATACAGGCTAATTACCGAGGAAGAGGTAGCTCTGGAAGAAAAGCTTTTGTTAGGGAAATTCACACATCCCGATGAAAAAGCTACCTTAAGAAGAAAAATTGCCGAATTTAATAAAGAATGGCATCATGCTGCTATTACGGATTTAAGCGGGGGAGGCTGTAGGTTTAACTCTGAACTGAAGCTAAAATCGGGTGATAAAGTGAGGATTAGATTAGACTTCGTTATTAAAAACGAATTAAAGAAGCTTGATATAATTGCTGATATAATAGCATCAAATAAAATGATAGATCGCTCGGGTATATATGAAAATCGCGCTGAATTTTATAATATTATGCCAAAGGATAGAGAAGATCTTATAAAATACATATTTGAACAAGAGCGAAGACTTAGAAAAAATGATAAGACTATTTGACCCCTGTTAGACTACTGAAAGGAAATTTCTGATGAGCATGAAAAATATTTTGATAATTGATGACTCTGCACTCATGAGAAGGGTTATATCTGATATAATAGAAGCTGACCAGAGATTTAAAGTAATTGGTGCGGCAATAAACGGTCTTGCGGGATTAAGTATGCTTCAAGAGAATGCAGGCAAGGTCGATGCGGTTCTTTTGGATATAAATATGCCCAGAATGAACGGCTTAGAGGTTTTGGAGGAAATCAAAAAGCAAAATATTAAGACGACAGTTATAGTAGTGAGCGCGATTACTACTAAGGATGCCTTAGAAACAATTCGTGCTCTGGAGCTTGGTGCCTTTGATTTCGTTACAAAGCCAGAGAGCTTGGAGGAACTGAGAAGTAATGCATTTACTAACAGACTTCTCGACTGTCTTTCAGTAGCTACAAAGCTTAAAGGGCTAGAACCGGAAAAGAATATATCTACAGAGCCACCAAAGATTATAACGACTTCCATGCAAAAGGAGGCTCCTGAAGAAGAGTTACCACCTATACATAAGAAGGGTCATGTGGTCGGTCGAAAGATAAAGGATAAGCTGGTTGCTATAGCCTGTTCAACAGGAGGCCCAAAAGCCCTTCATAATATTTTACCAACTTTTCCTAAGAATATGGACGCAGGAGTAATTATCGTACAACATATGCCCGAAGGCTTTACCAAGTCTCTTGCAGATAGACTGAATTCAATAAGTCAGATTCAGGTTAAAGAAGCAGAGGATGGGGATGTTATAAAAAAGGGACGAGTATATTTTGCTAAAGGTGGCAGACAGCTACGTGTAACAAAAGATGAAAAGGGAAATCATGTATTGAGACTAACTATGGAAGCAGCACGCAATGGGCTTATCCCCTGTGCTGACATATTATATGAATCCCTTGTAAATACCGATTATGATGAAATCACCTGTGTTGTACTTACCGGAATGGGTAGTGATGGCATGGTTGGGATAACAGAATTAAGCAAGAAGAAAAATATTCATGTGATAGCTCAGGATAAGAAAACCAGTGTGGTATACGGTATGCCGAGAATGATTAGAATGACAGGATTGGTGGACAAAGTAGTATCACTTCATGAGGTCTCCGATGCTATCATAAAGAATGTGGGGGTGCATTAAATGGACGTAAGTCAATATCTTGAGATTTTTATTGAAGAGACAAAGGAACATCTGCAGAGTCTTAATGAGCATATTCTGATTCTGGAAAAAGAACCCGAAAACGAAGCTACCATCAATGAAATATTCCGTGCGGCTCATTCATTAAAGGGCATGGCGGGAACCATGGGCTATAAAAAGATGCAAGAGCTTACCCATCATATGGAGAATGTATTTTCAGAGATTCGTAATGGGAAGATGAAGGCATCATCTGAGCTGGTTGATGTAGTGTTTAAAGGTTTGGATACATTAGAAGCTTATCTGGCGAATATACAATCCGATGGTAGCGAAGGTGACCAGGATTGTAATAATATAATCATTGCCTTAAATAAAATCTTAAGTTCGGGATTGGGCAATGACAATTCAGCTTCAAAGGACAAGTATATGGAGCCTTTTGCAGATGAAATAACTTTGGCTGCTCCCGACAAAGACGATAAGTATAAATTCAGGTCACTCAAGATAGAGGAATACGAGAAAAAAGCAATAGCTAAAGCCATTTCCCTTGATTTGAATGTAGTTGGATTAACCATATATATTCAGGAATATTGTGTGCTTAAGGGTGCAAGAGCTTTCATGGTGAACAGAACACTTGAGGATCATGGAGAAATTATTAAGCTCTATCCCAGTGCACAGGATCTTGAAGATGAAAAATATGATTTTGATTACTCTGCTTTTGTTATAACTAAAGAGACCCCTGAGCAGTTAATAAATTTTTGTATGAGTGTTTCTGAGGTAAAGGAAGTTGTTGCAGATTACATACGTCTTGAGGAGGACGAGCTGGGCATTTATCTAGCTCAGATTAAGCAGGATGAAGCCCCAACAACGAAAGTGTCTACCGAGCCTGGCTCCTTAAAGGCGGGGGCTGCGACTACAAGCAAGCAGACTACAAAGCCTGTGGCAAATCGTTCTGTTCGTGTAGATATCGATAAGCTGGATGTATTAATGAATCTAGTAAGTGAGCTTATTATTGCTAAGAATAGCCTTGTGTCATCCTCTAGCAGCTTACATAATCAGCTAGAAACAGCCTTCTATGATCAAATTGAATATCTAGAGAGGGTCACAACAAATCTTCACGAATCAGTAATGAAGGTTCGAATGGTTCCCATAGAAAGCGTTGTTAATCGCTTCCCAAGAATGATACGTGATTTATCCAAGAATCTAAATAAGCAAATGGAGCTATATATGACCGGTGAAGAGACAGAGCTTGACCGAACTGTTATTGATGAAATCGGTGATCCCTTAATGCATTTGCTTCGTAACGCGGCAGATCATGGTCTGGAAAGTAGTGAAGATAGAATAAGTCTAGGCAAAGACCCGGTGGGGTCCATATATCTAGATGCATATCAGGATGGTAACAACGTAGTCATAGAAGTTAGAGATGACGGAGCAGGAATCAATGTTGATAAAATCAGGAAAAAAGCTATAGAAAGAGGCACAATTACGGAAGATCAGGCATCCAGAATGACTGATAAGGATGTTATTGACATACTCTTCATGCCAAGCTTCTCTACATCAGAAAAGGTTACTGATGTATCAGGCAGAGGTGTTGGTCTAGATGTGGTTAAAACTAAAATCGAGGCTCTTGGTGGCGATATTGAAGCAAAGACAGTCTTAGGTAAGGGCTCAAATTTCATTATACGACTTCCGCTTACCCTTGCAATCATTCAGTCATTAATGGTTAAGATTTCTAATGAGAAATATGCACTTCCTCTTGGTAATATTCAAACTGTAGAGAATATTGGTAGTAGGGATATTAAGAAGATTGGCGGAAAAGAGGTCCTAAACCTAAGAGGTGATGTTATACCTATAATACGTTTGGGTGAAATCCTTGATTGCGCTAAGGGTGATAAGACGAACCAGCTTCTTGTCGTTGTTGTTAAGAAAGGCGAGAGATTAGCCGGAATGGTAGTGGATGAGCTTATAGGACAGCAGGATATTGTAATCAAGTCCATTGGCAAGTATATTAAGAACCACAAAGTTATTAGCGGAGCAACTATACTCGGTAATGGTGAGGTAGCATTGATATTGGATGTAAATACATTGATCTAAGCGAAAGCGGGTTAGTATCCATAAGGGAGGTACAGACATGGGAGATATAAATTCCAAGCAATATATTGATATAAGATTGGGCGAGGATTTATATGGTATTGAGATTAAGTATATCGATAACATTATAATAATGCAGAATATTACAAGAGTTCCTAAGGCTCAGGAGTATTTTCTCGGAGTCATTAATTTAAGAGGAGATATAATACCGGTGATGAGTCTTAAGAATAAACTGGGTCTTGAAGAGAGTGAAGTTACATCAACTACAAGAATTATTATTGTTAAGCCTGAGCTATCTATGGCACCGGTTGGTGTGATTGTGGATGAGGTAAACGAGGTTATTACTCTTGATGATGACGATGTGGATATGATGAATTACAACGAAAAGGACAGCAAGGCTGTTTATAGTGCAGGAATTGGAAAGCTTGGCGATAACTTAATCAATATTTTAAATATTCCTGAGATTGTAGGTAAGGAAGAATAACCATTCTTAAGCTTATGGAGGTAGAAGGGTGTCAGAGTTAGATTTAAACGGAATTAACAATATGCAATATGATGTGCTTAGGGAAATTGGAAATATTGGTGCCGGAAATGCAACGACAGCACTCTCTCAAATGATTAATGCTAGGGTATCTATGAATGTGCCTAAGGTAGAATTATTAGAGTTTAAGGAGCTCTCTGATATTGTAGGCGGCGCAGAGAAAATAGTTGTCGGAATTCTATTTACCTTAGGAGGAGACATAGATGGTATGATGATGTTCATGATGGACAAGGTTGCATCGATGCATTTGGTTAATATTCTTCTTGGAAATTTGCAGCAGTCTGAGCCAACGGATGATACCGAATTTAGTGAGATGGGTCTATCTGCATTGAATGAAATCGGTAATATTATATCCGGAGCATACTTATCCTCATTATCTTCCTTGACTAACTTAACAATAACATCCAGTATCCCATACATGGCCATTGATATGGCAGGAGCTATTTTAAGTGTTCCGGCTATAGAGTTTGGAAAAATAGGCGATAGAGCCCTTTTGATTGAGACGGAATTTGGCGATATGGACAATTATGTAAACGGATATTTTATTTTGATACCTACCTTGAATTCATATTCGGCTATACTAAAATCATTGGGGTTATAGGGTGAGACAATGAACAATACGATAAAAGTCGGTATGGCTGATGCCAATGTGTGCAAGCCGCCGGACGTGATTACGACACTGGGTCTAGGATCCTGTGTCGGCATAGTTCTTTACGATCCGGTTAAAAAGATTGCAGGATTGGTTCATATTATGCTACCGGATAGTACAAAGATAATTAATAACTCTAATAAATACAAGTTTGCTGACACGGGGATAGATACAATAATCCAAGACATGGCGAGTTTAGGTGCAATCAAAAGGAATTTAGTTGCCAAAATCGCTGGTGGAGCGCAAATGTTTAGCTTCAATAATAACCTTGAGATGATGCGTATCGGTGAACGTAATGTAGAGGCTACTAAAAATAAGCTTAAGAAACTGGGAATTCCATTGCTAGCAGAGGATACTGGTGCCAATTACGGTAGAACTATAGAGTTTTATCCGGAGACGGGACTGCTACATATCAGGTCCGTTGGTAAGGATAGAAAGATTCTTTAGTTTTAGTCGATAGAAGAGTATATAGAGGTGAGAAAATGCGTGACAGGTATATACCTGCATTTATTACATTGATAGCCGGTGCAATAACCTGCATTATAGATATATATCGAAAGGCTGATTTAATACCCAGTTTAAAGCGACTTCTTTTGGTTATTATCATTTTTTATATTATTGGCTTAATATCAAGGGCAATTATCAGAAAGGTTCTTGAGCCTAAGCTAATAACCTCTGAAGAGAATGAGAATGAGGAAATGGAAGATCCCGAGGAAGGATCCGAGGATGATTCTGAAGACATTTCTAAAGATAGTACTGAAGACAATTAAAAACTCAATCCGGTTTGATTATAGGAGGCAATATGAATAATGAAGAAAGGCAGAAACTTTGGGAAGAGTATTCCAAAAGAAAGACCTCTGATCTTTATGAAAAAATCATAATTGAATATGCGGGATTGGTTAAGCTAGTTGCAGGACGTTTGAGCATGTATCTGGGACATAATGTTGAGTATGACGATTTGGTCGGTTATGGAACATTTGGCTTAATAGATGCCATTGATAAATTTGACTATTACAAGGGATATAAGTTTGAGACATATGCATCCCTTAGAATTCGCGGTGCAATTCTTGACCAGATTAGGAAGATGGACTGGATACCCAGAAGCATAAGACAGAAGCAACGTAAGATAGAGAATGCATATCAAACTCTTGAGACAAGATACGGTAGAAATGTTTCCGATGAGGATGTGGCAGGGGAGTTAAATCTGACTCTTGAAGAGCTGGAGGATTGGCAGAGTCAAACGAATATAACGAATATTATTTCACTAGACGAGTTCCTTGAACAAGGCTCCGAATCAAAGACAGACCAATATTTTGCTACTACATTTGAACAACCTGACAGGATAGTGGAGAGGCAGGAGCTTAAGGATATTCTAGCAAGGACTTTAGATACACTAACCGAGAAGGAGAAAAGAGTAATAGTTCTCTATTATTATGAGGACCTAACATTAAAGGAAATCAGTAAGATTCTGGAGGTATCAGAATCTAGAATATCTCAATTACATACTAAGGCATTACAAAAACTAAAGATGAAATTAGGAGTAAATATGGATGTGTTTACCAGTTATTAGGGGTTGATAGGTATACCATATTTTACAAGCTCTTATTATAAAATGTTAACCTACCACAAGGATAAAGGAGGGATAGCAAATGAGCGGAAAAAACGCATATTTTCAACTACAAATCAAAGAGGACGGAACCTATTTGAAGCTTTTTGATTCCGAGCCGGGCGGATTATCACTTAATTATGATGAAATCAGTAATTACTTAATAGATAAAAGGATATATGAATATGACAAAATTGCTTTAGGAAGGGGTATAGCAAACCTAAAGCATATGACGGAGGTTAAGCTTACCTCAGCTGTTATTCTTCCACAGGATGAATATATGAGAGTCAAAATAGATGAGGATAGAATGAATGCCACATGTAGATTCTATCCCCCCAGCAATGGAGGAAAACCTCTTACCAAGGATGATATAGTATCCGAATTAGTTAAGGCAGGAGTAAAGTACGGGGTGGATGAGGCTAGAATCTCTCAGTACCTAAGAGACCCACGATATTGCTCTGATTATATATTGGCTAATGCCACTCTGCCGATTCAGGGTAAAGATGCTGTAATCACCTATCATTTTAATACGGATTTGACGATGAAGCCTAAGACTAATGAAGACGGTTCTGTGGATTTTCATCAGTTGGATATAATCAGCCATGTCAATAAAGGTGATTTACTTGCAACATTATCGCCTGTAGACTTTGGAAAACCAGGGATTGATGTAACCGGAAAACCCTTAAAGCCGAATAAGGTTATTAATCGTGTACTTCGCCATGGTAATAAGGTTACAATGTCAGAGGATGGTCTTTCACTATACTCGGATGTAAACGGACATGTTTCTCTTACTGATGGCAGGGTGTTTGTTTCGGATACATATGAGATTGCCGCAGATGTGGATCCCTCAACCGGTGATGTAGATTACGAGGGAAATGTAGTTGTAAAGGGTAATGTTATAACAGGCTTTTCAGTTAAGGCCAAGGGAGATATAGAGGTATATGGCGTCGTGGAAGGTGCTTATTTGGAGGCAGGCGGTCAGATTATTCTAAGACGTGGTATGCAGGGAATGAATAAGGGCATTCTTAAGGCAACTAGCAATATTATTACTAAATTCATAGAAAATGCCGAGGTTATAGCAGGCGGATATATCAATACCGACTCCATCATGCATAGCAAGGTATCTGCTAAGGGAGATATTATCGTAGGAGGAAGAAGGGGCTTAGTTACCGGAGGAGTAATTCGTTCGGGTACTATGATATCCTTAAAAACATCCGGCTCTCATATGGGAACCAATACAGTACTTGAGGTTGGTATAGATCCCAGGGTACTGGACGAGTTTCATGAACTTGAGAAGCATATTGCTAATCTTAAGGCAGAAAGAGAGAGGATTAATCAGGCCATAGCTATGGTCCGTAAGAAGCTTCAAGCGGGTTCAAATATTTCTTATGATAAGCTAGAGACCCTTAAGCAAATAACACAAACTAGCATTCAACTTAACACTCAGCTTACCGAAGCTACTCATAAATATGATGTGCTTAAGCTTGAGGTAGAGGGAAATGCCTTCGGTACGATAAAGATTCTGGATACGGTATATCCCGGAACTAAAATAGTTATATCCAATGTCGTCTACTATGTAAGAGATTCTCTGCAGCATATTAAGTTCATCCGTGACAGAGCTGACATAAAGCAAGTACCACTGTAAAAGACATTTATTTTGGCATAGCATAATAAGAGACATCCCCAGGAGTACATGTTAACTGTTGTTTTTTTATAAAGGGGGAATAGAAATGCCCATTAGACCAATCGATGTAATGAAATCTCAGGAGGTTTCCCAGTACAAGCATATTCAAAGTCAAAAGACCCAGCATGAGCAGGTTCAGATAAGCAAGAGCTTTCATAACCTGATAGAATCCGAGGCAAATAAGCCATTGCAAACAACTAAGAGTGATAATAAGGAGTTTCGCTATGATGCCAAGGAAGAAAGCAAGAATAGCTATAAGGGCAGAGGTGGCAAGGGGAAAGGCGACAGGGAAAATCAGAACAAGGATGATGAATCCGACAATAATACAGGCAGACCCGGAGGAATCGATATATTGGTGTAATGTCCACGATATTCGGGTTAGTCCAAGTAAACTGTACATATATATGACGTGATTTTACCGTCATAAAAGAATGTAATTTTTATCTTAACATTAAACATTAAAGTTGTAGGAGTGGGGTAATAATGAACCTGTTAGAAATAGTAATGCTTATACTTGGAATTATAATCATAATAATTAGCTGCAGGATAGTTGCCCAACCCGATAAGAAAGCAAAAGGCCTATCCTTAGAAAGTAGCGGTATTAAGGATATATACTTTCAAGAAGAGCTTAATACCTTTAAGGAACAGCAAAATGAGATATTGACTTATGCGAGTGAAGAAGCCATAGCTAAGACCGAGGATTACCTTAGTAAGCTCTCTAATGAGAAAATAATGGCAGTTAGTGAATACTCCGATCAGATTCTAGAGAAGATAACAAAGAATCATGAAGAGGTAGTATTCCTTTATAATATGCTAAATCATAAGGAGAAAGAGCTGAAAGAGACAGCTAAAGAAATCCAAAACTCCCAGCGTAAAGCCAAGGAGATTATTAATTATGAGAATGAAAAGGATAAAGAGCCCGAAAAAGACATGGTAAAGCCTAAGAAGCTTGATATTCAGGCAGAGAATATTAAGAGACAAAATGTAAAAGTACCTGCAATAGAAGAGGAAGATAATAACCAGTCAACTATCTCCATAAATAATACAGAGATACTTAAGCTATATTCACAAGGTAAATCTGTATTGGACATTGCTAAGCAATTGGGAATCGGACAGGGTGAGGTAAAGCTTGTAATAGATTTATTTTCAGATAGATAGAGGAAGATCAAATCATAATAAGGTGGCAAGAAGGACGGGGTTATGGAAATGAAGATAAAATACTATATGAGAGGACTTGGAATCGGAATTCTAATAACAACAATCGTTCTTTCCTTCGGCGGTAAGAAGGAAAAGCTGACCGATAAGGAAATTATGGCTAGGGCAGGCGAGCTTGGTATGGTGATGAAGGATGAGAGCCATGATAAGCTTGAGGAGGTTCTGGAGCAATCCTTAGAAAGGGAAGAAACGGGAGTAGATTTGGTTGAAGGCGATAAGGAGCTTGATATTGAGGAAGCATCTGATGATGAAGAGCTATCCGAGCCTTCAGGTGTGGATGATGATACGAATATAACAGATACAGGTGTTGTGTTAGATACAGATGCAGAGATTAATACAGAGACAGATACTGATACTAATACAAATCCAGATACTAATACAAATCCAGTTACAAATACAAATCCAGTTACTGAGACAGATACTGAGACAGAGTCAGAGACTGATGCAGATATAGATACAAATACCGATGTAGGTACTGATATAGATGTAGAAGTTCAGGAACCAGTTACCTTTACAATTTCAAGGGGTATGTCATCTCGTCAGGTGTCTGAACTACTTGCCAGGCAAGGCTTAATTGAAGATTCAGTAGATTTTGATGATTATATTAAAAGGCAGGGTAAGGCAAGTGTAATTAGAATAGGTACGTATACACTACCTAGTGATTCAACCTATCAAGCAATTCTGAATGCAATTGCCGGATAAGCAAGATTTTCAAGTAAAACATTTTAAAGAAATATCCTTTACACGTTCAAATTGTTGTGGTATAATCACAATGTTTTGATAAGATACACGCATGCTGATTTCATGCATGGTGCCGGAGTTTCCGGTGTGCAGGAAATATGATGTATGCGGATGATATTAACCAATGGAGGTAAATTATGAGCGTTATTTCAATGAAACAGTTATTGGAGGCTGGTGTACATTTTGGACATCAGACAAGAAGATGGAACCCCAAAATGGCGGAGTACATCTACACAGAGAGAAACGGAATCTACATTATTGACTTACAGAAGTCAGTAGTTTTGGTAGACCAAGCATATACTGCAATTAAGGAAGTTGTTGCAGATGGTGGAACCATTCTCTTTGTAGGAACAAAGAAGCAGGCACAGGATGCTATTAAGGCAGAAGCTGAGCGTTGCGGAATGTTCTATGTAAATGAAAGATGGTTAGGTGGTATGTTAACCAACTTCAAGACAATTAAGAGCAGAATTGACAGATTAAGAGCAATCGAAAAAATGTCCATTGATGGAACATTTGATGTTCTTCCTAAGAAGGAAGTTATTCAATTAAGGAAAGAATGGGAAAAGCTTGAGAAAAACCTTGGCGGACTCAAGAATATGAAGAAGCTTCCTGATGCCATATTCGTAGTAGATCCTAAGAAGGAAAGAATCTGTATACAAGAAGCACATAACCTTGGAATCCCCTTAATCGGCATAGCAGATACCAACTGCGATCCAGAAGAGCTTGATTTTGTTATTCCAGGTAATGATGATGCTATTCGTGCTGTAAAACTAATTGTATCTAAGATGGCAGATGCGGTTATTGAAGCAAATCAGGGCGTACAGTTAACAGATAATACTGAAGGAGCCTTAGATTCTGAAGTAGGAGAATTTAATGATGCTGATGTAGAGGAAGCATTTACAGAATAGTATGTGGATGGGTCTGTTGCAGATGTAGGGCTTACCGTATGGTTAGTATCAGACATTACAACAGTCCCATTTTAAAATATTAGATTTGGAGGTATTATAATGAATATAACAGCTAGTATGGTAAAAGAGTTAAGAGACATGACCGGCGCAGGAATGATGGATTGTAAGAAAGCACTTGCCGAGACAGAAGGTAATATGGACAAGGCTGTTGAGTTTCTTAGAGAAAAGGGACTTGCTGCCGCAGAGAAGAAGGCTGGAAGAATTGCCGCAGAAGGCATTGTTGATACAAATGTTAGCGAAGATGGAAAGACTGCTTCAATCGTAGAAGTAAATAGTGAGACAGACTTCGTAGCTAAGAATGAGAAATTCAGAGAATATGTAGCAGCTGTAGCAGCACAGGCAGCTAAGACAAGCGCAAAAGATATAGATGCATTTTTAGAAGAGAAATGGGAGCTTGAGCCTGCAAAGACCGTTAAGGAAGAGCTTTCAACCATGATATCTATAATCGGCGAGAATATGAACATCAGAAGATTCGAGCAGCTTAAGGCTGAGAACGGCTTTATAGCTTCATATATCCATGGTGGCGGTAGAATCGGTATCTTAGTAGATGTAGAGACCACCGCAGTTACTGATGATGTTAAAGAGGCAGCTAAGAACGTTGCAATGCAGATAGCGGCTATGAATCCTAAGTATGTGAGCAGAGATGACATCTCCGCGGACTATATTGCTCATGAAAAGGATATCATAAAGGCTCAGATTAAGAATGATCCGGCTAATGCTAAGAAGCCTGAAAACATTATTGAGAAGATGCTTGAAGGAAGATTTAACAAGGAACTAAAGGAAGTCTGCTTACTTGATCAGGTATATGTTAAGGATGGCGACATGAATGTTGCCCAGTATCTTGCTTCTGTATCAAAGGAAGCTGGTGCTCCTGTAGCAGTTAAGTACTTTATTCGTTTCGAGACCGGTGAAGGTCTTGAGAAGAAGTCCGAAGACTTCGCTGCTGAGGTTGCAAAGCAGATGGGACAGTAAGGTTAATTCATGACAACACAATTTCTCGCGTAGCGTGAAATTTGTTGTATAGCATAATTTTATAATGACTTTATAGGAGGCTCTAAAAGCCTGTAACTATCGCATATATGCGGTTTACGGGATTTTAGGGCCTTTTAGCTTACCCGAAGGTAAAGAAGAGTGCTTTAAGCCTAATAGATCTGGAAACTACACATATTTTACAATGTGTAGATAGTTCTGATTGACAGTATAGTAGACATACTTTTATTAATTTTTGCACTTTTATTTTAATTTTAGCATGCTATTCTTTACAAGTGAAGAATAACATGCTAAAATTAAAATAATGAACAAGATATTATTGTAATGAATATAATAATTTTAGAAACATAATGTTATTCTTTAAATACGAAGAAAATCATGCTTTAAATAAAAGAGGTGAAATAAATGGATGTATATACTCAAATGGCAAAGTATCCTGTTTTTTCAATCAATGATGTAATAAAGCTTACAGGTAATGAGAAAACTGCTTATTCACAGCTAAATCGTTTAATGAAAAAGGGACTGGTCAAGAAAATTCGGAAGAATATATACTCTGTAGTTAACCCTGCTACAGGGCTAATCTTAGCGACTCGTTATCAAATAGCTTGTGCCATAACTAATACAGCCTACATCTCTCATCATAGTGCTTTTGAATATTATGGCTTAGCAAATCAAGTATTCTATGAAGTGTATGTTTCATCAGAAACAAAGTTTAATCATTTCGATTATGATCATGTGACTTATAAATATGTTGCTTCAAAAATGAAAGAAGGCGTTGTGGAGGCAAAGAATACTGCAGGTGTAATTATCACAGATATAGAAAGGACAGTCATAGATAGTATCAGAGATTTCAATAAAATAGGTGGATTTGAAGAGCTAATAAACTGTTTGGAAGGTGTCCATTACTTGGATGAGACGAAGTTAAAAGGGTATCTAGATATATATAATACCCAAGGGCTTTTTCAAAAGGTAGGATTCCTTTTGGATCATTATCGTAAAGAAATGCAACTTTCAAAGGAGTTTTTAGGGTATTGCAAAAGCAAAATTGGAAAAAGCATAAGGTACCTTGTTAGTGAAGCAAAGGAAAATAGCTTTTATAATAGTGAGTGGGGACTGATGGTACCAGAAGGTCTATTTGAAATAACAGATCAGGGAGGTGACATCCTTGTCTGATTACGATATTATATATTTAGGAAAGAAAGCAGAAGAGTTGGGATTTGTAAGAGATACATTAGAAAAGGTAACGAGGCTAGCGGATATTTTGGAATATCTAAATACAAATCCAATTTTAAAAGATAGTCTTGCTTTAAAAGGTGGAACAGCCATTAATCTAACTATTTTTAACTTGCCTCGTCTTTCTGTTGATATAGATTTGGATTATTTAATTACCAACAGTAGAGAGGAAATGCTTGAGAGTAGAGAAGTCATTAATAGGACAATTGATCACTATATGGTGTCACAAGGTTACTCAAAAAATCCGAAGACAAAAAATCCTCATAGCTTGGACTCATGGGTCTATGATTATATGGGAGCTAGTGGAAATAAAGATAACATTAAAATTGAAATCAATTACTCACTACGATCCCATATACTTGAAGCAGAGGAAAGACCAATCATTACAGAACATTTCTCCAGTGAGTATAAAGTGAAATCTCTAGCTCCACTAGAGATTTATGGCGGCAAGATTAATGCATTAATTAGTAGAGCAGCGACAAGGGATTTATATGATACAAGAAATATGATCCACTTTGGTCTATTTGATGAATCAGAAGAGGGGATGCTAAGAAAGTGCATTGTATTCTATGCAGCCATATCAGCCAGGGAGAAAAACAGTATAAACAAGAATTTTGATACCACGGCTATTGACTTGATTACAAAACAAAAGATAAAAAGGGATTTGCTTCCTGTTATTAGGAGAAAAGATTATTTTGAGTTGGAGGCAGCAAAGAAGCTTGTCAAAGAATATATTTCTGATTTAATGGTCCTGACAATGGAAGAGAAGGAATTTCTGAACAAGTTTGAAAACGGTGAATACATTCCAGAACTGTTATTTGAGGATAAGGAGATCCTTGACCGTATTAAGAATCATCCAATGGCTTTATGGAAAATAAGATAAATGAAATTATGACGAACTCCCCTAAGAGAGAATCTAACATAGAAATGATCCCGAAGATAGAAGGGATCTGGGTATGTTATATTTAGCAGAAGAAGCACAAATTTGTACATGGTTTATCAAGTTGGAGGTACAGGAATGAATATAGAGGCTTATGACCTTGACTCACTTAGAAAAATAGTGCGAGCTCTTCAAAAAGAGAATGAAGCCTTAAAATCTCAGTTGAAAAAAGCTGATATTGCATTCGATGCTCATAATCCATTTGAGGAGACAATAGAGAGTATTAATGAGTACGATCCTGATCAGGGAGAGCGCATTCTTGGAAGATATATAACTGAGAATTTAGCAAGGCGGTTTTTTGCTATGTTTTGGGGTAGAGAAGATGTTTATGCCAAAAGAGGGAAAAAAGGTGGATATTTTCCGCAATGTGATAACCGATGGAATGATGTCTTGTGTGCGAAACAACGTGGTGAAAAAATGTTTTGTGATGATTGTGAGAATACAAAATGGACTAAGCTTGATTTAAAGAAAATTGTGTGTCATCTTGTTGGCAAAAAAGAGGATGGAACAGATGTGCTTGGAGTATACCCACTTTTGGCAGATGGTACGTGCCGATTTATTGTATTCGATTTTGATAATCATGAAAAGGATGCTGAGAAGACGGATTTCGCTAATACGGATGATGATTGGCATGATGAAGTAGATGCCCTTAGAAAAATGTGCGAGCAGAATGGCATCAAGTCTTTAGTTGAAAGGTCTCGCTCTGGAAGAGGAGCTCATGTATGGATATTCTTTAAAAGACCAATAGCTGCATCTTTAGCAAGGAATTTTGGCTTTCTTTTATTGGACAAGGGATCCGCTTCTATTAATATGAAATCTTTTCACTATTATGACCGAATGTATCCTTCACAAGATGTTGCTAGTCGTATTGGTAATTTAATTGCTCTTCCATTGCAAGGCCAAGCTCTTAAAAGAGGAAATAGCGCCTTTGTTGATGAAAATTGGAATGCATATCCTGATCAATGGAAGGTTTTGCTGGAAGAAACAGAAAAGCTATCGCCTGAAGATATCGAGAAGTATATGATAAAATGGAAGGTAGAACTTTCCGAAGCCAGGGGGATGTTAGCCAATTCAGTTACTGAAAAAAGACCTAAACCATGGAAAAAGAAGGAGAGATTTACGAAAGCAGATGTTGTAGGAAAAGTACATTTGATTCTAAGTAATGGCATATATGTTGATACTCTTAATTTAATGCCACGTTTACAGAATCAGATTCGTAGTATGGCAGCCTTTGATAATCCAGAGTTTTATAAAAACAAGCGTCTAGGCTATTCAAATTATTATAATTTTAGCGCTATTTATCTTGGTAAAGATATAGATGGGTATATAAGGCTTCCGCGGGGACTGAAGGAGTCTTTCATTGAAGAATGTGAGAAAGCGGGTATTGATATAGATATTACAGATAAGAGAGAAAAGGGGCGCCCGATTAGAGTATCATTCAACGGGGATTTAAGAACACAACAAGATCTTGCTGCCCAGAAATTACTTTCCTATACCGATGGAGTGTTGAGTGCAGCTACTGCATTTGGTAAGACGGTAGTATGTAGTTACCTGATTTCACAAAGAAAAGTGAATACTTTAATTTTATTGCAGAGTAAAGATCTGTTAAATCAGTGGGTGGATGAACTTAATAAATTTCTTATTATTAAAGAAGAAACACCAGAATATGAGACAAAGACTGGACGTAAGAAGAAACGAGATAGTGTCATTGGAATTTTACATGGAGGCAAAAATACATTAACAGGAATTATTGATGTAGCTATGGTTGGTTCTATGTATAGTAGGGGTAAATTTAATGAGCTAATTAATTCATATGGAATGGTGATAATGGATGAATGTCATCATGCTGCATCAAATACATCTATGGAGCTATTGCAGAAGGTTGATGCAAAATATGTATATGGTGTATCAGCGACGCCTAAAAGAGGTGATAGCCTTGACAAAATCATATATATGATGCTTGGACCACTTCGTCATAAATTTACTGCGCTTGAAAGAGCTGAAGAACAGGGAATTGGACATTATTTCATTCCAAGATATACCAGAGTGGTTGATACGGATGAAAGTAAAAATGATATAAATCGTGCCTATGGGTTGATTAGTTCTAGCAATGTCAGAAATGAAATGATTACTAGCGATGTAAGGGAATGTATTACAGCGGGACATACCCCAGTTATTCTTACAAAATATAAAGAGCATGCGAAATATTTATATGACGAACTGCAAGGTAGTGCTAATCACGTATTTATTTTGTATGGAGACAATACTGATAAAGAAAATACTGAAATCAGATTGTCTCTAAAAACAGTTCCAAAGGATGAAAGCCTTATTCTTGTTGCAACAGGACAGAAAATTGGAGAAGGCTTTGATTTTCCAAGACTTGACGTACTAATGTTAGCAGCTCCAGTTTCTTTTGAAGGACGTTTAGAACAATATGTGGGGCGATTGAATCGAGATTATGAAGGAAAAGAGGTAGTTTTTGTCTATGATTATATAGATTCTCACATTAGATATTTTGATAATATGTATGCAAAGCGTTTACGGACCTATAGAAAGATAGGATTTTCATTATGGACTGGTGAGGATACTACAAAGCAAATAACAAATGCAATATATGACTCAGGTAACTATATCGAAGTATTCGAACAGGATCTTGTTGAAGCTGAAAAGAAGATCGTAATCTCAAGTCCTGAAATTATTCTTGATAAGATTGAACGATTGATATTTATTGTGAAGAGCAGACTGGAAGCCGGTGTCAGCGTTGTTGTAATTACAAGAGAACCAGACAATATCTCATATGGTAGCCCAGACGTATGCAATGAATTAGTAGAACAACTGAAACTTGCAAGTATTACAGTGAAACTAAAAGAAGAGGTAGAAGAGCATTTTGCGGTGATTGATGATGAGCTTGTATGGCACGGCGGTATGAACTTACTTGGAAAAGAAGATGCCTGGGACAATCTCATGCGTATTAAAAGTCATCAGGTTGCGGCAGAATTATTGGAGTTAGCATGGGAGAAAATTCAGGAGAATAGCTAATGGATTATGATGGATAATGAGAGCTTGGTTATGGCGGGGAAGAAAGAGGATGTATAACAAAATGCGATATATTTCTATATACATAACACATTTACGCAAACTGATAGAAAAGTTGCGTATGAAAATCGGATTGGTATCATTTAAAAAGGAAATCTTACGCAAATTATTTGCGTAAGGAAAATAGAGCATATCTCATAAAGCATTCGAAAAGTCACTATTTATGCTTATTATAGAAGTTCGAATTTCAGAACTTCGCAAAGCAGATGGGACAGTAACAATTTTGTAACGGTGCCAGTCACCATTACAAAAGTATTAACAAAATATTAATTCGGTATAATTTTATAATGGATTTATAGGAGGCTCTAAAAGCCTGTAATGATTGCATGTATGCGATTTACAGGATTTTAGAGCCTTTTTATTCTGAAAGATCAGTTAAACTGAAATAGTTTAAAAAGATTATAAAACAGTCTTTTGGTAAACTAAAATATTATTAAAATAAACTGACAATATTTCTAAAATATGTTAAAGTGGTTTATATATATAGGAAAACGGTTTAATTATGAACTATAATTGATGGAAAGTAAACGGTGAATAATATGAATCTATATTTTGAATTAATGCAAACACCAGTATTTACAATGGATGATGGTTGTAAGTATTACGATAAAATTGAAAGTGCACGGTCGGCAGTTAAGCGTCTCGTAAAACAGGGATCAGTAGTTAAAATACGAAATAATATGTATACCTGTATCAGTGGAGAGACCGGAGTACCTATTGCCAATCGATTTCAAATTGCCAGTTGTATCACACCAACATCATATGTTTCACATCATACAGCAATGGAGTATTATGGGGTGGCTGATCAGGTCTACTATGATGTATATGTTTCTTCAGAGACAAAGTTCCAAACATTTGATTTTTATGGTTACACATATCAATGTATTATGGCAAAATGTAAGCAAGGAATTGAAACTGTAAAATACAGCGGTGGTGTAAAAGTAACGAATAAAGAGCGCACATTGGTGGACTGTCTTAAGGATATTGATAAAATATCAGGACTAGAAGAAACGATGGTAAATGTCCAGGGACTGCATAATTTACAGGAGAAAAAAATATTACAGTATTTAGAAGAGTATAACAATCAATTTCTGTATCAGAAGATGGGGTTTCTGTTATGGAACATAAGGAAACAACTTGGTTTATCAGATACCTTTTTTGAAGTGTGTTTGGGGAGAATTGGTAAAAGTAAACGGTATTTAACCAAGGATGCTAATGATGTGGTATATGACAAGGTTTGGAGAATTGTTGCACCAAAGAATATCGCCCATATAAAGAACGGTGAGGGTATATAAATGATTGAATATAATAAAGCACAAATTGGACGGATTGCAACTAAGAACGCGAAAATGCATTATATTCTACAATACTATATCGCTAGAAAAAGTGAATAAAACCTTTGACACGTCAGCTATCGATACTATAAACTTTTCAAAAATTAAAAGAGATTTATTTCCGGTTCTTAGAAAAAAATAACTTTGATTTTTAGTTAATCATAATTTAATCACAGGTGTGAGCTATGCTTTGCTTGTGATATTAATTCCTAATTAGAACAGAAAATGGAGAGAGATTATGAAACTTCAAATAACAACCTTGATTGAAAATAATCCGGATGATAAGAAGAGACTTATAAATGAACACGGCTTATCCTTATATATAGAAGTAGATGGAATTAATATATTATTTGATACTGGACAAACCGGTGATTTTATAAGAAATGCAGAAATATTAAAAAAGGATTTGAATATTTTAGATTATATTATAATAAGTCATGGTCATTATGATCATAGTGGAGGATTGAAGAAATTAGTAAACAAACTAAGCAAATATCCAAGACTTATTGTGGGAGAGGAATTTTTCAAACCAAAATATAAAAGGATTGATAAACTAACATATAAGTATAATGGTAACCCTCTTGATGAGGGATTTATATTAGATAAAAACATATACTTGAATATGGTTAAGGAGGATATCTTTTTTATTTCTGAAAATATCATGATCTTTCATCATTTTACAAGAAGGAATAATTTTGAAAAAAGAAATGATAAATTTTTTATAGTGGAAAAGGGCCTAAAAATTCATGATGATTTCGATGATGAAATTGTACTTGGGGTTGTTACTAAGAAGGGAATGGTTGTTATTGTCGGATGTTCTCATGTAGGAATCGCTAATATATTAACATCAATTTCAGAAAAAACTGGAATACCGATTTATTCAGTTGTAGGAGGTACACATTTATTTGAGGCAGATGAAAATAGAATGCAAAAGACAATAGAGGTATTTCGTTCAATGAATATTAAACTGATTGCGCTTTCTCATTGTACAGGGGAAGAAGGGATAAAAAGAATCAAGGAGGAATTTACTAAGGAGTTTATATATAACAATACGGGTAATATTATTGTAATTGATGACTAATAGAACTGGAGTAATTAATTTTATATAGTAAAAAATTATAATCAGGAGAGTGTTTTTAAAGAATTCATATTGACATATGTCAATAATTATATTATTATAATTATGGGCATATGCCAATTACTACTTTTTATTGGGATTATCATTGGAGGTGATTGATATACCAAGATTAGATGGAACAGGTCCGCTGGGATTGGGACCAATTACTGGTAGAGGTGCTGGACTTTGCTTTAGAAGAGGTTATATGAGTATTTTTGGTATAGCTAGCCTGGCACTTATGTTGCTTGGAATACTTTTTTATTTATTTAAAATTGATGCTAGTAATAAGAAGGAGGTGTAGATTGTGCCAAGATTAGATGGAACAGGTCCTATGGGAAGAGGAGCAATGACAGGAAGAGGAGCAGGATTATGTGCTTATCCCGGACTTGGAGCTCGTCTTCAAAATGGGCCGTATGTTGGATATGGAAGAGGCTTTCGTAGACAGTTTTATGGAACAGGATTACCAGGGTATTCTAGAAGTGATTACTGGGGAGATGGTCTAGCTATTAATGAGAAGACTTATCTTGCTGATCAGAAAATTCTACTTAGTCAACAGCTAAAGTTGGTTAAAGAGCGATTAGCCGAGATGGAAGATAGCAATGAATAATTAATGACCTTATGTTGGGGAGGCTGGCTATATTGTCGCCTCTCTAATATTATGTAAAAATTGAGGAGAAGGCTTGTAGTGACAATTTTGAGCTTATGATAGAATGGAGAATGGAGATGGCAATAAGAAACATAAGAAATAATATTGATGATAATATATTATTGCGTAAGCAGTCAAAAAGGGTTGAGAGTATAAACCATAAAGTGCTAATATTGTTGGAAGATATGGTGGAGACAATGTACAAAGAGGAAGGAGTGGGTTTGGCAGCGCCGCAGATAGGAATTCTAAGGAGATTAGTAGTGATTGATATTGGTACAGGTTTGATTAAACTGATTAATCCTGAGATAATAGAGCAAGATGGGCAACAGCAAGGGATAGAAGGATGTTTAAGTGTTCCTGGCGTTACAGGAGAAGTAATTCGACCTCAAAGGGTACGCATTAGTGCCCAGGATGAAACCGGTGTTTATATTGAATTAGAAGGAAGTGATTTATTGGCAAGAGCTATATGCCATGAGATTGACCACTTGAAGGGGGTGTTATTTATTGATAAAACAGTGTCGGCTCCTAGTATTGACAGCGACAGTTATTATAGAGGGAGGATATAATGGAAATAATGATAGATTGTGTGCCGTGTATGCTCTGGCAAGCACTGGAGGCAGCGAAAATTGTAACCGATGATATCGAAATTCATAATAAAGTTGTAGAAGAAGCCATGAAGATACTTATGAATTATAAGTCGTTTCGAAACTCACCTGATATGGCACTGGAGATTCATGGTATTATTAAGAGCTTAACTGGAAATCCAGATCCATATTTAAAGGTAAAGGAGAATAATTTAGAGGCTGCAAAAAAATGCTATCCCTACCTGAAGGAGTTTATAAGCTCGAAGGACAAAAGCTTTATTGGGCCTTGAAGATTGCGGCAACTGGCAACAATATTGATGCTGCTGTATACAAGGATATCAATTTAAAAAATTGTATTGAAACAGAATTAGAGAAAAGTTTTTCAATTTGTGATATAGTGGCATTCGAAGACAAGCTTAAAAATGCATCAAATATTCTTATTATTGGTGACAATACAGGAGAGACTGTATTTGATAAAGTTTTAATCGAGGCACTGGCTGAAATTTCAGTTACTTATGGTGATAGAAATGAGCCAATAATAAATGATGCTACAAAGAAGGATGCTATAGAATCCGGTTTAGGAAAGGTTGCAAGAATTGTATCAACCGGCTGTAATGCACCGGGTTTAATACTAGAGGATTGCAGTGATGAATTTATTGACATTTATAATAAATCGGATATTATAATTAGTAAGGGTCAAGGAAATTATGAAGCGCTATCAGAAAAGAAGGATAATTTGTTTTTCTTGCTAAAGGCCAAGTGCCTTATGGTAGCAAACAAACTGAATGTAAATATAAATGATTATGTATTTAAATATAATGGCAGAGATTAAGCCAAATATAAAGGAGTAAAAAATGGCAAGACCAAGAAAATGGAGAAAAATTGAACATGTTCCCAATACACCATTCTTTATTCCGTCAGAAGAAAATATTGAAGCTTTTCCGGAAAATATCTTAAAGCTGGAGGAATTGGAGGCAATAAGGTTAAAGGATTTGGAAGGGTTGGAACAGGGAGAATGTGCAGAACGCATGGAAGTATCAAGACCGACCTTTCAGCGTATTCTTTTATCTGCCAGAGAGAAAGTCGCAGACAGCTTGATAAATGGCAAAAAGATTCGCATTGAAGGAGGTAATTTCACACGGAATATATGCCCGATAAGATGTTTGGATTGCGGAAAAGAATGGAAAGAGAGCTTTGAAAATTTAAATGCTATCAAAAAGGGTCAGTATGCTTGCCCGGATTGTGGATCGGCTAAGATAATATGTGAAGATAATTATAAAAACAAGTTTTGTCATGGGAACTGCTGGCGCCATGGAAGAAAAGAATTTTAATACATAAAAATTAGTAAGGATAGGAGTAAAATCATGTATTGTGCTTCATTTTCAGACACGGTAATTGATCATTTCAATTCACCTCGTAATTGCAGAAATATGGAGAATGCAGATGCTGTTGGCAGCTATGGGGAAGCAGAATGTGGAGATTCGCTGAGGATTTTTCTTAAAGTAAAAAACGAAGTGATTGAGGATATTAGCTTTTTGGTTGTGGGTTGTGTTGCAGCTGTGGCATCCAGTAGTATGACAACTGAACTTGCTAAGGGTAAGACCATAGCAGAGGCTTTAGAGATAACAAATGAAGATATTGCTAATGCATTGGGAGGACTACCTGAAAATAAAATGCATTGTTCGGTATTGGGAGCAGGAGCACTAAGAAATGCTATTAAGAACTATCAATATCAGGCTGCAATCAGTGAGAAATTTATGAAATAGCCGGGATGATAAAATTGAATTTCGAATATAAATGTTGCATAAAAGCTACTATCATTGTTAGAAATGATATGGCTTTTTTGTTATAAAAAGAACAAAATAGTTATTGACATATGTCAGATATAGAGTATAATAAGAATTGTAAATGGCATATGCCATAAATGTAAGGAGGTGAATGATTATGCCAAGAAGAGATGGAACCGGACCAATGGGTGCAGGTATAATGACTGGGAGAGGATTGGGAAATTGCGTTGGAGAGAATGAAATCAGGTATGGAGCTGGGCTTAGAACGGGATCAGTTCGTGGATTTTCTAACAAACGTAGTTCTACCGCAGGACCTTCATCAAAAGAATTACTACAAGAAGAAAAAGAACAATTGAAAAGTCGACTAGATGCTATTAATAGACAATTAGAGAACCTATAAGGGGTATCAGAGGTAAACAGAGGAAGCTCTGGTTATCTCTGATATGAAAGGAGGTGACAGATTATGCCAAGGCCAATGAAATGGAGAAAAGTATGTTCTTTACCAGAGAGCAGTAAATTTGGTCCTCTTGATTTATCTTTAGCCAATCAGGAGTATATAAACATGACAGTTGATGAGTATGAAACAATAAGACTTATCGATCTAGAGGGATTTAATCAGGAGGAATGTGGAAAGCAAATGAATATTGCCCGGACAACCGTTCAGGGAATATATATAGAAGCCAGAAGAAAGCTAGCCCAGTCATTAGTAAATGGTAAAATACTGATAATTGAAGGAGGCGAATATCGTCTTTGTGATGGTTTGGGTAATGGCTGTGGCCGAGGCTGTCGTAGACGCAGACGCCAGACATAGGTTTTTAGGTGCTTTACGATTTTACAATAAAATAATGAATGGAGGAATCTTATGAAGATAGCAATTCCGGTAGATGAAAAAAAGATGGGAACTAATGTATGTATATCCTTTGGGCGAACTCCCTATTTTCTTATTTATGATATAGAAACAAAAGAAATTACATTTATAGAGAACAGTGCTGCAGCTAGTACAGGTGGTGCGGGAATTAAAGCCGCACAGATAATAGTGGATAATGAGGTGAATGCTTTGTTGACACCTAGGTGTGGAGAAAATGCTGCTGGTGTATTTTATACTGCAGACATAGAAATATTTAAAACTACATTTGCTACTGTTAAGGAGAATATTGATGCATTTATTGATGGAAGGCTTCCTTTGCTAGATGAAATTCATCCCGGGTTTCATGGACATGGAGGCGTTTAATATGAGGATAGCTGTGCTAAGCGGTAAGGGAGGCACAGGAAAAACACTGGTATCAGTCAATTTAGCAGCGGCAGCGACAATATCAACATATATAGACTGTGATGTAGAAGAGCCAAATGGACATCTGTTCTTTAAACCGGAAGATATCCAGGAGGGAGAAATATCAGTGAAAATTCCAAAGGTAAATAATGAGCTATGTAATGGATGCCGAAAATGCGTTGATTTCTGTAATTTCAATGCCCTTGCATATATTAAAAACAAATTGATTGTCTTTGATGAGATATGTCACTCCTGTGGTGGTTGCATAATTCTTTGTCCTGAAAAGGCCTTAACTGAGAAAGAAAAAGTTATTGGTAAAGTTCAAAAGGGAACTTCAGACCAAGTATCCATATACACTGGAATATTAAATACCGGTGAAGCTTCTGGTATTCCAATTATTAAAAAGCTACTTAATGAGAATAGCCTTGAAACAAGAAAAATGGTTCTTATAGACTGTCCTCCCGGAAGTGCTTGTGTCGTTATGGAAAGCATTAAGGATGCAGATTATTGTGTATTAGTAGCAGAGCCAACATTGTTTGGTGTCCATAACCTAGAAATGGTATATGAACTGGTTAAGTTATTCGATAAGCCATTTGGAGTTGTTCTTAACAAATGCTTAAAAGAAGAAAATCCTGCAGAAAAGTTCTGCTTAGAAAATAATATTAAGATTTTAGGCCGAATTCCCTTTGATAACAGTCTTGGAATGTTGAATTCTAATGCAGAAATTGCAGTCAGAGAAGACGAAAAATACAAGGCATTATTCTCAGATATACTAGATACAGTGATAAAGGAGGTGCAGCCAGCATGAAACAACTTCTAATCCTTAGTGGAAAAGGTGGCACCGGCAAGACAACGATAGCAAGTGCTTTTATAAAGCTTGCTGATGCCAAAGCATATGCTGATTGTGATGTAGATGCCCCTAATCTGCACCTCATAAACGAGTGGAATGCTGAACCAGAAAAAACGGATTATTATGGGTTACCAAAAGCAAATATAAATATCGAAATGTGCATCCAATGTGATCAGTGCAGACAATACTGTAGCTTCGATGCTATTTCAGAAGATGAAACATATATAGTAGATTCCTTTGCCTGCGAGGGCTGTGGGGTTTGTGAGTATGTTTGTCCTGCCAAGGCAATAACCATGATACCGGCAGTGGCAGGAGATTTGATGTTGTATTCTGATGAGGAAAAAGTTTTTTCAACAGCAAAGCTTAAAATGGGTAGTGGTACCTCTGGAATGCTTGTTACAGAGGTAAAAAAGCAGATGAAATCATTTGAAGTTGATACATCTCTGGCAATTATTGATGGTTCACCTGGAATTGGATGTCCTGTTATTGCATCACTTAGTGGTGTGGATATGGTCCTAATAGTTGCTGAACCATCCATATCAGGTATCAGCGATATGGAACGTATTGTAAAAACAGCAGCAAAATTCGGAACTAAAATAGCAGTATGCATAAACAAATTTGATACAAATATAGAAAATACAGAAAAGATTATAGAGTTCTGTAAAAGACAAGGGCTACCATTTATCGGTAGTATACCATTTGATTATAATGCTGTAAAAGCTATAAATAATGGTCAAACTATTGTGGATATAGAATGCATATCAGGGACTGCAGTTAAATCAATCTATGAAAACACAATGGAACTGCTTTTTGAAGAGTATGGAGGTTGAGTTTCCATGAAGGATTTTAGCACATTAACCTGGATATCAATTTTTGCATTTGGTGCAATGCTGATAAATAGTATTGGAATTTGGGCAATTTATAAAAATCGTGAATGGGCAGAAAAGGTCAAAGAATATAGCATGTGTTTTGCGGCTGGAATACTAATTTCCTCACCCTTAATAATGACCTTTCCTCAGGCCATACAAAAAAACTCCTATGCTGGATTTGCAGCACTTGCGGGGTTCATATTTATGTTTTTTAGTAATAAAATTATCAAGCATAAAACCAAGCAAAGAGAGCTGGCCTTTGGTATTACCGCAATAGAAGGCATTCTTATTCATTCACTTATGGACGGAGTTGTATATACTGTCACCTTTAGTATAAGTGCACTTGTCGGAATTCTAACGGGCTTTGGCTTAGTTGTTCATGAGTTTGCAGAAGGAATTATAACATTTTCCATGCTGCTTAAAGGGGAATTAAGTACAAGGAAGGCTGGATTATATGCTTTTCTAGTTGCAGCCTTAACAACTCCCATTGGTGCTTTTGTTGCTTATCCACTTGTTAGAAGCTTTAATAATGATATTTTGGGGCTTGCACTTGGGTTTGTTGCGGGTGTTTTAATTTATGTATCAGCATCACATTTATTACCAGAGGCAAGTGAATACGAAAAAAAGCATTCTACTCTTGCATTTATAACTGGGATTTCTTTTGCTTTACTATTGATGTTTACTAAGCATTAGCAGAAAAACATATACAGCTTTAAACATAAAAGTTATTGAAAAATAATATATTAAGGAGATATTTTATGAGCGAGAATTGTAATCAAAATTGTAGTAGTTGTTCGGAGGACTGTGCAGATAGAAAAGAGGAAAAAACTGATTTTTCCGAGAAGCTACATGAGATGAGCAGTATAAAAAAAGTCATTGGTATTGTAAGTGGTAAAGGAGGGGTAGGAAAATCACTGGTTACCTCTATGCTTGCTGTTACCATGAACAGGATTGGCTATCATACAGCCATTTTGGATGCTGATGTTACCGGCCCTTCTATTCCTAAAGCCTTTGGTATCAAGCAAAAAGCCGCAGGAAGTGAATTTGGTCTATTACCTGTTGCAACTAAGACCGGTATTGATATTATGTCTGTCAACTTACTTTTAGAGAACGATACAGATCCTGTTGTATGGAGAGGACCGATTATTGCTAATACAGTAAAGCAGTTTTGGACAGATGTTAT